>Ga0206794_1143_pt1 | contig 18442 bp, 15 predicted proteins | sample Alteio_BWOrgCont_70_FD_152877 | JGI IMG/M metagenome (GOLD analysis project Ga0206794, IMG submission 152877) | Enriched cells from forest soil in Barre Woods Harvard Forest LTER site, Petersham, Massachusetts, United States -... | ecosystem: Environmental > Terrestrial > Soil > Temperate forest >...
ATGGCGGCATTGGTAGATTCGGTGCCGCAGCTGGTGAAGATCACTTCGCCGGGTTCGCAGCCGATGAGGGCGGCGACGCGCTCGCGCGCCTTGTCGAGGGCCTTGCCGACCTGTTGTCCGAAACGATAGCCGCTCGATGGGTTGCCGTAGAGATCGGTCAGATAGGGCAACATCTCCTCGACGACAGATGGGTCCACTCGCGTGGTCGCATTGTTGTCGAAATAGATGATGTCGGACGATTTCATGGGGTCAGATGGGCGGCGACACTACCGCAAGGGCCGGGCCAAAGCCAACGGTACTTTGTGTCACAAGGGGGATGAAGTTTCGGCGCGCTCGGCGAGCGCTCCCTACGAGTGAAGAGGGCAAAAAAAGCGCCCCGCGACTGGATGGCCGCGGGGCGCTGAAGGTTGCTGCCTGAGGAGGTGCCCTTAGTTGATGTAGGTCGCCTCGTTGGACATGATGAGCGCGTGGGCGAAGGTTTCCCAAGCGTTCAGCGGCTTGCGCTCGACGGCCTCGCCCTCATTCTGGATGGAGCTGAAGGCCGAGGTTTCGGCCTCCATGCCAGCGCGCTTGGCACGCTCTTCGGCTTTCTTCTCGGCTTTTTCGGTCATCTCCTTGGCCTCGGCCACGACAGTAGCGTCCTGGAGATTCTCATGGGACAGGAAGCCGACGGCCACATTGACTTCCTCAGAGGTCGGCGTGCGCCCGAGAATGGTCCGATAGATCGAATAAATACGGTCGGTCGTATTTCTACCCCGCTGGAACGACGGCTGGAGCAGGACATCGCGGGATACCTCGATGGCGAGCGGGCTGTTCATGAGGAAGAGCGCCTGCTGCGGCACGATGGTCGAACTGCGCTTGGAGTTCGGAGCCTCGGGGTTGCTGAAGTCGAAGTGGGACATCAACTCCGGCAGATTGCCGCGATCGACGTAGCCGTAGATGCTGCGGCGATAGCTGTAGGGCTCATCGACAATGTTCACCGGCTGGCCGCCGACGGTCTCGTCCAGCTTGCCCGCCATGCGAATGAGCGAGTCGCGCATGGCCTCGAAGTCGAGGCGGCGGACATTGGCGCGCCAGAGGAGGCGGTTTTCCGGATCGATGGTCTCGTAGGCGGTAATCGTCTTACTGCTTTCCTGATAGACCTTGGAGAGCATGATCAAGCGGTGGAGCTTCTTGAGCGACCAGCCCTGCTCCATGAGGTAGGAAGAAAGGTAATCGAGGAGTTCCGGGTGCGTCGGCTTCTCGGACATGGTGCCGAGGTCATCCGGCGTGCGGACGAAGCCCTCGCCGAAGTGATGCAGCCACACGCGATTCACGATGACCCGCGCGGTGAGCGGGTTGTTCTTGCTGGCGATGTCTTCCGCGAGCTCAAGGCGGCCGCTGCCGTGCTTGAAGGCCGTGGGATGTCCGCCGGAGAGGATCTCGAGGAAGTGCCGGGGGACCATGTCGCCCGGGCTGCCCGACTGGCCGCGAATGAAGACCGGCGAGTCGTGCGGGTGATCGGAGTCCTCCACGACCATGGCACGGGCATCGTTGCCCGCGTCGGTGAGCTGGAGGGCATTGATCTTGGTGAAGCTCCAGCCACGGGTGGCATTCGCATTCGGACGCAAGCCCAGCGGCCAGCGATCGGTTTCCTTGCGGAGGTCCTCGGTGGTCACCACGTAGGCCGGCGAGAGCGGAAGCGGAAACTGCATGAGCTGCACCTCCGCGGGATCATAACCCTTGATAGGGGAGGTGCCCTTCGAGGACGGCCCATCCATCGACATCATCATCGAGGTGGACTCCTTCTCCGAAGCCGCGGCTTTCTTCATCGCCGTGGCGTCGTCCGCCGTGGGGGCGGTCTTCTCCGCCTGGAGCGCCTTGTAGAACGTCTGTGCCTTGGCTTCGATGCCGTCGAACATCTTTTGGTAAATGGCCAGCACTTCGTCGATCGACTTCGGGGTCACGCCCTTGAAAGCGGCGGCGACGATGGGATTGAGCTTCGAGTAATCGAGCGAAGCCCAGTTGCCTTCCCGGAACCGCTTAATCGGCGCGAAGAGCGCGTCTTCGCGGTTGGCACGATTCATCGAACGCGAGACTTCCTGGTCCAGTTTCTTCGCCAAGCGCCGCTCGCCGCCCGCTTTCTGGTCGGCGGCACTGGCCGAAGGCTGCGTCATCGTCCAGACGTAGAGGAAATCGGCCGCGTTCTTGCGGAAGAGCGTGTCATTTCCACCACCGAGTTTGTAATAATTGACGCGGTTATCGTCCTCCAGCGCGGTGATCTTTTTGGCAAACTCGGCCGCGGCCTCTTTCCCGGCCTGCGAGATGACGGGTTTATCCTTGGGCTCGTCGATGCTGGCGAAAACACCGTGCAAGGCATAGTAATCCTTGGTCGGGATGGGGTCGAACATGTGATCGTGGCAACGGGCGCAGGCCACGGTCATGGCCAGGAAGGCCTTGGAGGTGGTGTCGATGCGATCGTCGATCAGATCGTTCACATTGTTCCCGCGCTTGCCGACGGTGATGAAGCCAAGGGCGGCGAGGTCGCGCGGGTCCTTGAGGTCAGTCAGCTTGTCCGCCGCGAGTTGTTCGACGATGAAGCGATCGTAGGGCTTGTCGTCGTTGAAGGAGCGCACGACATAGTCGCGATAGGTCCAGGCGTAGGGGAAGCGGTAGTCGGCGTTGCGTTCATTCACACGCTCACCCGTGGTGTCGGAGTAGCGGGCGGAATCGAGCCAGAACCGGCCCCAGCGCTCGCCGTAGTGCGGCGAGGCAAGGAGGCGATCCACCACCTTCACAAAGGCATACGGCGAGCTATCGCCGGTGAAGTCGGCGATTTCCTCGGGCGTCGGCGGGAGGCCGATCAGATCGAAGGTCGCGCGACGAAGGAGCACTTCCTTGCCGCCACTCTGTTCCGTCATGAGACCATCCCGGGGAACCATGCCCTTCTCTTCCAGCTTGGCGAGGATGAAGGCATCGACCGGGGTGACGCACCACGCGCGGTTTTTCACCGCCGGGATGGCGGGCTTGACGACCGGTTGGTAGGCCCAGTGCTGGCGGGCCTTGTCGGTGAGACCGCTGAGCTTGCCTTTGGCGGGCTCGCGGGTATCCGGCGCGCCCATCTCGACCCACTTCGTGAGGTCCGCAATCTGCGCATCGGAGAGCTTCTCGCCCTTGGGAGGCATTTGCAGATCCTTGTCCTTATAATTGATGGCCGTGACGAGCAGGCTCTCCTTCACGTTTCCAGGCACAACCGCCGGGCCGGTGTCGCCGCCCTTGACGCAACCGTCATGCGAGTCGAGCAAAAGGCCGCCCTTGTTCTTGCCCGCGTCCACGCTGTGGCACTTGTAACACTTGTCGGTGAGCAGCGGCTTGATCTTCGTGTCGAAGAATTGCTTTTGCTCGTCCGTGACATCCGCCGCGGAGGCGGAGACAGCGAAGAGAACTCCGGTGAGGAGGAGGGCGGTATGTCGCATCATATGGAGTGCGGTGCTGGGTTATTGGTATCGACTTAGGCGATGAGGGGGATCGACTTAGGCGATGATGTCCTTGACCACGTTGCCGAAGTTATCGGTGAGACGGAAGTCGCGGCCATTGTAGCGGTAGGTAAGCTTGGTGTGATCGAAGCCGAGGAGGGCGAGGATCGTGGCGTGCAAGTCGTGAACGTGGACCTTGTTTTCCACGGCGCGGGCGCCGAACTCGTCGGTCGAGCCGTAGGTCGTGCCGCCCTTGACGCCGCCGCCAGCCATCCACGCCACCATGGCGCGGCCATTGTGGTCGCGGCCCGGGACCTGGCTGCCATTCTTGTCGCGGGTCACGGTGCGGCCAAATTCGCCACCCCAGATGATGAGCGTGCTATCGAGCAGGCCCTTCTGCTTGAGATCCTTGATCAACGCGGCGGCAGGTCCGTCGATTTCGCCGGCCTTGGCCTTGAGGGCGCGGGCGAGATCGCCGTGGTGATCCCAACTGCCGCATTCCACCTGGACGAACCGCACCCCACGCTCAACGAGGCGGCGGGCGACGAGGAGCTTGGCGCCCATGTCCGTCTTGCCGTAAGCCTCGCGAACGGTATCGGCTTCCTTGGTGATGTCGAAAGCGTCGGTCGCCTCGGTCTGCATCTTGAACGCCATCTCGAAGGACTGGACGCGGGCCTCGAACTGCGGGTCGGGCGTGAGCTCGCGGGTGTGGATTTCGTTGAGCGTCTTCACCAGGTCGAGTTCGCGCCGCTGGCGATCCATGGGCGTGAACTGGTTCTTGATGTTCATGATTACGTCATCCAGGTCCATCTTGGGGCTGTAGTTGACGTTGCACCCCTGATAGACGCCGGGCAGGAACGAAGCCTGGCGCCACTCCGGCTGGCCGCCGAGAGTGATGAAGCCGGGCATGTTCTGGTTTTCGGTGCCGAGACCGTAGACCGTCCACGAACCGAGGGAGGGCTTGGGAAGCTGAAGCGCACCGGTATTCATGAAGCGCTGGGCGACTTCGTGCGCCGGGATGTCCGTCCAAAGCGAACGGATGACCGCGATCTCATCAATCACCGTGCCGAGTTGCGGGAAGGCCGAGCTGACTTCCACGCCGGACTTGCCGCTCTTGGTGAACTCGAACGGAGAACCGAAAGCCAGCCCGTCATGTCCCGGGATGGTCTTGTCGTTTTGCTTCGTCAGTTCGGGCTTCGGGTCCCAGGTATCGACCTGCGAAGGACCGCCGGAGGCGAACAAGTGGATGACCGCCTTGGCCTTGCAGGGGAGCGGCGCTTTCTTCGGCGCAAGCGGCCCGGTGGCCGGCGCGGCGGCGGCCGTTGCGGCTTGCCCGGTCCAGGGATTCATCCCAAACATGGCGGCGAGGCTGATCCCACCCATGCCCATGCCCGTGCGCGTCAGGAATTGGCGGCGAGTGGAAATCAGATCGCGGAGCGACATGGAGTGCTCGCGGCGATATTTTTCCGTTAACATGTGATTGAATTCTTGAGACATGGCAGTGGTTGTTTTGAGGATGGAACGGTGCTTCGGTGAAAGGAAGTTGGAGATCGATGGTGTGATCTGACCTTTATTATCGTCGGTGTTTACAGAGACTTAGCAAACCAATTTCAAAAGGTCCGCCTGCGTGTTTGAGAGGGCTCGAAACTGGTTCCGAGGCAGGGAAGTTCACTTCGTTGGTCGGTTTGGAAGTTATTGCTATTATAGCAAATAAAGGAATGGGCCCTTGGAAAGCCTTGATGGACCTTGATGGACCTTGATGGACCTTGATGGACCTTGATGGACCTTGATGGACCTTGATGGACCTTGATGGACCTTGATGGACCGCCGAGCCCTCCGAAGTCGGATCGAGGGGGGAAGTAGGGGAAGAGAGGCTTCTGCATGGCGCTTTGATCACTATATCACAGCTTCGCGCCGAGGACAACCCGATCCTGAGGCCGGGGCGTTCGGAAGACCGAAGATGATGGACTCACAGGAGATGTCCTTCTTTTCATGACACCAGGCTTCCCCCTTTTCTAAATGACACCGCCACGTTTTCCGGCTATTATTTTTGCTCATGCCCGCCATGTCTGAGACCGAAACCGCCACCGAATCGTCGGAGCTGGAGATCAAAAACGTTCTGCTCGTGGACGATGACGAGGAGCTGGCCATTACGCTCAAGCAGCTCCTGGAGTCTCACAATTTCATCGTCACGACGTCCTCGAACGGCGCAGACGCCTTGCGCGAGGTCATGGCCTTCGACTTCGACGTGATCATTTGCGACATGCTCATGCCAAAGATGCCCGGCGACATGTTTTACCTCGCGGTCAAGACGACCAAGCCGCAGATGGCGTCGCGTTTTCTCTTCGTGACCGGCCACGCGGACCATCCCAAGGTGGACGCTTTCCTGAAGAGCGTCGACGCCAATGTGATTTTCAAGCCGGTGCCGACGGATGAGCTGGTCCGGATGATTTCGCTCGTCCTGAAGCAGGCGGAGGCCAAGAGCGACCTTCCAGAGGCTTAACCGGGATTGGCCGGTTGTTTGAGCCAGCCAGATCGGCCGAAAGGGCCTTTCTCAGAACGCCTTGGCGTAGAGCTGGTCGTTGGCCACGAGGTCTTTGACGACCGTGCAGAGATACACGGGGTGCGGGTGCAGGTCCCGGTACTTGCTGATTTCCGCCTTGTTCACGACCTTGAAGCCGAAACGCTCGAACATCTTCGCGCCGCGGCGATCCTCGAAGACGACCATCTGCCCATAGACGCGCTTTTCGCCGTGCTCGTGCAGGTATTTCAGATATGAGCCGGTCAGGGCGCGGGCCGTGGAGAGCTGGCGGGCATCGGGGAGCACATTGATGTGGAAATGGGCAGTGCGGCGCGGCGCGGCCGGCACCTCGCGCCAGGCCGTGCGCAGGATCCACTGGACGAATTTCTTCGAAGCGGGGTTGTAGTCCCGGTAGCGGAATATGCCCCGCAGGAAGAGGCTGATATTCTGGTAAAACGCGTAGCACTGCTGGCGGAAGGGAAAGCGTGATCCCAGCAGGTAGCCGCGAATCTCGTCGTTCACGAGGAGGACAAACGCGGATTCCGGTTCCCAGTCGGTATAGTAGGCCGAGAGGTAATCGGCGAAGAGCTCGCGGTCTTCGAATACCGGGTCGATGGGATTGCCGAGGAAGCCGGTGTCGCAGCAGAGGTCGCGGACGCGCTGGCGGTCGCCGGATTGGAATTTCCGGATGGTGATGCGTTTTTCGTCACTCATGAGCGGGGAAGGTAGTTGTGGATGACATCGGCGTACAGGTCAAACATCCGTGTGAAAACCTGTTCCCACGAATAGCGCGCGACGACGCGGCGACTGGCGCGGGCGCCGGTCTTCGGCAAGTCTTCGTAGCTCATCTCCTCAATGGCCGCACCCAAGGCGGCGGGAGAGTTTTCCCGGGCCCAGAGCGTCTGGTCGCTGTGGATGATACGATCCATGTAGCTCCCGTGAATGCCGATGACGGGCGTGCCGCAAGCCTGAGCCTCGAGTGTCACGAGGCCGAAGGTTTCCTGCACGCCGGGATGCACGAACAGGTCCGCCGCCCGGTAGATGGAGGCGAGGCGTGGCGCCTCGGCGCAGTAGTCGAGCCACGCGACCGCGCCGGTCTCGCGCTGGAGATCGAGCAGGGCGGGACGCTGGAGGCCATCGCCGACGACGAAGAGGTGAAAGCGGCGTGGGGCACGGCGGGTCAGCTCGCGAAAGGCGGCGAAGAGGGTGTGCGTGTTTTTCTCCTGTGCCAACCGGCCGACGTAGAGCAGCAGCGTGCGGTCGGCGGGAATGTTGAATTCCTCGCGGACGTTTTCCCTGGGGGACGGTTGCGGCTGGAACACCGCCGCGTCCACACCGAGGTCCAGGTGGACAATATTTTCGAGCCCCCACGAGGCCAGCAGGTCACCGAGCGCGGGCGACGGCACGAGGGTGCGCTCGAACCGGCGATAGAGGCTGCGGATGTAGCGCCGGGAAAAATCCATGAACATCTCCGTGATGTAGGGACCGCAATAGCGCCGGAACGTCCGGATGTAAGCCTCGGGAAAGTGCGAGTGATAAAAGCCGACGACGGGGATTCGGAGCGCCGCGCCCGAATGCACAGCTTTCCAGGCCACTTGATACGGGTCGCCGCTCTCGATGACGTCGGGCCGTTCGCGCATCAAGATTTCCTCGATGGCTTCCAGGCGGAGCAGGATGCGGTAGCGCGAGGTGCGCGAAATGAGCGGTGACTTGATGGTGTAAACGCGCGAGCGTTCTTCGGTGATTACCTCGTCGCGTTCCCCAGGGATGATGAGAATGTGCTCGTCGTTCTCGGTGCGTTCGCGGATGTGGCGGACCTTCTCGGACACATACCGTTTCACTCCACCACTGACCGGGGAATAGAACTGCGTGAGATCGCAGATTTTCACGCAATGGAAGTGTTAAGTTTTAAGTGTTCAGTCTTAAGACTGAACACTGCCAACTTAAAACTTTGTCCCACGGTTCATCCTTAATGCTCGAAGTGCGCGAGGTATTTCTCCGCGTCGAGGGCGGCGGCGCAGCCCTGGCCGGCCGCGGTGATGGCCTGGCGATAGACGTGATCCGCCACGTCGCCAGCGGCGAAGACGCCAGGGACGTTGGTCTTGGTGCCTTCGCGCTGGAGCAGGTAGCCGTTTTCGTCCATGTCGAGCTTGCCTTTGAAAGCCTTGGTATTCGGCGTGTGGCCGATGGCGACGAAGACGCATTTTACCTCAATCTCGTTTTCCGCGCCCGTCTGGGTGTCGCGCACTTTCAGGGCGCGCATTTCGCCTTCGCCGTCGGAAAGGTACTCGACCGGCGCGCTGTTCCAGACGGGTTCGATCTTGGGATTGGCGAGGGCGCGCTCGGCCATGATCTTCGAGGCGCGGAGCGAGTCGCGGCGATGGACGAGATACACCTTGGAGGCAAAGCGGGTGAGGAATGTCGCTTCCTCGGCCGCGGAATCGCCGCCGCCAATCACGGCGACGGGCACATTGCGATAAAAGGCGCCGTCGCACGTCGCACAGGAAGTGAGGCCGTGGCCTACGAGTTCCTTTTCGCGCGGCAGGCCGAGCCACTTCGCGCTGGCGCCCGAGGCGACGATGAGCGTGCGCGTTTCTTTCCACTCGCCCTCGATCTTCACCTTCACAAAACCCTCGGCGCGCTCGAAATCCTCGACGCAGGAATAGGCGAAGCGCGCCCCGAACCGCTCGGCTTGCGACTTCATGTTCATGATGAGTTCCGGGCCGTTGATGCCCTCGGGGAAGCCGGGAAAGTTTTCCACCAGCGTGGTCGTCGAAAGCTGGCCACCGGGCTCGTGTCCTTCGAGGACGAGCGGGGCAAGGTTCGCGCGCGCCGCGTAAATGGCGGCGGTGAGCCCGGCGCAGCCGGTGCCAACGATGATGACTTTTTCCATAGGGGTGCGAGAGTTAAGCGGAGGTTGGGCCGCGCGCAAATGTCAAAAAACTCGGCTTGCACGCCGCGCCGGGCACTGCCACAACCCGGGGCCATGCACGAAGGGAGCATCACCGTTCGCCTGCCGATCGATCTTCGAGAAATCGAACGGCTCAATCGCATCGTCCGGCAATTCGGCGATCTGCACGAAATCCCGTCGCGCACGCTCTACGCGGTGAATCTCGCGCTCGATGAGGTCGTGACCAATGTGGTGCGGCATGGATTCGACGATCCCACGGGACAGGAAGCGGTCGTGCACCTGGCCGCCGCGGAAGGCGAGCTGACGACCGTGGTGACCGATGGCGGCCGGCACTTCAATCCGCTCGATGTGCCGGTGCCGGACCTGAATGCCCCCCTTTCCGAGCGCGCTCTGGGCGGACTGGGCATTCACCTCGTCCGCAACCTGATGGACCACGTGGAGTACCACCGCGAAAAGGAAAAAAATGTGCTCACACTGCGCAAGCGTATCCGCTAGAGTGCCGCTCTGATCGCCCGCCGCGAACGACCCAATGCAGATCAAAGAAAGCAAACAAGGTGACGTGCTGATTCTCACGGTGAGTGAGCATCTCGACAGCGCGACCTCGCCAATTTTTGAGTCGCGGCTGCTCGGTTTGATCGACCGCGGCGAACGCAAGATCGTGGTCGACTGCGGCGCACTGGAATACGTGAACAGCGCCGGGCTGAAAGTTTTCCTGCTCGCCGCCAAGCGTCTGGAACCGCTCGCCGGCAAGCTGGTGCTCTGCGCGCTGGCCCCGAGTGTGCTGATGATTTTTGAGATGATCGGGTTCACCCGCATCATGAAGATCGTGCCTTCGCTCAATGACGCCATGAAGGCGCTCGGCGGCGAAGCTGCACCTGCCTGACACCACGGCTGCCCGGCGCGCCCGCGACCCTCTTTGCAACTCGATAAACCTCCCCGGAAGACGGACCTTCAATGAAGGTCACGCTCTCCACGCGGCTGATCACGTGGGTGGGCATTCCTGCCGCGCTCGTGCTGGGATTGGTGGTCTGGGGCGCGTCGCGGCGCAGTTTCACACGCGTGGCCGCGCAGACGGAGGAACTCTCGCGGCTGATGGCGCGCAGTTCGGCGGCAAAGATCGAAACGGAGCTGAGCCGCGTGCAGAAGATTCCCGAGATGATCGGGCGCACGCTGGAGACGGGCCAGTTCGACAGCGCGGCGAAGGTCGAGGACTTTCTCCGCCAGGTCGTGGAAAAGAATCCCGAGATTTATGGCAGTTGCATCGCTTTCAAGCCGAATGGCTTCGATCCCAATGTGCCGGCTTACGCGCCGTACTTTTATCGGGGACGCAAAGGACCGGTCTTCGAGCAACTGGCCAAGCCGGATTACAATTACTTCCAGTGGGATTGGTACCGCCTGCCGCGCGACGACGGCCGCTCCATGTGGACGGAGCCGTATTTCGACGAGGGTGGCGGCGAGACGATCATGATCACGTATTCGGCGCCGTTTCGCCGCGATGAACTTTTCTGGGGCATCGCCACGATCGACATCGCGATCTCGCAGCTCATGCGGGAAAGCCAGTCAGCGAAGATCGGCCGCAGCGGCTATGTATTCATCGTCAGCAAGGAGGGCCGCTTTCTGACGTTTCCGGATGAGAAGAAAATCCTGCAGGCGTCCATTCAGGACATCAATGCGGCGCTGGGCAATCGCATGCGCGCGGGCAGGACGGGCTTCCTGCGAGCGCGCGATCCCTGGAAGGATCGGCCGGCGTGGATTGCCTACGCGCCGATTCACGCGGGCGGGCTTTCGCTGGCCGTGGTCTATCCCGAGGACGAAGCGCTGGCGGATGCGCGGCGCTTGCGCGATGAGCTGCTCGCCACCGGCGTGGTGGGCCTGATCGGCCTGCTCGGCGCGATCATCTTCGTCGCCCGCACGAGCAGCAAGCCGATCGCCGAACTGGCCCGCGCCGCGCAGCTCGTGGCCGACGGCGATCTCGAACTGCGCCTGAGCACGTCCGCGCCGACCGAGGAAGTGCGCAACCTGATGAACGCCTTCAATAAAATGACGCGCGACCTGCAGATGCGCATGCAGGAACTGCGCTACACGACGACGGTGAAGGAGCGCTTCGAGGGCGAACTCAATGCCGCGCGCAGCATCCAGATGAGCCTGGTGCCGAAACATTTTCCGGCCTTCCCGGGCCGGCCGGAATTCGACGTCCACGCACTGCTGCGGCCGGCGCGCGAGATCGGTGGCGACCTCTACGATTTCTACTTTCTAGACGACGACTGGCTGTGTCTGCTCATCGGCGACGTCTCGGGCAAGGGCGTGCCGGCGGCGCTCTTCATGGCTGTCACCAAAACGTTACTCAAAGCAAGCTCGTCACGGCGGGTGCCGATGGCTGAAATGATCGCGCACGTGAACGACGAACTCTGCGAGCAAACCGACTCCGGAATGTTTGTTTCCCTCCTCTACGCCCACCTCAATACGCGCACTGGCGCGCTGGAATTCTGCAACGCCGGCCATCCGGCGCCGTATCTCCTCACGGCGAGCGACACCCGCCCGCTGTGCGGCGCGAAAGACGTCGCCCTCGGAGCGATGCCAGCGTTGGATTATCACAGCACGTCGATCCAGATCAGCCCGGGCGACACGTTGTTTTTCTACACCGATGGCGTGCCCGAGGCGCTCGACCGGGGCGATCATTTCTATACCACCGCGCGGCTCGAGTGCGTGTTGCACGACGTGAGCGGCCTGCCGGTGGAAAAAATGACGCGCGGAGTGGTGCGGGACGTGCGAACGTTCTGCGGTGAACGTGAACAAAGTGACGACATCTCCGTCATGGCCTTGCGCTGGCTCGGGCCGGCGAACGGCAACTCCCAAGGGAGCGAGAAAAATTGAATAATTTCGTGTACACTTTCCAATCGCGTGTCATGGTGGGCGCAGTGAGCGCCGTGCACGCACGCAATAGCCCATCCACAGGCGAGACGCCTGGGGCGATCTCGGGCCAGCCCCACCGATCCCGTGGAAATTTCTCCACCACGATCCTTCACCCGTTCCCGCGCAGGAATGTCTTCTGCGCGTCTTAGGTTCCGCCGCCAATCCCTCCCGCTTGAAACACCCCAAATCCATGGCCGTCAAAAAATCCGACATCCTGCCCACGAAGCACTACGTCCTCGACACGAACGTTCTCATCCATGACCCGCAATCCATTTTCCAGTTTGAGGAAAATGTCGTGTGGGTACCGGTGGAGGTGCTCGAGGAACTGGACCGCTTCAAATCGGAATCCTCCACGCGCGGCGCGAATGCGCGGGAGGTGCACCGCCGGCTGAGCGAGCGCTTCCGCACCACGGAGCAGATGCGCCAGGGCGTGAAGCTCGAGAACGGCGGCTGGCTGCACGTCTTCATCAATCCCGCGCTCAAGCACGAAGGGCACGACTGGAAGCTGATCGAGGAATCGCCGCGGAGCCGGCTCGCGCTGACGCTATTCCCGGATTTTGACTCCACGGACAACCGGATCCTGGCCAGCGCGGCGTATCTCGCCGACACCAAGGCGGACGGCGCGATCCTCGTGACCAAGGACCTGAACATGCAGCTCAAGGCGCGCGCGCTCGGGCTGGATGCGCAGGATTACCGCACCGATCGCGTCGAGGACAACGACATCCGCCGCACGCAGCGCCGCAGCGGCACCGAGGAGTATGCGGCGATCGATATTCCCGGGCACAGCGTGCAGGCTTTTGCCAGCCAGGAGCGGATCACGCTTCCGCATCTCGAGATGCTGCTGCCCAACCAGTACGTGCTGCTGCGCAACGAGGAGGAACCGTCGCACGGCGTTCCGGAGCGGCACCTCAATGGCGGCGAATTCGTCAAGCTGCGCCACGAGCACGTCAACATCCGCGGCGGGCGTTCCCTGCAAGCGGCGAACCTCGGCCAGCGCTTCCTGCTCGATGCGCTCTACGACCCCTCGATTACGCTCGTCACGGTTTACGGCAAGGCCGGCACCGGCAAGACGCTCCTCAGTGTCGGCGCCGCGCTCGAGCAGGTGCAAGTGGGCGAGTACGAGAAGATGCTCATCACCCGCGTGATCATGCCCACCGGGCGCGACATCGGTTTCCTGCCCGGGCGCATGGAAGAAAAAATGCAGCCCTGGGTGCAGCCGGCCTACGACGCGCTCGATCTCCTGCTTTCGCGCCCGCGCAAGCCCGAGCACTTTGAGAAGAAGAAACAATCGCGGCGCAAATCCGACGGCTCTCCCGCGCCATCGGCGCAGACCGGCAACGGCAACGCAGTCGGCAAGTACGCGCGTCCCTACGAACCCTTGATGCAGGCCGGACTGCTCGAGATCGAAGCCATCGCCCACATCCGCGGCCGTTCGCTGCCCCGCGCCGTCTTCATCGTCGACGAAGCGCAGCAATTGACGCCGCATGAAGCCAAGACGCTGGTCACGCGCATGGGCAAGGGCAGCAAGATCATCCTCATCGGCGACCTCGCGCAGATCGACAATCCCTACGTCGATGCCCACACCAACGGCCTCGTCTTCACCCGCAATCGCCTCCAGGGCCAGCCTTTCATGGCCCACGTCAATCTCTTCAAGGGCGAGCGCAGTGAAATGGCCGAGGTGGCGGCGAACCTGATGTAATCATCGCTCGATGAAAGAGGTTTTCCGGGCATCGTCTCTCGCGCAGGTAAGCCTTTACCAGACGCTGCTCGAGAATGCGGGCGTCCGGTGCTTCGTTCGCAACGAGACCACGCAGCAATCCATCGTCGGCGGGCTCGCCGTTGCTTTCTTTCCGCTCCCGGATTTCTGGCCGACGCTGTGTTTGCTGGATGACGGCGATTATCCTCAGGCAATGGAACTTCTCCGCGAAATCAAAGACGCGGCACCATCCACGGAAAGTGATTGGACTTGCGCAGCCTGCGAGGAGAAAGTTCCCGGGAATTTCACCGCGTGCTGGAAATGCCAGACGGAGCGCCATGCAAAGTCACTTTGAGAGCAAAGGCCGAATCGAAGTTCCAAGTGATGCACCGGAAAAATTGGAGCGCGTCACGGACGCCATCCGGCAGCACTTAGAAAATCGTGGAGTGATCGTTTCCCCTACCGGCGGAAACACCATTCTCTTTCGCGGCGAGGCGGTCTATTATCAGTTCGTTGGCCGATTCTTCGGAAGAGGTACGAGCAATCAACTCCTCTACGTTGACGCGGGAGAAATTCGCGTCTCGCTGGCCGGAGAACAGGTCGCAATCGAATACAATATTACCTACAAACGTTGGCCTGGAAACGTAGCTGCGGGCACTTTTGTCATCATCTTCTGCGTCGGAGCGGTGTGGCATCCGCAATGCCTTTTTATGTTGCCCTATATGGCGCTGCTGTGGTGGCTCGGGCCATTCTTGCGCCGGCCTTACCTCGATCGGTATTTCCACCGAATCGCCACGGACGGCTTGATCGAAGGCGCAAAAAAACAAATCGAAACCCTGCGATCGGAAGCAGCAGCCTCAAGAGTTTGAAACGCTTTGCGACCTGCACCACTCAATATCAATGACTGCCACCCGCGCTGAATACCTCATCATCTCCGCGTCGCTTCGCCCGGCGAGCTTGAGCGCATCCTCGGGCTGGCGCTGGCGAAGGAACTCGACGGCGAGCACCTCGACTTGCGCGACTTTCCGCTGCCGTTGTGCGATGGCGATGCGGCCTACGGAGATCCCAATGTCGAAATCCTCCGTGCCAAGATCGAAGCGGCGCGGGTCATCCTGCTCGCCGTGCCGATTTATAATTACGACGCCAACGCGGCGGTGAAGAATCTCGTGGAACTGACCGGCGGCGCGTGGGAGGACAAGATCGTGGGCTTTGCCTGCGCGGCGGGCGGGCAATCGAGCTACATGTCGATCATCGGGCTGGCCAATTCGCTGATGCTCGACTTCCGCTGCATCATCCTGCCACGCTTTGTGTATGCCACGGGTGACGATTTCGAACATGGGAAGATCGCGAGCGCGGAGATCCGGAAACGCGTCAAACAGCTCGCCGATTCCGCACGCTGTTTGCGCTGCGAGGGCTGACGCTCGCGGGCTGGCGGGAAGCCCGCTCTATTCCCTATGCCCGAGATGACGGCCGACCAGGTTTTCGAGCTCGCCTTGCAACACCAGCGGGCCGGGCGCATGAGGGAAGCGGAGGCGCTCTACCGGCAAGTGCTGGAGCGGCAGCCGCGGCACGCCGGAGCGTATCACGGCCTCGGCATCCTGGCCCACCAGGCCGGCCAGCGGGACCGGGCGATCGAGTTGCTCCAGCAGGCCATCGCGCTGAATCCCGGGGATGCGCTGGCTCACACGAATCTGGGCGAGGTTTATCGCTCAGCCGGCCGTCTGGACGAGGCCCTGGCGTGCGGCCAGCAAGCGCTCCAACGGGACCCGGCACTCGCTGCGGCGCACCACCTCCTGGGGACGATCCGGAGGGATCGCGCCCAATGGGACGAAGCGATCCTCTCCAGCCGCCGCGCACTCGAAATCCAGCCGTCGTATCCCGAAGCGCAGGCCAACCTGGGCATCGCGCTGGCCGGACAGAAAAAGTTTCCCGAGGCCGTGGCCGCGTACCGGGACTCGCTGCGCCAGCGGCCACATTCGCCGGAGACGCTGAACAACCTCGGCATCGCGCTCCGGCAACTGGGGCAATTTCCCGAGGCGATCGCAGCTTATCGCGAAGCGTTGCGCCAGCGGCCGGACTATTCGAAGGCGCACTACCATCTCGGGAACGTCCTCAAGGACCAAGGGCGCCTGGACGAAGCCGCAGCGTGCTTTCTCCGCACCTTGGACCTCGAACCGCACTGGCACGATGCGCATCTCAACCTCGGGATGACGCGCTTGCAGCAACATCGCCTGGCGGACGCCGAGGCGCACTTCCGCCGCGCCGTCGCCGCCCGACCCGATTCCGCGGACGCCCACGTCAACCTCGGCACGCTGCTCCTGCTCCTCGGCCGCCATGAAGAAGGTTGGAAGGATTACGAGTGGCGCCTGAAATCCCGCCCTTCGCCGTACTTTTCCGTGCCGGCAAGGAGCGGTGCTCCGGTCGCCGAAGCCACACTGCCCGTCCACGCTGAACAAGGCTATGGCGATACGCTTCAGTTTGTGCGTTATCTGCCGCTGCTGCGGGAACGTGCTCTCGTCGGCCGGGTGATCCTGGAATCTCCGCCCGCGCTCGTTCCCCTGCTCCAGCAGATGCGTCACGAGCGCCTCGAGATCGTGGCCTCCTGCGACGCGATCGAAGGAGCCGCCCTTTCCTGGGACCACCACATTCCGTTGCTGAGCCTGCCGCTGGCCCTGCGCCAATTCGAACCGCTGTCCACGGGTGCGCCCTATCTGAGGGCGGACGAAGGCTTGCGAGCCCGGTGGCGGGCTCGGTTTCCGGCGGGCACGGGATTGAAAGTCGGCATCGTCACGACGGGAAATCCCTCGCACCAAAACAACGCGCAGCGGTCCATCGATCCCGGACAATTCTCTGCCCTGCTGAAGATGCCAGGCATCACCTTCGTGAATCTGCATGTGAGACCGGAACTCTCACCCACGCCCGAGCTGGTAGCGGCGGGCGCGCTGGATTTCGCCGCCGGCATCGTGGATTTCGCAGAGCTCGCCGCACTCATAACGGAGCTGGATCTGGTGATCACCGTCGATACCTCAGCGGCTCATCTGGCCGGGGCGCTGGGTTCCTCTGTGTGGGTGTTGCTCTCGTTTACCCCTGACTGGCGGTGGGGGCTGAATGGCACCGGGACGCCGTGGTATCCGACCATGCGCCTTTTCCGCCAGAGCGCCCCGGACGACTGGCGGTCGGCCATGCAGGAAGTCGGCAGCGCGCTCGAGGGATACACAGCCGCCCGGCGACGATGCCACGAACCTGACTCCAGCCTATGAACGCTCCGCATTGGCATCTGGCGATCAATCACATTCCCGTGGTCGGCGTGTTCCTGGTGGTGATCCTGCTTGGGTATGCCCTGGCGCGGGGCCGCGGGGAACTTTACGGCGTGAGCCTCGGCGCGCTGGTGCTGCTCGCACTGGCGACCATTGCCGTCTTCTTCACCGGTCGCCGCGCGGATGATGCGCTGATGGACTTTGCCGATGTGGACGACAAGCTCGTCCACATTCACGAAGCCGCGGCCAACTTCGCCTTCACGGGCATCGGCATCCTTGGGATGGTCGCTCTCGTGGCACTGGTGCTAGGGAGGAAATTGCCGCACGTGTCCCGGGGCGCCGCGACCGTGATCCTTCTGCTCGCAGCAGTGGAGATGGTGCTCCTGGCGTGGACCGCCAATCTCGGCGGTCAGATCCGACACCCGGAAATCCGCGCGACCAGCGCAGCGCCGGCCTCTCCGGAAAAAGGCGGTCACGATTAAAGCCGGTGGACACGGAAGGAATTGCGGATGGTTTCGAAAAGACTTGAATCACTTTGCACTTCTTCGTTATCATCCACCCGCTTTTCACGGAACAAAAGCGGGTGGATGTGCCAATAGGAATGGAGGAATTCCCTGAACACTTGCCGGCTTCCCTCGCGGACGTTTCTGTCCTACGATACTGCAGTTTCGCCACTCTCCCTACGTCATGCGCCCTGAGCCCAAAAAGCGAATCGACACCAACGCCTCCGAAGCCTCTCGAGCCGGGCTGAATGCGGCCTTTTCCGGTCTTAATCTGCCCGATCTACCCGCCGGCCCCGCTCCGGTCCCGGCCAGCGAGGCACCGCAGACCCTCTGGAAAATGGGCCGCGTGGTTCTCCGGAAGGAGACGGCCCAGCGGGGCGGAAAGACGGTCATCGTTGTCGACGACTTCGCCACGCACCTGCCGGCCTCTGTAATCGAAAAGGTCGCCAAGCGCCTTCGCTCGGCATGCGGCTGTGGTGGCACGGTGAAAGGGCGCACGATCGAATTGCAGGGCGACCAGCCGGCCAGGGTCCGCACCGCCCTGGAAGCGGAGGGCTTCCAAGTCGCCGGCGTGCGCTAAAAAGCGCTGCTACCAGAGTAAAACGGCGCCAAACCGCTGCCAAACCGCATGTTCTCAGGAATGCGGTTATTATAATAATTGAGAATTCGCCTTTCTCTCGATTGAGAAAATAGACCCGATTTTGGTCCTGTCGGCAATTGTCGAAATTTATTTCAACAAATGTACACTCCGACTGGCCACGAAGGTCTTGCGATCCGTACCCGGAGAATTCCAAGGCATCTTCTTTAAGAATCCGAGCGAGGGTTTCTCTGTAGGCGCTAGGGGAAATTACCCGATTCCCTGTTCGACTCCACACCCCTGCTCCCATTTTCCCGGGGCCGCGCAAATCCGCGTATCGGCCGCCGTTTCCCTCTGTAAAGCCCGCAAGGAGGGGTACATCGCGTGCTCTTGGAAATGATCCTGTGCAGGGTGCAATCCGGTGCCTTGTGCAGAACATCCCGCGTATGTCCCAGCCGCACAAGTTTTCCGAATTCACCGAGTTCCTCCCCAAAAAGGAACGTCGCACCCCCCTGCCGATTACCAACCTGCCGGTGAACGCCATCAGCGAAGACGCCGATCCCACTTTCGAAATCCGCAACCTCATCGAGCAACTCCAGCAGACCGCTC
>Ga0206794_1146_pt1 | contig 18330 bp, 19 predicted proteins | sample Alteio_BWOrgCont_70_FD_152877 | JGI IMG/M metagenome (GOLD analysis project Ga0206794, IMG submission 152877) | Enriched cells from forest soil in Barre Woods Harvard Forest LTER site, Petersham, Massachusetts, United States -... | ecosystem: Environmental > Terrestrial > Soil > Temperate forest >...
ACCGTGATGCGGGACTCTGGTCTGACCCACGGCGGCTTTTACAAGCATTTCGGGAGCAAGGACGATCTACTCGTAGAGTCGTTGCGCGACGGCTTCGCGGAGATCGCCAGTATCCTCGCTCGCGCGGCCGAACAGGCGCGGCCAGGCCAGGAGTGGAAGGCCATTGTGAAAACCTATTTGCGCCCGGAAATGTGCGACTATCCCGAACGCGGCTGTCCGCTGCCGGCCCTCGCGCCCGAATTAGCGCGGGCAGATCCGGCGATGAAGGCTCAGATTGTCGGGGAACTTGTGAAGTACAGAGACCGCATGCTGCCGTTTATGCCTGGCCGGTGCTCCGCGGACAAAGAGCGGGCCTTCTTTGCCATCTTTTCAACCATGATCGGAGCAACGGCCCTCAGTCGCATCCTTCCTGCTCAGGCGCGGGCCCGGGTGCTTGCGAGCGCTCGTGATTTTCTTCTGGGCAGCTTTGATCATCCATGGTCAGCCTCATGAGCCTTCGCCCCAGCTTTCCCCTTACTGACTGATTACGAGCGGCTTGCACTGAGCGGGCAAAAATAGGTCCTCGTAAACGCGGTATGCAACGGCGATCCTTACTGATCACAGGTCAGCAGATTCCAGTCGCAAGCCGACTTCTCGGGATTGACGGTCTTCCCGAGGCACTCAACACCGATCAAACTAAGTCTCCTAACGCACTTCCTGGAAAACGATCGTGTAGCCATCAGGGTCTTCTGCGCTGAAGAGTCTGAGTCCGTATGGTGCCACTTTCGGACGCTCAGCCTTCAAACCTCGGCCGGTGAGTTCCTGATATGCCAGCTCTACATCGGAGCAACCGATGTAGAACACAGCATCCTTAGACCGCTTCTCTGGAGCCTTCAGCGGACGCTCATTCGAGTCATATTGAGTGTTCAGCATGATCTCCGCCCTCCCAAACCGCAGCCACATCCAATGAGAAAACCGGCCCTCCGCTGTCTCGACCTCAGGTGAGGCTGAGACTACCGAGAACCCGAGCATGTCTCGATAGAAGGCAAGAGCCGTTGGCATATCGAATACTCCGATCAGCGGCGTTAATCCCAGTGGAGAGAAGCTCATGTTTCCTCCAGATCCTGATTTTGCTGGCAAAGCAGAAGTCGGCAAAGCTTATTCATCTCCAATGCTACCAAGATGTAGAAACTGAAAGTTGGCAATGGGTTAGTATCGGCAAACGCCCTAGGCAACGCCGATTCACATGATATCGAGGCCTCGAGGATTCCGGTCGCCCCTGCCGACTTTCGAGGACTTTCGAGGAGTAATCATTCCGACCGCCGCGCAAAACTTGGGACATTCCAGATCTCTGAACAATGCGCGCGATGTGGAGCCAGAACTGCTCGGTAAGCCGGCACACTAAGCTCAATCTCGAACGCTTGCTGTGGCCGTTCGGCGGAATTGTCGGCGCAGCGACCGATTAAGGAAATCAATTGCCATTTCCCGTCTGCTGCGGACACAGGCGACGCTCCTGCGCACGGAAAGTAGGCTAGCTTCTAGCCCTACAAGGTTCGACCTTACGGGTGGCGAAACCGATACCCAACCCACCCATCCGTCAATATGTACGTGGGATTCGCGGAGCTGTCACCAAGTTTCTTGCGCAGTTGACCGACGAGCACTCGCAGATGAGCGCGGTTGGCGAAGTCGCCCCCTAGATTCAGGGCTGTGTGCAGCCGCGCATATGTAACCGGGCGGCCGGCCTGGGACATCAGGACCTTCAAGGCCTCAAATTCCAGAGGAGTCAAGTGAATTGCCTCTCCTGCTCTCTCGACGCGATGGCGCATGGTATCGAGCGTGATGTCGCCAACCGTAATCGCTGCATTCTCGGGAATTTCAGGAGCGTGGTAGCGGCGTATAGACGCGCGGATCCTGGCGGCCAACTCGCGCATCTGGAATGGCTTGGTTACGTAGTCGTCGGCCCCAGCTTCGAGTGCCCGTACCTTGTCGTCTTCGCTGCCGCGGACCGTGAGCATGAGAATAGGAAGCCTCGTAAAGCTTCGCCTGATGCGGGCAAGTGTTTCGATTCCTCCGACTCCAGGCATATTGATGTCGAGCAGTACAGTATCGTATTGGCCTGCTCGTAAGCAGACGAGCGCTTCCTCTCCGTTGCCAGCTTCGCCGACATCGAAACGAAGGATTTCAAGAGTGCCGGTGAGGCTCCGTCGCAACGATGTATCATCGTCCACGATTAGAACTTTGCCCTCTGATTGGGCCACTTCATGCCTCCTTCTGTATCTGTGGTAGAGAAAAGAAAAACGTAGTCTTCATTTCCGGAGTGCTTTCGACCCACACTCTTCCGTGGTGGGCTTCGGCAATACGCTTGGTCACCGACAGACCGATGCCCGTTCCCGCCGATTTGTATTGGGTTTCCGGTGCGCGATAGAAGCGCTCAAAAATGCGTAGAGCCTCTTGCGGAGGAATATAGGAGCCCTCATTCTGCACGCTGAATACAATTTCCGAGTCGGTCGACTCAACGCGCAAAGAGATCGGGGAGCCCGGGCGTCCATATTTCGAGGCGTTGTCGAGGATTTGAAACAGGGCCAATTGCAGGAGCCGGAGGTCTGCCCATACGTGATCGACTATCGAACGCACCGAGAGAAGCAGAGGGCGATCCTCGCGGGCCGAATCAGACCACGAGGGACATTCTTGGAGGAAATCACAGATTTCCACTCGTTCGAGTTCTACTCGAAACCGACCCTCGTCCAGTTCGGCGGTTTGAAGCACTTTGGACGTCAACTCCCCAAGCCTCGTCGCCTCACTTTCAATAAGAGAAGCGAGCTCTTTCTCCGTGTTCTCAAGTTTGGAGCTCTCCAGCAATCCCGAACTGGCCGTCTGGATTGTGGCCAATGGTGTCTTGAATGCGTGTGCCAGCCCATCCAGCATTGCGGAGCGGAGTTGCTCGCTCCGGCTCGCGGCCTCGGCGCTGCTTTCCGCGATGAAGGAGTGCGCTCGCTCGAGTGCGAGAGCCGCGAGTGTCGCGATCGCGTCCACACATGTCGAGTTGAGGTAAGCGCTCCGAGCAGAGCCGGCAACATAGACTGCGCCGATGGGCCTTGTTCCCAACCTCAAAACTCGCGTGAAAGTTCGCGAGGCATAATCGGTTTCTGAAGATTCATTGAAGTATGTTGCCCGAACCCGGTCCTCTGGAATCGTGGTGCGGCCCGCCTTGTCCATCGTGAATTCACGCGCATCCCATATGGCGACAGCGTCTGCTTCGAAGACGTCCGCGATCAGTCCCGCAAGTTGTGAACCGACTTCGTTCCGGCGGTCCATCATGATGATGTCACGACTGGCCAGATACAGCTTTTCGAGTCTGGTTCGTTCGCTCTGGGAAGCATCTGTCTGCGCCCGAAGGCGATCAGCAAATCGGCTCACGGAAAGGGCAATCATGATGAAGATAGCCGAAGAGATCCAATCCTGGGGGTCATTTTCATAAAAGGAAAGAATCGGCGGCATGTAATAAAAGTCCAGGAAGGCAACCGCCGCGATGGATCCCATCGCAGCCTCGATAAATCCCCACCGAAATGCAATGAGCATGACGAGTAGCAAATCGACAAGTCCTGTGGTCAGCGCCCTGGCGTGGGATCGAAACCCAACCGTCGTCACCAGCACAAGGATCAGAACAACTGTCGCGCTCCGCAGGAGACGCCTGGCCGCGTACATACACTTCTTCCCAAGCGAAAAGAGTAGCCCTCCATCCGTAAGGATTTGCTAAGGGAAACATCTGCAAACTCCGATGTCCACCTTGTGGTTGAGCGAATTCAGGGGAATCGCTGACAGACTCTTCCAATAGTTGCAAACAAACCATAAAGACCACGCCAATCGTTATCGAGTCGTAATGCGTTCTGGCATTGACTTGAATTTAGAAACGCCAAGTTCCCCTTGGCAGATTGGATGGCAAGAAGTTGAAAACCTTTCCCGATTCTTCTCGAGGCTCTGTCGGTTCCGTGTCGGATTCCACCGCGCACTCTGTTATGTGTCTGCACTTGGAGCGCTTCATGTTGCTCGCCGGGCAGACCTCCTCGTCGGAACAACGAAGAGGAAACGTTTCGGCTGTGAATCCTGGTCGTTCATTCAGGCCGTATCTTGTCATCGGCGCACTGGTCCTTGCAGCGCTCCTGTTCTTGCTGGCCCCGTTTTCTCACGCGCAGTCGACGTTCGGCAGTATTCGGGGAACTGTCCAGGACACTTCCGGAGCGGCGATCCCCGGCGCCAAAGTCACCCTGCATAGCATCGACGAAAACACGGATCGTTCTGTCAATTCAGACGATACCGGCAGCTACGTTTTGGAGAATGTGAAGGCCGGCAAATACAGCATTCGGGCCGATCGCGAAGGTTTTGCCGAGACCGTTATCGACAACATCTCGCTTGCTGCCCGGCAGGATCTTCGCTTTCCGCTCCAAATGCCGGTCTCTACGCAAACCACTAGCGTCGAAGTGACCGCCTCAAACGCTGAAATCAACACCGAGAATGCGACGGTGAGCGATTCGAAGGGGACCGCCGAGATCGGTCAATTACCGTTGAACTTTCGTGGCGCCACGACAAGTCCCTTGGCCGCACTGGCAAGTTCCGCAAATGTCCAGCAGGACAGCCAGGGCAATTTCACGATCGGCGGCGCCACAACCGACATGATCGGTTTTTCAGTCGACGGAATCTCTTCGGTGAATGTGTTCCAGAGTGGCGTGGCGCTTGGAGTGAACGCGGCGGGAGCCAATCCCTATCCGTCATCCGAAGGCATATCTGAGCTCAAAGTCACGGCCTTCAATAACAATGCCGAATTTTCCCAGGTTGGTGACGTCACGTTCACAACCAAGGCTGGAACGAACCAGTATCACGGAAGCCTCTTTGAGTATTTTCAGAATGATGTGCTCAACGCGCACGTCTATAACTTTCCCGAAAAGGCTCCTGAGCGGTTCAGCACGTTTGGCGGCAGCCTGGGCGGTCCAATCGTGATCCCGCACCTCTACAATGGCCACAACAAGACCTTCTTCTTTTTTGACTACGAAGGCAATCGGCGGCGGACATCTCAACCGGAGCAATATGCCGTTCCCACGGCGCTTGAGCGGACCGGCGACCTGAGCGAGCTCGCCTCGACGATTCCTGTCAATTCTTCGAATCCAAACTGTCCGGCAAACACGGGCTGCCTGATCAATCCGGCAACCGGATCACTGTCAAACGGTCAGCCGTTTGCGAACGACAAAATCACAACACCGCTCAGCCAGTCCTCTCTGGCATTGCTCAATGCGTATTATCCATTGCCCAACGCGAACAACCTGGGCGGCGGGCTGAACTACCAGACGCTTGTCCCTGTTCCTTCGAACACCAACGGGTTCGATGGACGGGTCGACTACGTAATTTCGCCCAGGCAGCAAATCTATGCCCGGTACAACTGGAAGAACCTCCTCGTGAACACGGTGAATCCGTTGCTCCCCAACGATGTCGACACCGAGCACGACCGCAGCTTCTTGGTTTCGCACAACTTCACAATCAGCAACAGTCTGCTGAATGAGTTCCGCTTTGGCTTCAGTCACTCACTTCTCGCGCCGAATTTCCCGGTTGTCGGCGCCACGGCAATTTCCAACCTGGGCCTTCAGGGCGTGAACGTCTCTCACCATCCCACCGATCAAGGATTTCCAAGCATTGTCTTCTCAGACGGAACCAACTTCACGCCGATCGGCAGAGACCATGTCGGACCGACGCAATCGAGCACCAACCAGATTGCCGACAATCTGACCTACACACGTGGCAAGCACACCATGCGCGCAGGCATTGATGTGCGCTGGGTACGGTTCGCGGTGCCCGAGATCGAGACTCCTTCCGATGATTACGGTCTCTTCACCTTTAACCAGAACATCTTCACCGGCAGTTCGTTCGGCGATTTTCTCTTGGGAATCCCGAACACGACATACTTTGCAGTGACCGGTCCGAGAGACAACGCTGGAGGAATGCAGATGGGCATCTATGGGCAGGATGAGTGGCAGGTTAATCACCGGCTCACGGTCAATTTCGGTCTGCGCTGGGAACTACTTCCACCCTTTATTGACTCCAACGGCATCCAGGCCAACTTCGATCCCAAGACCAATGCGGTGATCGTAAATGACGTGCTGTACCGCAAACTGGGCGGTCCGGTGCTTGCCTTCCTGCAGTCCTTCAATGCCTGCAATGCGGCTCCTCCGGGATTCTCGGCGCCCGCGGATCCCGGTTATGCGCCATCCACGTCGATGCCATGTACGAAGGTCATTTCGAACAGCGAGGAGGGATTTCCAGCCGGCCTGCGCCAGACCTATCTGCGCAACTTTGATCCACGGTTGAGCTTTGCCTACCGCCCGTTTGGCAATGACAAGACAGTTTTTCGCGCCGGGTTCGGAATCTTCACGGTGACCGCTCTTGGTCAGCTCCAGAACAACAACGAAAGCAATCCCCAGGCATCGGTTTATACGTATACCAACATGAACGCCAAGGGTACTCCGTCGTTCGCGTTTCCGCAGGTGGCGCCCCCAGGTGTAGCCGGACAAGCCCAGATCGGCGGCGGAACGATCGAACAGGCAACCGATCCCCGCTATCGCGATGCGCAGGCGGCGCAGTGGAACGTCACGGTAGAAAGGGAAATCGCGGCGAACACGGCCTTGCGTGTGAGCTACGTCGGCATGAATTCCTATCGGTTGAATGTTACGGTCAATCTCAACCAGCAAATGCCCACCACCGTTCCTGCTCCGCAGCCAAATCCGAATCCCATTCCGTTTCCAAACTGGGGAACGATTTATTCGACCGAGAATCTTGGCCACCAGAACTACCAGGCAATGGAAATTCAAGCCACCCAGCGGACTAGCAGAGGACTCTCCTACCAGGCCAACTACACTTGGGCTCATGATCTGAGCGATGCGCAGGGCGATGCACCTACTGCTTTTCAGGGCGAGACGCGTTACGGACTAGCGGACGATGATCGTTTCGCCATCAGCAAGAACCGCGGGAATGTGATCGGCACTCGCCGCAACCGATTCCTGCTGACCGGCACCTACGAGTTGCCGTTTGGAGTGGGCCGTCAGTGGCACAGTTCCTCGCCGATCATAAGCGGGCTCCTTGGCGGTTGGAATCTGAACACGATTACACTGCTCGAATCGGGTCCATACCTCACACCCACGATGAGCGTGAGCCTGGACCAAACAAACACTAACCCGGCTGCCGCCAACGTCACGGTGGTACGTCCAGATCGTGTCGGGAATCCCATTCCGGCTCATCGGACCAATGCCAATTACTTCAACATCGCTGCATTCGCTCCTCCACCAGTCGGTGCAGGCCGAGTGGGAAATGCGGGTGTCGGCAGTCTGGACGGGCCCGGAACGATCGCAGTGAATGCAGGACTTGCCAAGGTTATCGCCTTCCGGGAACGGTGGCGCCTGCGGTGTGAAGGCACGTTCACAAATGTACTGAACCACACGAATTTCGCTCCGCCGGCTACGGACATCAGCAGCCCGGCGTCGTTCGGTGCGCTCACGTCGGCCCAGACCGCAGAAAGCGCCGGTAACCGAACCGGACAGCTTGCTCTGCGCCTGGATTTCTAGCTCCATGCGGTATGTCGGGCGTTCGAGATGGCCGAAGCGGCAGAGCCTCCGTTTCGGCCATGCCTGTATCGAAAAGGCTCAACTTTACGGAAGGAGAGTCCGTCATGACCAGAAGGAACACGCTTGTGGGATTACTGCGTGCAAGCCTGATGTTCGTGGGCTTCGCTTCCAGTCAGAAGGATCGCATTGTAAAACATCCCGATCCGGCCATCCTGGCGAGTGAAAACGTGAAGGAGCTATTGCTGCTCATGGATCCAGACAAAAAAGGGAAGATTACCAAGCTGGAGAGTGACAAGTTCTCGTGTCATATCAATTTCGATTTTGTTTGATCTGGAGGTTTGATAGTTCTGTGGCCAGATCGATCCATTGATCAACGAGCAACTTCATGCGCTCGTAGTTTTTCAACTGCTTGCGGATTGCCGGCAGGTCTTCCTTGCGGACGAACTTGGTACTGCTCTTGCCCTTTCGGGTGAAGCTAAGTTGGTAGTAAGGGCCGTGCTTTTGTGGCGGTGTTGCTATGCAGCGACATCCTGGAGAGCCGCATACGGTGTACTGCTTGGAAAGGCTGCCTGGCCGCAGCTGCCCCAGTCCAGCAAGGTCCCGCTTTAACTTCTCGATTTGACGTTCTATTTCAGATTCCCTTTTGGTATTCATCGGTGAAAAGTATACCGCGGCTGTATCTGATAGCACGGTACTTCTATCAGATACAGCCGCGGTTGCCGACATGACTCTTTGGGTTCCCTGGATGAACGCTGTTCGGTCCCTGCGGCCCGCTTGCCAGAGATCTCGCACTTTCCTGTGGATGCTCCTGACCCCTGATTGGCCTCTGTTGCCGATTGGATCTGGCTGGGGTTAGCAGCTATGTCCGGGTTCTCGGCTTGCGCCCCGAGGCTTACCACCGCTTGCTGCATCTGTTTCACAGCAAGGCACTCGATTTGGACAAGCTCACCGCCTGCTGGGTGAAACTGTGCCTGACGCTGTTCAAGCCCGTCTGTGCGGGCTCCCGCTTGATCTGCGTGGCCGACGGCATCAAGGCGCCCAAAGAGGGCAAGCTGATGCCCGCCGTCAAGAGCTTGCATCAGCAATCGGCCAGCAATTCTAAACCGGAATACATCATGGGGCCATTCGTTTCAGGCTATTTCTCTGCTGGTCCAAGGCGCTTCCGGACACGTGGCCGCTGGGCATGGACTATGCCGTGCTCGCAACGGGTGCCTGTGGCTCGATCTTCGCCAACGATACTCTTTACAAGACGTGGGGAATGGCAGCCGCTGTTTATGGCATCGGGACCACACTGCTGTGCATCGTATTCATTGGGATCTTAGCCCGCATGAAACGCTGGCACAACCGGAACATCAGCGCGGGTAGGGCAGCCTGGTATGTGATTATAGGCATGATCCCTATAGGTTTGGTGACAGCGATCCTGATTATCGGTTATACTGTGCCCCCTCGGAGGTGAGCCCATGCCGCTCGGTTATGTTGCCCTAATCGGTGTCGGTGCTGCAATTGTGGCCGGTCTCTTCTGGCCTCTCGCCCTCCGGGCATCCCAGGCCCTCTGGGATCTGAGCAATCGGCAGCCCGGATCGGGAACTGCAGGCGCCGGCGAGGAAGAGTGGCATCCTGTAGGTGCCGCTCGGCACTAGGCCTTTCGCCTGCGCAGCACCTGGTACTGGTCGTCATTCAAGTTGAGCCAGAACCCGCCGCGGCCGATCTCAATGCCGTGACTCAGGGCCTGCTCGTCTTCGAGCAGCTTGGATGCCGCAGTGCGCTCGAAGATCGTGCGGATCTTCGCCGGATCCGTGTAGTCGAGCTTGAGGGGCAGGGAAGTCTTGCAGTCGGCCTCGAGGAAGCCCACGCGCCATTTGGTCTTGTAGAGCTGGAACGAGAGTAGGACGCGATGCATGCCCCCCAGTATAGCGAAAGAAAGGCGAAAGCGCATCACGGATAAAATGCCGCTGTCGACCCATACGGCCGACCAGGACATGCCGATCATTCAGTGTGAAGTGGAAATGCAGGGCCAGGCGCGTATATCGTTGCCTTACTTGGGATTCTCGGTGCCGAGGTGATCGCACATTCAGCTCATCGCTCACCACCGAGCTATCGTGAGGAGTGAGGTGCAACCTCATCAGAATATGATTCGAGGCAAGAGATAAATTCTCCCGCGGCCTCAATGTCCGATAAGAAGCATTATGTTAACAAGTAGTTTATAATCTGTATATTACGCTTTACACTGTAAGTATTACATTAGGGTTTGTTTCCCCGTCAAGGGCAAACGAAAGGCGGACTCTGAAAAGATCCGCCTCGTGGGTTGCTCAAATTGGAATAACGCGATGCCTGTGGCCGGCATCTTGACCTCTTCGGTCGGCGCTCGCAGAGATAACGGGCCGAAGCGTCCAGCGGTGGTCTTGTAGAAAGTCTTGCCTTGAGAGAGCCACGCCGGTACAGCATCTGGTCGAGAGACTGCGCTGCCAGGTACACCGTGGGTCTTCTGGATCAGCTCGCGGATCTCGTCCGGGGGTCTTCTCTATTTCTCAACTCTTCACTTCATGTTATCTTTGTAAGTCGTTTATTCAATGTATGATAACAAGTCTATTAATTAGATAGTAAACATGCCCGAGCAAAGCTCCAAAAGCAATTAACTGCGCTTAATGTTGCTCTTAAGAGCAGGGCCGCGAGTCGAGCCAGGAATCCCCTTCCCACTGAGCCTCGACATATGCTTCTTTGATCTCCGCTGTCTTCCGGTCCTGACGGAAAGTCGCCGCCTCCCAGCTCGATCTCTGCCGGTTTCTTGATCGGGGCCGTACAGATACAGCCGAACGCCGCCACCTAGCGCCGCCGGCCGCGGTTCGATCTCATAGATAGCGGTACACGACCAAGACTTCCCGCACTCCACCTGGCGTCCAATCGTTCGACATCGCAGCATCCCATGTCATTGGAACACGAAAGGCGAGCCTGGTAGCTCGCCCCATCGTGAATCCCAATTCTATATCCCAAACCATGGCTGGAGTGCCGCTTTAAGAAATCTTAGCCAAGCTGCTGTCCTGCATAAACTTAGACCAAGGCGGTTGAAGACAACGGCACGTCGTCGATTACCACGTCCTTGCGAAGCTCGGTCAGGCCGAACATCCCTTCCATCGTCTTGTAGAAACCACGGCCCGCGGACGCGCGCTTGTAGAGCATCTGGTCAAGCAACTTGCCGGCTCGATCCGGTAGGTGGTGCGGATCAGCTGCCGCAGCTCGTCCACCGACTTCTCTTCCCCGCCGGCGTTCTTCAGGATCGTCCTGGTCATCTCGAGTGTGTTGGCCACTTGTTCCGAGAAGATCAGATGATCCGTTTAACACTTACGACCTGTGCGTCCACATCGGATCCACTTACTGCCTGGCCAAAAATCCGCCATTCCCCGTTCTGTCTGATCCCGACGGCGTAGGCGCGGGCAGCATAGTTGATTGCCGCGCCATACACATATGTCAGCCGCCAATTCTTGAATCCGTGGAACCGCCCCGATTTCTGCAGGAGAGTCTGCAGATTTGCACCCGTTCCTCTTGTGCCGCCAGGCTGAATGTGGGCGACCACAACATTGGCTCCGAGTTTGAGCACACAGAAGGCGCACCCACTTAGCTGTCCTGTCACAAGGATATCGGCGCCCATTCCGCCCAGGCTATAGGCCTCGATATCCGCAACGTCGAAGTTCTCTGTGGCCGGTATCATGCGCACATTTTTGCAGGTTATTTGCACAGGGTCGGTGAAGCCGGAGTCTATCTGATTGAGCTTGAAGCACGCTTGAACCCCGTTCGGCTGAGGTCCAGGATCACGACCATGCTTGCCAAAGTAGAAATGATGTTCACCGGAGGTGGGAGCGCCGCCCATCATAATGATGTTGAAATGCAGGAAGTCACCAGGATTTGCCTTTAATTGTGAAAGGGCTGACAAGGCGGGATTAGCAGTAATGAGATTTTGAGTAGCCATGGTGAGACCAGCCTTCGGAAAACAGCCTGAAACGTATCAACAAGCGTTGTAGCATGCTACGTGACCAAAGTCGGACGGACCTTTGTACCGTTATCCGCGGGGCCTCCGGCTCCACAGAAGGCTTCTTCCGCTTCTCCAGCGGCTGTTTCGCTCGCGGTGTGAAACTCGATCCACGTCATCATTGGGCCTTAAGAGGTGAAATGGCAACCTCAAGCACCTTGAATCCAACGACTGCTGCTATGGCGGGAAGATTGCTGCGCCCATTCGTGGCTTGCACGATCTTTTCCCGTAGTCGGCGGTTTACATGGCTACTGGAGCCAGCGTTGATACCAGACACTTCCAGGCGGACACAGTTCTCCAGGTCTTCGAATACTTCTCCATCAGGCGCGATATATCAGTCGGCACCTGTCAGTGTTTCTGCTCTTCTTACTGCGACCATCCCAACACCGGATTCAACTGTTGCGAGTGATAATCCATATGCGCCAGCTTCAGTCGCGTCTATTTCGTTGGCGTGCGCATTGCGGGTCCGCTCGTCGGGGGCGACAAAACTGACAATTCGGCGATGTCCGTTACCAGACTTGTTAACCGAAAAAACTACCGGTGATTGATGATGACGCGCCAGACAGACTTACGCCGCCTCGATGAAGCACTGAGCCAACGCCTGCGTGAGGCCCGGATGACGCTCGTGCAATCCCGTCCAGTGTCATGGTTTCATCATTGTTCATGTGACCACTTTCTCAGGACTGGCGATCTTTGGGTGATGGCCCTCTCGTACACGAGTATAGCTGGACGTTCAAAGGTAGGCCTGACCTGAGGTGGCATCTATGGGCTACAGCCTTGCGGCTGTTGATCCTTGGCTGAACCCACGATTACGCCATTCACAGCGTCGTGGTTGATAACAAGTATCGGACCTGAATTATGCCTGATGTAGTAGGCATGCTCGGTCTGATACTGGAGGGAGACGACGCATGTGGTCCTGCTCTTAGCTTTGTCGGGATCTGCAGTGGCGCCTCCCAAAGGTCTTTTGTCGATCACGGGCTGCGGAAATATATCTCTCAGGTTGTTGTCGTCTTGCGGGATCTTTTCAACATCAATGACAAGCCGGGCTTGTGAAGGTTTTCCGCCCCCTAAACTCTGGGGGATGGCCGGATAAACTAGGAATGTATAGAGTAGAAGGGTCAGCAAGATCAAGGCTAACGGCAACAGCCGCAAGCCAAACCGGGAGAGTACCAACACGGTCCGGGTCACGCGATCAAGGTTCACTGAAAACTTAATGAGGTCTGACCGAGCTTTGTCAGGCTCATTGTCAAGATTTTTATCGATCGTCTTCTTCAGATAAGGCATTATGACTTTCGTTAAGACTCGTATTAGATCGCCTACTACGGGCATCACCAATCCAAGGACGGCTGTCGTCATGTTGATCATTTCCGTGAGTGCTTTTACCGATGCCTCTGCTGCTTCCTGTGGTGTTTTAATCTCACGTATAGCGTCGAGCTTTCGATCAACTTCGCTCATATCCTGACGCAATAATTCCCGCTTTCGTTTGAACGTCTGTATCAATGGTTCAACAAAGAACAAGGTCAAGGCAAGCGGTGTGCCCACCAGAATATAGATAGGCTCGATCAACTGCATGACTGGTATGCCGAGCTTGTGCGTGTGGAGCATTACCGTAAGGAAGCCGGCAGCATATGCCACCGCCGCCCACTTCAAAATAGGCTCGATGTCTTTAATCTTCGAGCTCGTGTCAACGGGTTTGAGAGCAACGTTCTGAGTCGCGTTGGTTCTGGGGCGGAACTTCGGGTGGAACATTTCTTGGAGTGTATACCCATGACCGTGCATCAATGCCGTTCAATCGCTTGGGTATCTGACTTGATTTCGGCCGCCGATCACGCCGTGAAAACGCACTACACCAGATGGCGGAATAAGTCGATTTCCGCCCTGCGAGGTCGCTGCGTTGCTCAATCTCGACATGGCCGAGTGGTTCACGCCGACCGCCGTGAACTATTTCGGCCGTGCCAGCAAGGCGACGATCATCGGCAACCTTGAGGAGATCAAGGGTGCCGTTGTTCCCTCTTGGAACGGCATGAAGAAGACCGAGCTCGCGAGCCTTGCCGAACGCGAAGCCGCGAAGACCCGCTGGATTCCGGCGATGCTGCGCCAGTCGCAGCCCGCGCCGGAACAACTGACATAGCGTGTAGCATGGCCCCGGCCGTTGCCATTCCGGTCTTCAAAAAGCTGCGGCGGTTTTGACGGTTGCTGATCACGTTCTGGTCGTCTCTCATATTGCTCCTCTCTCACAAATGGTCTGAATTTCGGTTGGTGTCGTGCTCGACTGATCGCTCAGCCGTGGCTCCTGATATACGTGCGGGTCTGTGCACTTGCATTGCGACGCAAGAATGGCGCGTCACAAGATGGCAGTTGCTGGTTACGTCCAAGTTCCCTCTCTGCGCGGATTACGCATCGCCGCCACAGTAGAAAGTTCCTACGACAGTAATGCCCCTTGAGCCCTGCGGTTCGCCGAGGCAACTCCGCAGGGCCGGCCCGGATCAAAACAGATCAAAAGCTGTCAACGTCGATTACCGCCTGGGCGAAGGCTTGCGGAGCTTCCTGCGGAAGATTGTGCCCGACGCCGCCACTGATGAGGCGGTATGCATATTTACCGGAGAACTTGTTGCGATACGCCGAGTCGGGCGGATGTGGCGCCCCATTTGCATCCCCTTCGAGAGTGATGGCAGGCACGGTTATAACCGGGCTTTGCGCAAGTCGCTTGTCCAGTTCGTCATATTTCGTCTCGCCTTCCGCCAAACCTAGCCGCCAGCGGTAATTGTGGATCACGATGGCGACGTGATCCGGGTTGTCGAACGACGCTGCGCTGCGATCGAACGTGGCATCATTGAAGTTCCACTTCGGCGAAGCCAGCTGCCAGATGAGCTTCGCAAAGTCGTGCCGGTATTTGTCATAACCCGCGCGGCCGCGTTCTGTCGCAAAATAAAACTGGTACCACCATTCGAGCTCAGCGTTTGGTGGCAACAACGGTGCCTTGCCGGATTCCTGACTGCCGATCAGATAGCCGCTGACCGAAACGATCCCCTTGCAGCGTTCCGGCCAAAGCACCGCCATGATGTCAGCGGTCCGCGCGCCCCAATCGAAGCCAGCGATGATCGCCTTGTCGATCTTGAGCGCATCCATAAAATTGATTATGTCGACAGCGACCACGGACGGCTGTCCGTTCCGAAACGTATCATCGGAGAGAAAGCGTGTAGTGCCATAGCCGCGCAGGTACGGCACGAACACGTGGTAACCCTTCGATGCCAACAAAGGAGCGACGTCGACATAGCTGTAAATGTCGTAAGGCCAGCCATGCAGGAGAATCACGGGAGTACCATCGGTGGGACCTGCTTCGACGTAGCCGACGTTGAGGAGACCTGCATCGATTTGCTTGATGGGCCCGAAGGAACCATTCGAGCCAGGTACGTTCTGCTTGCTGGGTTGTGCCTCAGCAAGGCCGCTCACCGCCAATGTAACGGCAGCAATGATAGTGACAGCGATGGCGATCGCCATGGACGAATTGCGCATGTAGCTGCAATCAGGTTTGATTTGTTCAGACACTTTATTTTCCTCCACTTGGATGAATTTGGCCTTGCTCAATTCCCTCAGTTCGGCTGCAGACCACATCGGTGCTACGTCTAAGTCGCGCGTTGGGGGCGAGAAGACGGCGTGAATCCGTGCGCACCGTCTTCTCTGCAACTAGCGCAGTGATCTGAACGCAGCTCGGAGCTCTTCAGTGAAAAGTTCCGGCTGCTCCCACGCCGCGAAATGACCGCCCTTGGTGGCTTCATGGAAGTAGTACAGAGACGGATAGGCCTGCCGTGACCAGCTTTCCGGCGCGCGATAAATCTCGTGCGGGAACACTGTGATGGCCACCGGCACCTTGATCTGGTTGGTCTTCTGTGCCGCGGCGCTGAAGTTGTTGTTGTTATTTTCCCAGTAGAAGCGGGACGAAGAGGCGCCGGTGTTCGTGAGCCAGTACAGCGTGATGTCGTCGAGTATTTCGTCGCGACCAATTACGCGATCGGGGTGGCCGCCGCTGTCGCTCCACTCGACAATCTTTTCGTACGTAAAGGCGGCCAGGGCACTGGGCGAATCGGTAAGTGCGTAGCCAATGGTCTGCGGACGGGTCACCATCATCGCGCCGTAGGCCGCGTTTCTTCCGAAGAACGTACTGAGGGCGTTGTATGCCCTCAGTTCAGGGGCGGTCAGCTCGGTGGGCGCTGGATTGCCGCTGTTGATACCCTCCACCAGGTTAGCGGGGATTGTGGCCGGCATGGTGAGATGGATGCCGAGCAGTCCAGGCGGCGCCTGGCGCGCCAGTGCGTCGGAGATGACCGAGCCGTGATCGCCCCCCTCCGACACGTAACGGGTGTAACCCAAGCGCTTCATGAGCACTTCCCAGGCTCGCGCCACGCGGTCGGGATTCCAGCCCAGGTCGGTCGGCTTGCCCGAGAAGCCATAGCCGGGGATAGCGGGGATCACGACGTCGAAGGCGTCTTGCGCGCTCCCGCCATAGGCGACGGGGTCGGTGAGCGGGCCTATCACCTTTAGAAATTCCAGCGGTGAGCCGGGCCAGCCATGGGTAAGGATCAGCGGTAGCGCGTTCGGTTCACGCGAACGCACATGGATGAACTGGATATCCACGCCGTCGATTGTGGTCACGAACTCCGGGAGCGCATTCAACTTCGCTTCTACGTTGCGCCAGTTGTAGCCGTTGCCCCAGTACTGCACCAGCGCCTGCACCTCCGCCAACTGGATGCCCTGGGATTCGTCATTGACCGTTTCCTTGTCAGGCCAGCGTGTCGCCGCCATTGGCGCAGCTCAACGATTTGCTCTTCCGGAATGTTGATGTGGAACGGACGGATTGAGCTGTCATCGGCCGCTGCGGTCTGTTTCGCGGGAAGGGGGCTCGTGACAAATGCTTGCGCATCGACGATCCGAACGGTCTGCGCAGATGTGGGGACCGTGAAGGCGACAACGCCAGCCACCTGGGCAAGAGCGATCAGCAAGAAAGCGATCCGTTTCACAATAGTTCCTCCTTCACAATCGAAATGTGTAATTGCTCCGCGCGCGCCGACTGCCGCAGCTTTTTCGAAATCACGTTTGACTTCAAACGCTGTTTCGACGCGGTTCATCGTCTCATGCGGGTAGCGGCGAATCTACTGGACGAAGGTATCAACCTACACTAGGGCATAGCCTGAAATTGGGCCCTCGTCAGTGCATCCGAGACGGGCCGCGGGGGTAGGTACGGCCCCAGCAATGATGGGTTGAATCCCCTGAGCGGTCGCAATCAAACCAGATCACTGAACCCGATGGAAGCGGGGTTAGGAATAATTTCGGCCATTCGTTAAATGCTCGTCCCCAGGTGATTGTGGGAACGAGAGACTGGCGTGATCAAATTCTCCGTCCGAAGATAGTTTCGTCTGGCCCTCTATTTGTTGGGGATACCTGTGTGTGCAGAGGTGCTATCGCAAATCCGAGTCAGCAGCATCGTCCAAGACAATTTGGGCTTCATTACAATTCTGCGCACGCAATTCTTGTCTTCCCATCGCGTGGAACGACTGATGATCGACAAGCCGCCCTTCGCCAGGCCTGCGTTCCTCTGATGCGGTCACTCGTTCTTCTGCTTTTGACGGCGCCAGCCGCTTCAGCCCCCGCCGAAGACTCGGGCCAACGGCTATCCGGCCACGTCCGCACCCCCTTCAGTGCCGGGCAACGTTCATGCAGAATTGGTCAGTGCGGGCCGAGCACGATGACGGTCGCAATCATATTGTTGCTTATAATCCTTTATGGAAGCTCTGCGTGCCCTCGCATATCCGCCTTGGTTCGAGATCGCAAAATCACCCAGTTCTATCATTCGGCATGGTTGGCGAGGGACGGGGCTCCCAGCCAAATCAACGCAATCGCACAGACGACGGATGGATACCTGTGGTTCGGATCGGCAAGAGGACTTTTTCAGTTCGATAGTGTCCAATTCAAGCTGTACGAACCGCCGGCAGATGCCTACGGGGGACTTCAGCTATATAGCAAAGGACAACCTATATGCATTTCTGGAGTCGCGATATGATAACTGGCTAACGACACATATGAACCTAGAAGGACATGAGAAGCTGTTTGAGGGGCAACCAACTCCCGATCCAATTAGATCATCTCGTGACCCTGATCATGCGCCCGTCACTGTTCGATGCGGAGCGGCGGGGTTAAGAATCCTCTCTTCTCCCGCGTATTTTGTGGACTGGACTTATTTTGGCGCTCCGACCAGCCCTGTTTCCGGCTACCTACTTCCCGGCCGATACATCTTCGGCATGGATAACGGAAGTGCTGACGCTCCAATAGCGGACAATGCGGTCTTTCGGATCCCTGGCCAATCCGACGTCTGGCTCGAGAGCTTCTGGGGTCCTCCGGCTTCTAGCTAGTCTTCGTTGACACATGACGGCGAGCGACCCGAGAATACGATCTGTTCCTGAACTCGGGCGACGTGACGGAATCCGGTATCGATTGTGTTGCACGGGAGTCCCAGCCTGGCACAGCGTTACGGAAAGATCCATCTGTTGCCGCAATGGCGTTGTACGGTATGAGCTGAATGCCTTGATCGAATTCCGCGACCTGTTGTGTTTTCACTGCTCGTTGTCGGGCCCGACCAGCGGCCGCGTCCCGCCCCCCCCGTTTCCGGATAGCTCAAGTCTCTCCGTTCCGCCGGCACCAAAAACCTCGCGCGTGGGCGCGCGAGTT
>Ga0206794_1090_pt2 | contig 18329 bp, 12 predicted proteins | sample Alteio_BWOrgCont_70_FD_152877 | JGI IMG/M metagenome (GOLD analysis project Ga0206794, IMG submission 152877) | Enriched cells from forest soil in Barre Woods Harvard Forest LTER site, Petersham, Massachusetts, United States -... | ecosystem: Environmental > Terrestrial > Soil > Temperate forest >...
ATTAATCATTAAATCATAAGACTATGTCTGATATCGCTTCCAGAGTAAAAGCTATTATCGTAGAAAAATTAGGTGTTGACGAAAGTGAAGTAACACCCGAAGCAAGTTTCACCAATGATCTTGGCGCCGACTCGTTGGACACCGTGGAATTAATCATGGAGTTTGAAAAAGAATTTAACGTAGCTATTCCTGATGACCAGGCCGAAACTATCGGTACTGTAGGCCAGGCTGTTGCTTACCTTGAAAAAAACGTTAAATAAAACTCCCCAACATTATTAAATGGAGTTTAGAAGAGTTGTAGTAACCGGGCTTGGAGCACTTACTCCAATTGGCAACAGCGTTCCTGAATATTGGGAATCTTTGCTCAATGGGGTGAGTGGCGCTGCCTTAATTAAAAGTTTTGACACCGAAAAATTCAAGACAAAACTGGCATGCGAGGTGAAAAACTTTGATGCTGATGCCTTTTTGGGCCGAAAAGATGCAAGGAAACTGGACCCCTTTGTTCAATACGCCTTGTATTCCACGGAAGAAGCGGTAAAAGATGCAGGCTTAAACTTCGATAAACTGGATACCAGCCGTATAGGTGTTATCTGGGGATCGGGCATCGGCGGTTTAAAAACATTTTTGGACGAGGTGGTTAATTTTGCCAAGGGCGACGGTACGCCACGTTTTAACCCATTCTTTATCCCCAAAATGATCGCAGATATTGCGCCCGGCCATATCTCCATTAAATATGGTTTGCGCGGCCCAAATTTTTCAACAGTTTCTGCCTGTGCTTCATCAAACAACGCGCTCATCGATGCTTTTAACTACATCCGTTTGGGTAAAGCTAAGATGTTTATAACCGGCGGCTCCGAAGCGATCATTAACGAAGCCGGTATTGGCGGGTTTAACGCTATGCATGCTTTGTCAACCCGAAACGACGACCCGGCAACTGCGTCACGGCCATTCGACCTGGACCGTGATGGTTTTGTGGCGGGGGAAGGCGCCGGCACACTCATTTTAGAAGAACTGGAGCATGCGAAAGCGCGTGGCGCAAAGATATATGCCGAAATGATCGGCGGCGGCATGAGCGCCGACGCATATCACATGACTGCCCCTCACCCCGAAGGGCTTGGAGCTGCCCTGGTAATGAAAGCTGCCCTTGATGACGCAGGCATGACGCCCGCTGATATTGACTATGTCAACGTTCATGGCACATCAACACCTATCGGCGACCCGCAGGAGGTTAAGGCCATACAGGATGTTTTCGGTGAAGACATTTACCGGATAAACATCAGCTCGACCAAATCAATGACAGGTCACTTATTAGGTGCTGCCGGAGCAGTTGAAGCAATTGCAGCCATTTTGGCTTTGAACCACGATATTGTTCCGCCAACAATTAATCACTTTACCGATGACCCGGCTTTTGACCCTAAGATAAATTTTACATTTAATAAGCCCCAAAAACGGGTAGTAAAAGTAGCACAGAGCAATGGCTTTGGTTTTGGTGGTCACAATGCTTCTGTGATATTTAAAAAGTACGAAGATTAATTAATTGGATGCCTATAAGTCGTTTTTACAAGTTATACCTATCTCCTAACAGAAAACATATCAAGGTTTTAAAAAATTTACTCGGTTTTGTACCGGGCAATTTGGCTTTATACCGGATGGCTTTCCGGCATAAATCGGTTGCCCAGAACGTAAAAAAGGGGGTAAAAAACAGCAATGAGCGCCTTGAGTTTTTGGGTGATGCCGTATTGGGCAGCGTAGTTGCCGAAGTGCTTTTTAAATTATACCCTTACGAAGACGAAGGCTTTTTAACTGAACTGCGTTCGAAAATAGTAAGCAGGGTAAACTTAAACCAGCTGGCCCGCAAGCTGGGCTTTGATAAATTGATTGAGTACGATAACCGTATGCTTAATTCGTCGAGGCAGGGATCGCTGCTTGGCGATGCATTTGAAGCGTTGATCGGGGCAGTTTATCTTGATAAAGGTTACGATTTTACCCGGAGTTTTTTGGTGAACCACATCATCAAATCGCATATCGATATCCATACCCTCGAACAAACTGAAACAAATTTTAAGAGCAAACTAATTGAGTGGTGCCAGCGCCACAGCAAAGACATTGCCTTTGACCTGGTAAATAACCAGGATGGCGAAAATGTTAAATTATTTACAGTGCAAGCCATGGTTGACGGTGAGGTAATGGGCATGGGAAAAGAGTTCAGTAAAAAGAACGCTGAAAAGCTTGCCGCTGAAAAGGCCTGCGAAACGCTGGGAATCTGATGATTTCGAATTTTCGATTTCGGATTTTTATTTGGGAAGCTGTTTTAGGGCTACGGCTTTTGTTTTTCCTCAGGTTTCTCGAGAGCCGGCGCGTTCAGGTGCGGCAGATCAAGCTCATCTTTATTTTCAATATAATAGTCATACGACTTTTTGATCTGTTTTATCAGTTGATAATCGTTCCAGCCTTTCAAGTCCTCGTATGATGGGGTATAGTACTCCATGAATTTTGCTGCCGTGCTGTCGGGCGCGTTGGTTACGCGTTTTACCAGTGGTAAATTGTACCTTCTTTTAATTTCGGCGTACTCAAGCTCTTCTTTTGAAAATGCTTTAAAACGCTTTGCCTGGTTAGGGGTTGTTCCAAACAGTTCATAAATACCGGTTAAAGGCGACGACAAAAACGATAATATAGGCGGCTTGCCATCGTAAAAAGTTCCTTGTTTCCGGTAATCGGCCATTGCTTCATTTATTTCCTGCTTTGTTGATTGCCCTTGCACGGTAACTGTTGCAAGTTGTATCACCGGCTGCATATAAACGGGCAGGTCGCTGCCATTTGTAATTACAATTTTCTGGCTCGTATAATAAAGTTTGGTAAAAAGCAAGGAATCGCCAGCGGCGGCTTTAATGGTAAACCAGCCCAGCTCATCGCTCATCATAATGTCTTTGCTTCTTAAATTGGTGATCAACACCTGCGGCACACGTTCACCGCTCAGGTTTTTAGATACAACCCCGTGGATGGTAAATATTTGCTGCCCCAATGCCCTGAATGAAAGGCAAAAGAAAATCATCATCAATATAACATATCTTGACCGCATGGGTATAAATCAGTTTGTAAACTTAAATATTGTATTTGACTGCAAATGTAAAAAAATGTTAATGTTAGTGATCAGAGCCTGGTTAATTAGAGGTTAGTTAACTTGCCTTTCAAAAAAACTAACCTCTAACCTCTAACCTCTAATCACTAAAACACTATCTTTGCGCATGATAAAATCCATGACAGGCTATGGGATTGCCAGTTTTGATTCAGGCAGTACAAAGTATACCGTTGAGATAAAATCGCTTAACAGCAAATTCCTTGAATTATCGCTTCGCCTGCCAAAGTCGTTCACCGAAAAAGAGTTCCAGTTACGTAACGAATGTAGTAAGCAAATTGAGCGTGGTAAGGTCAACCTGTCGATAAATGTCGAAAAGGCAGACAGCACCGTAAACGCTGCCGGCATTGATAAAGAATTGCTGAAACACTACTATGAGCAATTAAAATCTGTTAGCACAGACCTCGGCGAACCCTCGAATAATTTGCTTGAGCTTGCACTCGGCCTGCCCGAGGTTGTAAAGTATGAGGAAGAAACAGTGTCGGAAGAAGAATGGAAGATTGCGGAAAAAACATTTCAGCAGGCTTTAAAAGCTTTTCAGCAGTTCAGGGCCGATGAAGGCAAAATATTGGAACAGGATGCAAAGTATCGCATCGGTATCATTTTAAAAAACCTGGCGCTTATCGAGATCGAAGAACCCAAACGTGTCCCGGTGATCAGGGAACGGCTCGACCAGTTTTTAACCGAAGCGGTAGGCCGCGAAGCTATTGACAAGAACCGTTTTGAACAGGAATTGATCTATTTTATTGATAAGCTGGATATTACAGAGGAAAAGATCCGTTTAAAGGCCCATTGCGATTATTTTATCGAAACATTGAAAAATGATGACGCTAACGGGAAAAAACTTGGCTTCATTTCGCAGGAAATAGGCCGTGAGGTAAATACCCTCGGCTCAAAAGCCAATGATGCAAATATCCAGAAACTGGTGGTGGGCATGAAAGAGGAATTGGAAAAAATTAAGGAACAACTTTTAAATGTTTTATAGTCATTGGTCATTAGTCATTAGTCATTGATTGGCTTTTGAGATAATGTCCCAATGAACCAATGAACCAATGAACCAATGAACTAATGAACCAAACCGGTAAACTCATCATATTTTCGGCGCCATCTGGGGCGGGTAAAACTACCATTGTGCAATACCTGCTTGCTAAAATACCCGGCCTTGAGTTTTCTATTTCGGCAACAACCAGGAAGCCGCGCGGGGATGAGAAAAACGGCAAGGACTATTATTTTATAAGTAAAGAAGAATTTTTGCACCGTATTGCACGCAAACAATTTGTCGAATTTGAGGAGGTTTATACCGGCACATTTTACGGCACGTTACGCACCGAAATTGAGCGGATATGGCAAAACGGCAACGCAGTTATTTTTGATATTGATGTGGAAGGCGGCCTGCACCTTAAACGCAAATACGACGGCCAGGCGCTGGCGATATTTGTACAACCGCCATCGTTAGAGGTACTTATCGAACGTTTAACCGGCAGGGGAACAGATTCCGCCGAAAAATTGCAGGAACGCTTTATAAAAGCTGAAAAAGAATTGAATTATGCCCCCGAATTTGATATTATCCTAAAAAATTACGATCTTCAAACGGCGTGTAGCGAAGCGGAGGAGTTGGTGAGGGATTTTCTTTCCGGGAATTAGTTTGCAGTTTTTAGTTTGCAGTTTGCAGGGGTAAAATGGGTACATATAAGGATTTAGTTTTGTATAAAAAAAGCTTTGCTCTTGCTATGGAAATCTTCATAATTACAAAACAATTCCCTAAAGAGGAAACATATTCTTTGACAGATCAAATCCGCCGGTCGTCACGGTCTGCTAACATTTGTACAATCGAAGCCTATCGCAAGCGAAAATATCCAAATCACTTCGTTAGTAAGTTGACGGACGTTGATATGGAGAATAGCGAAACACAGGGATGGCTTGAATTTGCAAAAGAGTGTAATTATGTTTCTGGGGAAGCTTATGATAAACTGTATGCTCTTTCTGATGAAATAGGACGGCTTGTTAAATATATGATTGACAATCCCGGGAAGTTTGGAGTGGGGTAACTCATTTATCAACTACTAAGCTAACCAGTTTTGCTACTGCAAACTGCCAACTAAAAACTGCAAACTAAATGAAAATAGGTCTACTATTCGGTTCATTTAATCCAATACATGTAGGGCATTTAATTATAGCCAATTACATGGCCAATTATACCACACTTGATAAGGTTTGGCTGGTGGTGTCGCCCCAAAACCCTCTAAAAAAATACAACGACCTGATAAATACCTACGACCGCCTTGAAATGGCTAAGCTGGCTACTGACGAATCCAATAAACTTGAGGTAAGCGATGTTGAGCTCAGGCTGCCCCAGCCATCATACACCATTGATACGCTCACCCATTTAAAAGAAAAATACCCGCAGCATGAATTCGCGCTGATTATGGGTTCGGATAACCTGGTATCCTTACCCAAATGGAAAAACTATAAGCTGATATTACGCGATTACCAGATCTTTGTTTACCCGCGCCCCGGCTATGAAAATACCGACCTGGCCACTCACCCATCCGTAACCATTACGATGACGCCATTGATGGAATTATCAGCAACATTTATCCGCCAATCTATTGCAAAGAAAAAGAATGTGCAATATTTTGTTCCTGATGCAGTTTTGGAATTTATTGATAGTAAGCATTTATACAGGTAGCTTATTAATTGGGCAAAAACACATTGCGAGCTTTTCGCTTTCACCTACTCATCTCAAAACAACAACCTTACTGCTGTACACCTTTTGCCCTATCAGCATTTTCAAAACATAGCCGCCGGGGGGCAGGTTTGAAACATCAATGGATGTGCTAAAATTCCCTTCGGGTATTGACTGCTGATTTGATAAAACAACCTGGCCGGCTGCGTTTATAAAGGAAAAAGTGAAATTACCGCTGGTTTTTGCAGTAAAAATTATATTAACCTGGCTGCTCGCGGGCACTGGGTAAACAACCAGCCCGATCTCATTGATGCCGGATACCAGCACGTACACATAATTATCAGACAGCAACTGGCACCCTGTGCTTAAGTTTACGCCGACGGTGTAATTGCCGCTTTTTAACGGGGTGTAAGCCTGACCCGTTGCTCCCGGAATGGCTTTCCCATCCAAATACCATTGGTTACCCGACGGGAAATTGGAGTTCAAAACAGCGCCGTTTTGTGTAATTGCCAGTTTGGTTACGGTTACAGGCTGCCTTGCAGCAGATGCGCACCCGGCGCTTTTTAGCTGCATATTATAAAAATAATAATAAACGCTTTTATAAAAGGTAGTATCGGTGTCGGAAGTTGCATTGTTTCCGGTGATGCTAAATATGTTTCCAATACTAAATGGATATCCTTTTACGCCGGCGTTGCTGCGGTAAATAGTTGCTGTACTATCATACACCGTGGTGATGGTATACGTACCGGCCGCGGGCAATAATAAATTGAGGCTGTAAACCGCGCCCTGGTCATTAGGGTCATCCATCTGGGCGCCAGGCTGGGGGTTAGCGCGCGTGGCGACGGCATTTATGGTAGTTGTCGATACGATCTCGCCTGTCGTATCAGCAACATTAAAAGTAATTTTGCCCGAATTGCCGATATACAGACGGGCGCTTTCAATAATTACCGGTATATGCGTGTTTACGGTTACATAGGGGGTAAACTGGTTATACCCGCCCCCTGAAAATACATATTTTGAGGTCGGCCCAACGCTGCCTTTAAAATCATTAAGGCCGGCATAATAGGTATTGTTAACCGGTGGCTGTGTTACCGAAGCCGGCGAGCCATAAGCAAATGGTATAGTATCTGCACTGTTTTGATACCAGAGCATTTCCCCGTCGCCGGTACCCGATAGCTGGAATTCATTGTTATTAACGCAGTAATAGGCTAAAAGGTCAGTTGCGATCGGCGGCGAACTGACCGTAAATGTTTCGGATACCTGGTTATTGGCAATAATCGGGTCATTTGCAAGGTTAGCGGTAGCTGTAATACTGTACGCAGCACCGGCAACTGCGTTAAAAGTGCCGTTTAGCGTAAAATTCTCCTGTTCAAGGGGTTCAAGCGCAGCTGTATACGTTTGGTTCAGCGTTGTAACGGTGTTATTCGGGCCGGTGATAACTACCGTAACCGGGATATTGGTGATGGGTGCGCTGCCAAAGTTTTTAAGCGTTACTGTAACCTGGCTGGTAGCCGGGCATGTGCCGGTAGCATCCGGATAAACAATTGCGGTAATACCGGCATCTGTCGTGGTTTGCAAAAATTGTACCCTGTAATCCTGTGTTTCGCCTTTAGCATAAGTACCGCAGGGCTTTATCACGGATGTATCGCCTGTTTCGGTTAATACTACGCGCATTAAGCTATAATTTCCGGGGATAACCGAAACCGGCACGGTTATATTACTGTTATAGGTGCCGGTTGCATTAATAATGTTCGTGGTGGCCACTAATTCATTTGCCTCGAAAATGCCGTCGCCGTTCCAGTCGACATAAACTTTAGCTGCTTTATTGAAATTAGCGCCGCAGGTGCCTAAAGTAATGCTTAAAGGATAGGTTTTCCCCTGCTGCAGTTGAATAGTCATATTGGTGAGATCTGTATAACTGGTGCAGCCAGCAGGCTGTGTATAATTGATATTTGAAAGCGTTACATTATTAACCCGCGAATCGGCATTGGATAAAGGTTTCGATACACAGTAGGCAGTGCCGCCGATCCCGGTAGCAATAAGTGAGTAATCCTGCGATCCAGCCAGCAATGTGCCTTTATGCGAAACGGTTATGGTATAAACCCTGCCCGGAACGCCGCCTGGCACATAAACCTGCTCCACATTATCTACAATATTATCACCCTTTGTTGCCGGTGCGGAAGGATTTGCCGGATCCAGTATCCAGGGAAGGAAAGTGGTTGTACCATCACTCACCCTGATATCAAGGTCGTCAACCAGTTCAGGCGTCCGGCTGTTAACGGTACCTTCAGCTGGCGGCGTTCCAGCAGGGTCCGTCCATGATATAGTCGCTGTTAAAGCGCCATTGCCTGACGCTACAACCGTATACGTTTGCTGCTGCCCCTGTTGTAAGGTGTTTTCTTTTAGCAAGCTTTTCGTGCCGTTGTCGGTTATGGCTTGTGCGGCTTTTTTCATATCCAGCAGGCCCCATCCGTAAATATAATCAGGCCCGGCGTTGCCTGCATCAAAGGCGGTGTGGCAGGCAAGCCCCTTCAGCGTGGCGGCATGCATAAAACTTCCCGAATTTTTTTCGGCATAATATTCCTGCAGCAAGTATAATGAACCGGTGACATTTGGGGCCGACATTGAAGTGCCGGAAAGCGTGATATAACTGGTCGGGCTGGTAACGCCACAAGAAAGCACATCCACGCCATCGGCAACCAGGTCGGGTTTAACGCGGCCGTCGTCCGTTGGCCCCCAACTGCTGAAAGGGGCAATAGAAATACCCTGGCTGCTTGCCGGGCCAAAAGGCAAAGGATTTACCGCGCCAACCGTCAGTATGTTTTTTGCATTACCCGTTGTGCTGATCACATCGTACCCGGTATTGCTGCTGATACCGGCTGGCCTGGGCCCTTTATCGACAAGGGTTTGATCGGTAACACTTTCATAGCCGTAGTAATCGGCGCCAACGGCGGGTCCCGGGGATGCATGCGCATTACCTGCCGATTCCACAATTAAGTAATAAGGTGCATCAAAGGCTATTGCATCCCATTCTTTTGCCCTTTGGGCGTAAAAACCAAAGGTATAGTCAACAGAATCTCCGGGCAGCCCGTACCATTCCCAGCGGTTGGCGGCATCATTAAAATTCCAGCCGGCCTCATCACCATACGAATGGTTGGAAAGCAGCAAGCCGGGGGCCGCCGCGCTCATTTTGGTCACATCGTTATCAAAATAATAGGAATGCAAAGTGTTAGCATTAAAGGCCATGCCTTTAGCGGGCGGATAAATCCCTTTTGCGATCATGGTGCCTGCAACATGGGTAGAATGGTCAAGTATACCGGCTGCATCTTCAATGGTAATGGTTTTGCCGGTAAACTCCTGGTGGGCCTTATACACCGAGCCGCCATCCCAAATGGCCAGTTTATCATTCAAAAAAGTACTTGACCCGGATAAGTTTAACCCTAAGGCACCACCGGGCTGCACGGTATTGGTACCGGTAGTTGCGGCCGCCGTCGTGTTATTATCAGTAATAAGATATATGGGGAAACCAAGGCTGTTAACCCCCTGCAAAGAAATTATACCGCCGTTTTTTGTTTTCCGGGTAATGGGCCATCCGTAGCGTTTTGCCAGCGCCAATGCCCTTTGGCGGCCGGATAAAAAAAGGCTATTCTGATTGGCCGAAAAATTTGCAAGCTGTTGTTTTTTGGCGCCGGTAACCAGCACCTGCTGCCCGAATGATCCGCCGGCCATACACAGCAACAGGAAAGAAGTTATAATTGCTGTGTAAAGTTTAATCATATTTATTTGCCGGACTACTGTTTAAGCAAAGGGCATCCGGATAAAACAAGTTTCTGTATTTTATATCGCATTATGAAATTTGTTTTTCATCAAAACAAAACGTTGTAAGCTATAAACATGTTTATAGCTTAGCAGTACAACAGTCTGAACGGCCGCCTGTCGGACAGGCAAGTTTAGGCTTTTTTATTCCTCCGATCCTTATTATTTTTCATAAACTAATAGTTTAATTTGTTTCGCTTTTATTTCATTTTTTCATTGCCTAAGCTATTTACTATAAGCTACTTACCTGTTAAACCTACGCAAATTAAAATTCTTCAATAATACCTGTAGCGAAATTTAGTTGCCCGACGCTTGTTTATGGGCTGATTTTTTACTTAAAATCGACAATGCGTCTATAAAAGGGTGAAACTATTCTTCTTGCCATTTCGTATAAAGCTGAAGTTTTAATTATTAAGCAAAAAAATATGGATAATACAGATATTTGGATAGTAACATCACGTGAAAAGCAAATGTCGACAATCCAGTTTAGTTGACGGTAATGCCGGCCGTATAAAGGCCCCTTAATTTTATTTACATGACATTAAATATTCACACTCTCAAACAATTAAAAACCCGGGCGCTGTTATTTTTTATAACGTTTCTGTTGCTCTTTTGGGTTGAAAGCGCAAGCGCAGTAACTACCTATACATGGAAGGGAGGCGCGAGCGGCACATGGAATACAACAGCGAACTGGACATCGTCGCCTTCGGGCGGAACTTTTCCGGGGGCATCTGCTACAGACATTGCCCAATTTGCAGCTTCCGGTACTTTTACCGTGACTTTAACAGGTGCAGTTACACTGGCCAGTATAAACGAAACTTCGGGTACAACGTTATTAACTATAAATACAGCGGGCAAGGCTTTAACGGTAAATACAGGTGTAGCCCTGGGCACCAATTCGTCAACTTTAACATTCCTTGGCTCCGGCGCGGTTAGCATAACGGCCATGACCTTTCAGAGCGGTGATATTTTAACTTGTGGTTCGGCAGTTGACGCCACAACCAAGGTTACATTATCCAGTGCAGTTGTCACCTTAGCCTCCAATGGCAGCAACGGAATATATAATTACGGCACATTTACTTTAAGCAGCTCTATATTGATAACCGGGGGCGCCTCACAAATTAATAACGAAAGCGGCGGTACTTTTAGTTGCACCTCTTCAATTATCTTTTTGTCAGGCGGCTCAAGTTCCCTTGTAAACAGCGGCACTTTTAACATGCTGTCAACCTCTGTTTATTTGAATGTTAACCCATGTTCCATAACAAACAACCCCACCGGCATATTTAACATGAATGGCGGCGGCGGGTCGCAAATAGCTTTTACTGCCAGCAGCAATGAAAAGATTTATAATTATGGAACGTTTAATGCGACGACAGGGGCAAATGCCATAACAATGATATCCGGCGCTTCAGACAATACCATATACAATTACGGCACCTTTAATGCAGGTTCGGGCACATCGGCTGTTTGCACCATTACTTTGGCTGCAACGCGGGGCGATATTTTAAATACTTCCGCCGTATTATCAGGAACTACTTATAAAGGAAGTTTTAATCTTGGATCAGGTTCGATAATAAAATTCGATGCTTCGTGCAGTAATTGCCAGGTTAATAATGATGCAGCGTGTGCTTCGTGTGCGGTTACCCTAATTTCTGACGCCAACAGTTCTGCAACCATATACCAAATCCCTTCCGGTTCATCCTGCCACGGAACATTTAATGTTCAGCGTTATTTAACGGGGGGAAGCACCAAATCAGGCAGCAGGTGGGTCGACCGTAATTACCGTTTAATGTCATCGCCGGTTAGTTCAGATTCTACATACAACACATCAACAAGCAGTTATCCTTTTAGCTTACAGTACCTTGCGAACAGCGCCATAGTTACCGGCGCAAAAGGAGGCTATGCTTTCCCAAGTACATTTAATTCATCGGCGGCTCACGGAAACCCTTCCATTTACTTTTTCAGGGAAGACATTACGCCAAGCAACAAGACCTTTACCAGCGGCGATTTTGTTGGCGTAACGGATATTACCGATCAAACCAACTATACGATAGGTTTATCCGACGGATCGACTCCAAAAATTTCGGTCGGAAACGGCTTCTTTTTCTATTTCAGGGGCGACAGGATCCATTCTGTCGGCACATCTCCTGGTAAAACTACCAGCCCTTATGTTGCCCCTGAGTCAGTAGTATTTACAGCGACAGGGTATTTGAACCAGCAAAGTTACCAGGTACAGAATTGGGTGTCAGGCGGCGGCAGTTTAAAATATGAAACCAGCCCGACATATAATGGTGTATCGCAAAACAACGCCGCAGTGCGCGGCTATAACCTGGTTGGCAACCCGTACCCGTCATCAATTGACTGGGAAACTTATAACGCATCAAATTCATCAACTACCGGTATCGTAGTAAATACCACTGGTGGTGTTGCAAATGTGGCGCCTACAATCTGGGTGTTTAACCCATTTACAAACCAGTATAATACTTATATGCAAGGTGACGGCGGTGTTGGGAAAGGCAGCAGCGGCACAAGTAATGGCAGCACCAACGCCAATATTATAGCAAGCGGGCAGGCATTTTTTGTAAAAGCCGTCAACCACTCGTCAACTTTAACTTTTAACGAAACTGCAAAAGCAACAGCACAACCCGCCTCGGGCTACTTATTAATGGGTACGCCCGCGCAAAACACAGTTGCGCAATATATGCGTTTAATATTACAAAAGGATTCGATAGATAATGACGATATGCTGGTTTTCTTTAAGTCGACCGCCAGCACAAAATACAGCCCTTATGAGGATGCGGAGTACAAGCCGGGCCTTGGCGCTCCCGAAAGTTTGTCAAGCATATCAAGCGACAGTGTTAAATTGGCTATAAACCGCCTGCCGTTCCCAAATCAGAAGGCCGCGTTAACTATACCTCTATCTGTTACTGCTACCGCAAGCGGCCAATATTCGTTGATACGGACTGATTTAAAATCAATACCCCAATTGTATGAAATATGGCTGATGGATAATTACAAAAAGGATTCGTTGGATATCCGGAATAATACAACCTATGTTTTTAATATAGATTTAACTGATACCGCAAGTTACGGAGATAACCGCTTTCGCCTCGTTATCCGCCAAAACCCTGCCTTAGGCCTGCATTTATTAAATTTTGCGGCTACCAAGGCGCCAGCCGGGGCACAGGTTACGTGGAAAACGGAGAACGAGCAAAACTACACCAACTTTACCATTGAACGGAGCAGCGACGGCGGTGTAACTTTTGATGTGTTGGGCGGCTTTCTTTCGAGCGACCTGGGCACTTATAGCTATTTGGATAAGAACCCGCCTGTTGGGTCGGATCAGTACCGTTTGAAGCTCGAGGACGTGGACGGTAATATAACCTTTTCGGGTGTAGTTACTTTGATCTATGGCAGCGGGAACAATACTATTGCAAATAATATCAGTGTGTACCCTAACCCGGCCAGCGGTGTAATTAATTTGGCTATTAACCAAAGCAGCAGCAGCAATGCCGCGTCTGACAATTTATCGGCACTGCAAACCAATAGCCTTATGCCTTCGCTAGCGTTAATACCTGCAACTAATTCACAGTTATACGACATTAAAATAGTAAGTATGACCGGTTCGGTTATAACGAGCACAACGTCAACACAAAGCACATGGCAAACCAACGTTGGTAACCTGGCGCCTGGCACTTACATTATCCAGGTGATTAACAGCAGCAATAATACGGTGGTGGGGAAAAGCACTTTTGTGAAAATGTAGTTTTGTGAGCAGGTGAGTGGTGAGGAAGTGAGTGGTGAGGAAGTGAAAGCGAGCGGCGAATAATATAAGTTGTGGGTAGTGAACTGGAAAGCCCATTCACTACTCACCACGCACCACTGACTAAAGCAGCTCCGGTTTAATTTTTTCGGTAAACTCCCTTGTAAATTTATGCAGCTTTGGTTGAATAACGGCCGCACAGTAGGGGTTATGCTGGTTGTTATTAAAATAATTCTGGTGATAATCCTCAGCCTTGTAAAACTCCCCGGCCGGGTTAACTTCAGTTACGATCGGCCTGTCAAAAACCTTTTCGTCAGTCAACCTTTTTATCATTGCTTCGGCCCGCTGCTTTTGCTCATCGCTGTAATAAAATATTGCTGAGCGGTACTGTGTGCCTACGTCATTTCCCTGGCGGTTTAAAGTGGTGGGGTTGTGAGTTTTAAAAAATACGAGCAGCAATTCATCAAATGACAGCTCATCAGCGTCGTACTCCAGGTCTATTACCTCAGCGTGGCCGGTTTTACCTGTACATACCTCCTTATAGGTTGGGTTTACAGTATGCCCCCCCATATAGCCCGATGTTACCTTTTTAACACCTTTTAGTGTTTCAAATATGGCCTCTGTGCACCAGAAGCAGCCATTTCCAAATGTTATTTTTTGAATATTCATAATGATTATTGACGAAGGTAAGGTTTGTTCGGTTTAGTAGTGTAAACTGAATGTAGAAAATTCAAATCCCCATTTGCATGATCTGGCCCCGGGGGTGTTTCCCGCCTGTTATTCACGTTTCTTGTGATATAAGCATTGTCGAATAGTGAGACCCTGCATTAAAATGACGTTTTCAAAGTATCCTTCTATAGGGCAATCCAGTCAGGCCCCTGACATAATGTTAATAAAATTGTTAATAACTGTGCGAAATATTGGACTATTTAATCCAATATGTAACACTTATTTAATATTCTACGTAGAAAATCAAAAAAATTTATAAACGTGCGTTTTTTGGCTTTTTGACATAAGTGTATTTGAGATAATTTAAATTTTCAATTTCTTTTTGCCGCTTTTACCCTCTTAGCTAAAAAAATGTACACTAATACCTAATATTACAGTTGTTAATTGGCGAGTGAGGTAGATTTGTGATTTTTGTATAAGTTTAATTCTGTAATATTATTGCTAAGTATTAAACTAATGATTAATTATTATTCACATATTTAACTTTAAGGAAATAACATAATAGTATGTTATAAAGCTTATAGTTAGCGCATGAGTGGAAATATTGATCATACAAAAAAAGTGCTTATGACCACTCACAAACGATTGCTCTATCTTCTTGCCGGCAGCTTAGTGCTGTTTAGCAGGATAGCTTTTGCACAGGCTCCCAATATCACCTATAACACACCGATCAATGTTTATACAGTAGGAACAGCTATAACCAACCTGGTTCCGACAAATACCGGGGGGTCTACAGCCCCATCATCTTCAGCTACCAGTGTTTCCGGCCCAAGCGGCATGACCATCGGCCCTTTGGGCAACCTGTACGTTACCCAATACAATAACAGTACAGTAACTTATTATAGTTCAGGTGTTGTTTATGTTGGGGCCCTGGGGAGCGGCTATACAAACCCGGATGGAATAGTATTTGATTCATCAGGAAATGCCTACGTTGTAGATTCCGGAACCGGTGATGTCTACGAGATCACTTCCGGGGGCGTAAAATCAACAATAATTACTGGTTTAAGTACGCCATACGGCATAGCGATCGACGCATCGAATAATTTGTATGTAACAAATACCGGGAGCAACCAAATCAGAAAATATAGTACCGCAGGCACGTTGCTGCAGACCATAACAACCAGTGTCAGCTCTCCGACGGATGTAAGAGTGGATCCTTCGGGCAATATTTATTCATTGAATGCAGGAACGAACAATGTGACCAAATATACATCGGCCGGCGTTTATAGCTCTGTATTTGCAACCGGGTTTAATGGTCCGTTCGCCATTGGAATAAGTTCAACGGGAAATGTTTATGTTGGGGATTCGGGCAATAACAGGGTTGATATTTACAATTCAGCAGGGACACTGCTCAACACCATAAGCGTAACTAACCCCGAGGGGATTGCCATTGATGCAGGCGGCGATGTGTACATATCGAGCTACAGTGGTAACAAGATATATGAATATCCGCCATTGGGCGGCTATGTTTTAACGGGCACCTTGCCTGCAGGATTAAGCTTCAATACCACAACCGGAACAATTTCGGGTACGCCTACAGCATCATCTGCGGCAACTGTTTACACCGTAACAGCATACAATTCTTCCGGGAGCAGTAGTACCACCGTCAGCATTGCCTGCGGGGTAACAGTAGCATGGACTGCGGGAAGCAACACTACTGCCTGGGCAACCGGGGGTAACTGGAGTACAGGATCGGCGCCGGGCGTAAATGATGCTGTAAGCATTGGGGTTTCCGCATATATAAAAGCAAAGGAACCTGCCATAACTGCCGCAAATGTCACTGTCGGTTCCATTACGTTTGGCAACAGTGGCGGCAGCCATACTTTAACGGTTAGTTCCTTAACGGCTGGTTCCCTGGTCACATTGACAATTAGCGGCAACCTAACAGTTCCAACTGGTGTAACACCAACAATAACGGGACTGGGACCAGGAATGGGCGCCGTAAACATCGCGCCGGGCGCTATCGTAAACATCGCGGGCACCGGGAAGTTGACCCTCAACTCAACCCCCATCACCGCTCTTTTGTCATTCACATTAAAATCGAATGCCACAGGTTCCGCCTCCGTAGGGCAGATCACAGCAACATCAATTGCCGGGACAGCCAAAGATTCCATTCATGTTGAGCGGTATATAACAGGGGGCGCAGGCTACCGGGGTTACCGGTTAATGTCTTCACCGGTTTATGCAGCCACAGTAAGTGCAAATAATGTTTACAGTATAAATTACTTACATGACCATGTTTTTCTTACCGGTACATTGGGCACAACGAACGGCTTCGATAAAACTGGCAATCCTACAATTTATTTATTCCGCGAAGACCAGGCCCCATCCAATGCTACTTTTACAAGCGGAAATTTTTGGGGTATAAGTAAGTTTAACGTAACGTCGGCGTCCCATTCAAACTATAACTATTACCTCAACGGGGGTTCAACTGCTTATAATTTACCTGTCGGCGGCGGGTTTATGCTCTTTTTCAGGGGGGACCGGACTACCGCCAGCCCTTACGTAACCACTACCACCCCGGTTGCAAGTACAGTAACTGCAACAGGCACGCTTAATATAGGCCAGGTAATTGTACACGATTGGTACACACCCGCATCTGCAAACTTAGGATGGACAAATGCAACCGCGAACACCGCCGTGCGAGGCTTTAACCTGGTAGGCAACCCTTATGCAAGCTCCATTGACTGGGAGCAATATAATACAACGACTTCGACCACGGGGATCTATACTAATATTGTTGGCGCGGTGCCCGGCGTTGGGAATACTATTTATGAGCTCAACCCGGCAACTAATAATTACGATACTTACCAGGTGGGCGGCGCATACACTAATAACGGCACAAGGACAATAGTGAGCGGTCAAGCCTTTTTCGTCCTGGCATCCAGCATTGCCAGCCCGCAACTAATTTTCAATGAATCGGCCAAAAGCACTACGCAAAATACCGGCCTTAATCTTTTTATGGCTACCAAGGGCGATATGGCAAGTTTGAATAATGCCGGTATCGATCAACATTTGCGGTTACAATTAGCAATGGATTCCGTAAATACCGATGATATTTATGTCGGGTTTGCGTCAAATGCTTCAGCGCAATTCGTTGATGATGAAGACGCCCCTTACAGAGCAGGCAGCGGCAAAATAAAGATGGCCAGTTATTCGAGCGACCATGTTTTACTTGCAATTAATAAAATGCCATTCCCGGGTCAAAAACAAACAACGATACCCCTATTTGTAACTGCCAGCGCTTACGGTACCTATAAACTAATTATGACCGAGCTGAAAGGCATACCCCAGATATATGAGGTTTGGCTAATGGATGCCTATAAAAACGACTCGTTAGATATGCGGCATAATACAACTTACGCTTTTGATATAAGTGCCGATACCAATAGTTATGGGAAAATGCGTTTTCAGTTAGTTATCCGCCAGGACCCTGCATTAGGGTTACATTTATTGAATTTTACAGCAGCCAAAGTATCCAACGGTGCGCAGGTTGTATGGAAAACCGAGAACGAACAGGATTATACCAATTTTACCGTTGAAAGAAGTACCGACAATGGCGTAACTTTTGATGTGCTCGGAGGTTTTGCTTCGGACAACATTGGTACTTACAGTTTCCTTGATAAAAACCCCGAAGCCGCAAATCAATACCGTTTAAAACTTCAGGATTTGAATAATAATATAACCTATTCAAAAATAATTACGCTGATGTATGCCAATTCAAATAATAACCTTGTTAATAATAACCTGTCTATTTACCCTAACCCTGCAAAAAGCACCCTGAATTTAAGTATAAGCCAGTCTTTCAGCTCAAACCCGTCCACAACACAAGGCACCGATTCCATTACTAAACCGTTGGCAACTGTTGCCAGCACGTTGTATGGCATAAAAATAGTAAGCAGCACAGGTTCCATAATGAAAATGGCTACAACGACAGCGCAAGACTGGCAAACCGATGTAAGCGGCCTGATGCCCGGCACTTATATTATCCAGGTCATTGATAATCACAACAATAGTTTGGTGGGAAAAGGCACATTCGTAAAATTGTAGCTTCAATCCCGGTAAAGATAAAAATTGTCAGCCGGAAAAGTTAAGAAATCACCCCCTTTAAGCCCGCTTATTTTCTTTTCAGTTAACCTGTTTTTACGACCCGGGTGCGGGCGCGTTTACCATAAACCCATTGTTATTTAACCCGAAGA
>Ga0206794_1147_pt1 | contig 18192 bp, 13 predicted proteins | sample Alteio_BWOrgCont_70_FD_152877 | JGI IMG/M metagenome (GOLD analysis project Ga0206794, IMG submission 152877) | Enriched cells from forest soil in Barre Woods Harvard Forest LTER site, Petersham, Massachusetts, United States -... | ecosystem: Environmental > Terrestrial > Soil > Temperate forest >...
AGTGCTGTTCTCCTGCAGTCCATTAAAGAATTAAAAGCCCAGGTGAACACGCTGCAGACCCAAGTCGATACTTTGCAGGGAAAGGTAAATTCTTTGGAGAAAAAATGAACCGTTTCAATGTCCTTATAATGGTGGGGTTGATCCTTGTGGGCAATTATCTGCTGACTTCAAAGGCTTTTGCCCAATGCGCTACTGGCGCCACCTGCACCCCCAATTGCAATTCTTCTTGTAATTATAGTACCTGTGAATCAGAATTAACCAATCCTATTTCAGTCATCAAAACCCAAGTGTGGTCCAATCACCCTGGAACGCCGCCTTCTTGTGTAGGGCAGCCTAGTCAGGTGGTAGACCATCTTCCCTTTACTGATTACCTTTCAGCTAGTCATAATGCGCTGCCTATAACAAGCGGAGCAAATTTTGCATGGTGTCACACCTATACAAACCCCGCAGTCAATTGCGCTAGTACTGGCCAGGAATGTCAAACGAGCACTGGATTATGCTGCACAGGGGAAAGCGACGCTGCTTTTTGCAGTAATAATAGTTATGTTTGCGGCAGCCTGACCACGTCTGATAATTGCGGTGTCAGCCGCACGGTGGGCTCCTGCGGCACATGCGGGTCGTATCAAACGTGTTTGAGCGGTGCCTGCGAGTGTACCTATTCAAATTGTTTTGGTGCCTGTTGTTCCAGCACGCAGACGGAATGTAACACCTCCACTAATGCTTGCTGTACGCCTACGACATGTACTGCAACCTATCAATGCGGAAGCAGCGCCGGAACGGATAATTGCGGTCATGCCTGTAATTATGCAACGGTAGGCACATGCTCGGGGCCGGGTGCTTGCTGTGCAGCTACTGGATCTTGCTCTACGACAGATCTTTGCGGTACATGCGGCGGGTCTGTGCATACGATCACCTGCGATCCTAATACAGGCATCAATACTTGCGGGAATAATTGCCTGGTCAATGGAGGGTGGTCAGGTCCGTCGCCGGCTTGTCCGGGCGGCTGTTCAGATAATTTCGCTACACAAACCAAGACATGCAATAATCCTACTCCGAAAAATGGAGGAAGCTATTGTACGACAGATGGAGGGGCTACATGCACGGTATCCGGTGGTTCCGGCTGCGCCACAGAGACTGTGCCATGTCCTTTCCACGGCGGATCTGGATCAACGAGCCCTAATATATTTGATAGTTTAGGTAATGTTATTGGGACTGTGACAGAAACCTTTAGCTGTGTAGGCAGTGCGTCGAGTTGTGACGGCGGCTCTTGCAATCCAGGCGATGTTGCTTCTAATACAGGTTGTAATTATTCTGGTTGTGCGCCTATTGTGCCTGGTCAAACCGATCAATGTACGCAGCAAAGCAATTGTTGTAACTGCACCTACGGGCCAGCTGGTTGCGGCCCATGCAATGCCTGTCCGCCCAGTTGTGCGGGCAAGACATGCGGGGCATCTGATGGCTGCAATGGCATCTGTCATGCAGGCAGCGGCTGTTGTACACCTGCCTGTTCGGGGAAAAACTGCGGATCTGATGGCTGCGGCGGTTCTTGCGGGTCTTGTTCTGGAAATAATACGTGCGGTGGCGGTGGAAGCGCTGGTGTGTGTGGTTGCACCCCAGCTACCACTTGCTCCGGAGGCGCAACTTGTGGTACCCAGCCAGATGGCTGTGGCGGTACCGTTAGTTGCGGCAGTTGCCCCGTGGTAGCAGGCGTGTACTGTAATGCAGGCACATGCGCATGTGATCAATCTAATGCCACCTATTCCTGGGCAGGTTGCGGCGCGTGCGGTTTCCCTGCTGATGAAGCATGCGTGACCTTTAGCTGCGGCCCTAATCTGGAAGAAGATACTAATGGTTACTGCCATTGCCAGGCTAGCGGCGGGACATGGAACGGTAGTAGTTGCGATCCATAAGTGATAACCTCTTTTTAAACCCAAGGAAGGTAAAATGAGACCAATTATTATAGGGTTGATAGCAGTGTTGATTTTATTGCCTAAAACTTCTTTTGCAGATCCCAAGGATGATTGGCTTGCTTTTACAAAAAAACAAACAGCAGAGCGGGATGAATTTTTAAAAAAGCATCCAGATGTCGCGGCCTATGTTGAAGAGCAGCGCAAAGCCGGGCAGGAGCAATTCGCGAAATACATAGAAAATATGAAAGCGCAACAGCAATCTTCCATACATTAATCAATAAAAAAGCCTTCATCAGCGTGGCTTGACAAAGCTCACCTCATAGTGCATACTTGAATTGAGGTGTAGTGTTATGCGTAAAAGTACGCTCACAATGCTGCTGATTGGTATCTTGATGCTGGTGGGCAATTATCTGCTGACTTCAAAGGTATTTGCTCAATGCATTGTAGGTGCCACCTGCACACCCACTTGCAATTCTTCTTGTACCTATAGTACATGTGAAGCAGAAGCAGCCAGTCCCATTTCTGTTATCCCTACTCCCGTCTATCCAATTGTTAATGGAAATCTTTCTTGCTCGGGACATCCTATCCAGACTGTGACCCAACTTCCTTTTACTGATTTCAGCTCAGTTAATCATAGAGCTTTGCCTGTTGTAAGTGGAGAAAATTTCGGGTGGTGTCATACCTATTTAAACGCCCAAGTCAATTGCGCTAGTTCCTATGGTGCCAGTTATGAATGCGCTCCTTCCGGATATGCGGGTTCTCAAGGATGTTGCCAGATGGAAAGTAACGCTTCTTTTTGCAGTAATAATAACTATAGCTGCGGCAGTTTGACCACCTCTGATAATTGCGGTGTCAGCCGTACTGTTGCTTCCTGCGGCACATGCGGGTCTTATCAATCGTGCTCGAGCGGCACATGCGAGTGTAACTTTTCAAATTGTTTCGGCGCCTGCTGTTCCAGCACCCAGACGGAATGCAGCACCTCCACCAATGCTTGCTGTACGCCTTCTTGTACTAATAGTAATAATACAGGTATAGATAGTTGCGGGCATAGTACATGCCCAGTCAATGGCGGATGGTCAAGCTGGGTCAATTCGGGGTCTTGTACTGGAGTAGGTTGTAGTCCTTTTACAAATAACCAATTACAATACAGTTACTGTAATAATCCAACACCGGCCAATGGTGGATCATCATGTGCGGTAAGTGGGGGAGCCTCTTGCACATCAGGATATGGCAATGCTACCAATTGCTCACAACAACAACAAAGCATAAGCTGCTACCCAAGTATCGCACCGCAAAGAACCGGATCATCCCCTATTGCAAATGGATCATATTATGGGATCTGGTCGTGTAGCACAAGTCCCGTTGGCAGCGGTTCTCCTAATTGCTTGTATAGTGGACATGCTCCTACTTTTGACTCCTATACGGAACAAACAAACTATTGTAGTTGTGATCCGGGCTATGGAGTTGGATCTGATGGTGGTTGCGATCGTAACGATGCCTGCGGTTATCCCGGCGGTTCTGTAGCATCTTGTTCTTATTGTATACCTAGTGAAGATGCTTGCTATTCTCCCATACCAGGCGGCTGGTCGGGTTGGTCAGCATGTTCAGAAAATTGTGGTGGAACTCAAACACGTACATGTACTAATCCTGCGCCAGCCTATGGGGGTGCTACTTGCAGCGGCGTCTCCAGCCAATCATGCAACGCCTATGGTAGTTCTGGATGGAGCTCCGGAACTAATTACAGCGGGACATGTGCCTATACATTGTGGGATTGTAATACTACGGGTGGTTTCGGCTCTTGTTCTTATAATGGTCAATCTGCCCCAGGAGCAGCTTGGCAACACAATGGATGCAACCCTGCAAATTCTAATGGCACCTGCCCACCAGCTTAGATTATAGGAGACTGTATGAGGAATGCTAAGGGACAAAACATGGTGGAATACGTATTGCTTGTCACCGCCGTGCTTTTGGTCTGTATTTATTTTTTTACGACACAATCAGGCGGGCCGATGCCTCAAGCCATCAATGCCAGCATTAACGGCATCATTAACGAGATCAATACAGCCAATAGCCTGATCCAGTTACCATAGCTGCTGTGCTTTTAATGCCCCGAGTCTTCCATTTTTTGTTTCATATCATCCATTAATTGCTGCCGTTTAGCCTCGGTCTCATCAATGGATTTCTGCTCCTGGTCTTTGACCAAGGTGGAATCAATGACGGGGGTATTGTTTTTGAAGGGTTTGGTCAATCCGCCGATGGCCCCAAAGAAAATGCCCAGGGCCCACAGTCCGATGATGGCGACAATAATGATGATTCCCATATTCATGCAAATAGTATATAATAATTTCCTTATGAAAAGAATATTGTTTTTTCTTTTATGGACCATCCCGGTCCTCGGGGCCACTCAAGCCCGGGGGACGACGATAGAAATTTTTGTCAATGGTCATAAATATGATTCCCTGGAGGCATACCGCACAGCCAAGAAAAACGCGGTCATTCAGGGGCTCCCAAGCCCGGCAGCGCTAAATGAGCAGCAGCAAGACTATATCCTCCAAGCGGCAAAAAAATTGGGCATTAAGGTTGATTTCAACAAGATCAAAACATATCAAATAGATCACCATAACATATCCAATTCAACACGGCATCAATTATACGTCCTGGGTGTTGAAAACGGAATGGTCGGTGCTTTGCAGGATTTTTACCAGACTTGGGGGCAGTCAGATATTCCCATAACTAGGAGAATTTCGTCTGAGCAATTACAAGAGGCCATTTCACAGGCAGTTACAAGCTCTAAATACCCTAAATTATTGATCTCTGAGCCTGGCAAGATGCGTATCATGGCCCTGACTGCCGATGATTCCACTCAGCAGTAGAGGGAAGGTTTTTCTTGACTAGGGGGGTTCTCAAAGGTATAATTTCACATTCTAAAAGTTAGAAAAAGCATAAGCGCATGTGCGCTGCTCCGCCATAAGGTTGGAGAGTAAACAAGGAGGCAGTCAGTTGGCTATCGTTAAGGAAAAGAAAACAGAGGTTATCAACCGTTTCAAGACACATGCGAAGGACACTGGTTCAGCACCGGTCCAGATCGCTGTGTTGACGGAACAGATCAATCAGCTCAACGAGCATTTCAAATCCCACAAGAAGGATCACCACTCACGCCGCGGCATGTTAATGCTCATCGGCCGGCGCCGCCGTATTTTGGATTATCTCCAAAAGCAAGATCCCAAAAAATACGAAGAAACTATTAACAAGCTCGATTTACGCAAGTAATTCATTTGAGCAAGAAAGGGTCTTAATATGGCACAAGGGCGTGTGGAAATTCCTTTTGGATCTTCCGAACTTATAATCGAATCAGGTAAAATGGCTAAACAAGCCGGTGGGGCTGTCACTTTGTCCGTTGGTGGGACTGTCGTTTTGGTCACGGCCTGTATGGCGAAAAAACCAAGAGAAGGGATGGATTTTTTTCCTTTGACGGTTGAATATCAAGAAAAAACTTATTCCGCAGGTAAGATCCCGGGCGGTTTCTTTAAACGCGAAGGCCGTTCAACGGAACGTGAAATTTTAGTGTCCCGTTTGATCGACCGTTCAGTCCGTCCGTTATTTCCGGCAGGCTGTTTAAACGAAGTGCAGATCATCGCTTCCGTGTTAAGCCATGACGGGGAACATGATCCGGATATCCTGGCCATGGTCGGTGCGTCAGCCGCTTTAATGGTTTCAGATATTCCTTTTGATGGTCCTATCGGGGCCACCAGGGTATGTTTGATCGACGGTGAATTGGTGGCTAATCCTACCTTTGCCCAGCGTAAAGCAAATAATACCATGGATCTGGTGGTGGCTGGTTGGGGTGATGGTATCGTCATGATCGAAGGCGAAGCGAGTGAAATCCCTGAGGCTAAAGTTTTAGAAGGCCTTAAACTCGCTTTAAAGGATTTACAGGCTTCCAAAGAAGCCCAGAAGCAATTGGCCAAACAAATTGGCAAGCCTAAAACACAGATGAAAATAAAAGAAGCTAATCCGGCTTTTGCCGCTCATGTGCGTCAATTGGCGTTAGGCCCTTTGAATGATGCGTATACGAAAATTGCAGACAAGCAAAAGCGTGAAGATGCGGTCAATGCTGTCCATGAAAAGTTAGGTGGAGATTTAACCGCGTACGCTCAATTTAACACGGCAGATCATGAAATTGGTTCTTCCGATGTGAATGCTGAGTTTGAGTCCCTGCAATATGAAGTTATCCGTAACAATGTTTTTGATAAAGGTATTCGTGCTGATGGCCGTGGTTTGAAAGATATCCGTCAGCTTGACGGTGAAGTCAGTGTTCTTCCCCGCACCCATGGTTCAGCTTTGTTTACACGTGGTCAAACCCAAAGTTTGGGTATTGTCACGCTTGGTACCAAGGACGATGAACAATTGGTGGAAGGCCTGGAAGAAACAAGCTATAGGACCTTTATGCTGCATTATAATTTTCCTTCTTTCAGCGTTGGCGAAACCAAGCCTATGCGTGGTCCTGGCCGTCGTGAGATCGGCCATGGCGCTTTGGCTGCCAAGGCGATCAAGGCCATTCTTCCCAGCACCAATGATTTCCCTTATACGATCCGTGTTGTTTCTGAAATTTTAGAATCCAATGGTTCTTCATCCATGGCTTCTGTGTGCGCCGGATGTCTGGCGCTGATGGATGCCGGTGTTCCGATCAAGGCTCCTGTTGCCGGTATTTCCGTCGGACTTATCTCTGATGAGAAAAGGACGGTCTTGATCACGGACATTATGGGCCTGGAAGATCATTTTGGGGATATGGATTTCAAAGTGGCAGGTTCCCGTGAAGGCGTCAATGCCATCCAGTTGGACCTTAAGATCAAACAGTTGTCCATCGATCTTATAGAAAAGACAATTGCCCAAGCCCGTGAAGCCCGCATGATCATTTTAGACAAGATGCAGGCTGTCATGCCTTCCGTACGTGCAGAGATGTCTCCTTATGCGCCGCGCATCGTTACCTTGCAGATACCGCAGGAGAAGATCGGTGAGATCATCGGTCCCGGCGGCAAGACCATCCGCAGGATGATCGAAGAGAGCGGTGTGAAGTCCATTGATATCGAAGAAGACGGCAAGGTCATCGTTGCCTCTCCTGATAAGGATGCCCTGGACAAGGCTGTTGGCATGATAAAAGCTTTGACCGAAGAGCCGGAGATTGGTAAAATTTATGAAGCGACCGTCAAGCGGATCATGGCTTTCGGTGCTTTCGTTGAATTCATCCCTGGACGTGAAGGTTTGGTCCATGTCTCCGAGCTTGCCAACAAATTCGTGAAAGATGTCAACGAGATCATCAAGGTCGGCGACAAATTTAAAGTCAAACTCATGGAAAAAGACGAGATGGGTCGTTTTAACCTGAGCAAAAAACAAGCTGAAGCAGCAACCTAAGACTGAACACAAAGGCCACATGAAGCTTGAACATCTCAATGAGATCAAGGGCATTGTGATCCTGGCCTTAAGCCTCATTCTTTTGGCGAGCCTTGTATCTTTTAGCCCGACGGACCTTTCGTGGTTTGTTTCTAAACCGAATGTCCATGCGCAAAATTGGATCGGAATTGCCGGTGCCTATGGTGCCGGCATTCTTTTTTTTCTGGTCGGGTTAAGCGCGTATTTTTTAGTCGGGATAGGCATATTCTTCAGCTGGAATAAATTCACTTCCCGGGATTTGCCGTTTAATTTCTTCAAACTTTTGAGCATACTGATCTTGTTTACCGTCGCTGCTGGCTTCTTTAGTTTTTTTGCCGGGAACAACGGGGGGGCGCGTTTCACCAATGGGGGGATCGTTGGTGTTGTCTTTAGCGGTTTTTTGGTCAGTTATTTTCAGCCGATGGGGGCTTTGATCATTTTGTTCACCCTTGGTGCCTTGGCTTTGGTGGTGACAGGTGAGTTTTTGGTCTCGCCTTTTTTCATATGGCTTGGCAAAGGGGCCATGCAGGTTTTTCAGAGGGTCTTTAAAGGTGTTCCGTTGCCCCAGATTCCCAAACGCAATTTAGCCGCCCGTCATGCTGAGGGAGCACAAAGTACGGCCGAAGAACCTAAAGGTGATGACAAAAAGGATCAAAAGTTTAGAAGCACAGCGTTGCCTAAAGCTCCCGGAGTAAAACCGGTAGAGATAAAATCCGTGCCTACAGCCGTAAAGCCCAATATCCATATCGTCCCTGCCCCTAAATCAGAAAGTACTCCTGTTCAAATAAAGGTCAATAAAGGGGACAGTCCCCAAAATGGGGACAGGGCTAGCCCTGTCCCCATTTTGGGGACTGTCCCCTTAGGTGACTACCATCTGCCGAGTGTGGATTTGCTTAAAGACCCGCCCATTGTTTCAGATGACAAGATCCAGAAAAGGCTCATGAACGGGGCCAGGATCCTGGAAGAAACCTTGAGCGATTTTGGGGTCAACGTCAAGGTGGTGGATATCGAGCGGGGGCCGGTGATCACCCGTTATGAACTGCAGCCGGCGCCGGGGGTCAAGATCCAGCGTATTTCCAGTTTGACTGACGATCTGGCCCTTGCCTTAAGTACTTCAGCGGTGCGTATTTTGGCCCCTATCCCGGGCAAGAACCGGGTCGGGATCGAAGTCCCTAATGGATCTTCTGCCGCGGTATTCTTAAAAGATGTCCTGACTCAAAAGCATTTGCGCGGGACTGCTTCAAAATTAGACCTGGCCATTGGTAAGGACACTTCCGGTAAAGCCATCGTGACAGATCTTTCAGAGATGCCGCATTTGCTGGTGGCAGGGACAACAGGTTCCGGAAAGACCGTCTGTTTAAACTCATTGATCATATCCATCCTTTTTAACGCTTCACCGTCCGAAGTCAAATTCATCATGATCGACCCCAAGATGGTGGAGCTGGTGCCTTACAATGACCTGCCGCATCTGTTGTGTCCGGTCATCACTGATGCCAAGAAAGCGGCACCCGCGCTTAACTGGATCGTGATGGAAATGGAATCCCGTTATAAGCAATTTAATAAAGAAGGCGTGCGTAATATCAAAGGCTATCATGCTAAGAATTTATTGATGCCCTATATCGTAGTGGTGGTCGATGAGCTGGCTGACCTGATGCAGGTCTCTGCTAAAACAGTCGAAGGGGCCATTGCCCGCCTGGCCCAATTGGCGCGCGCGGCAGGCATCCATTTGATCCTGGCCACCCAGCGTCCGTCCGTGGATGTCATTACAGGCGTCATCAAGGCCAATTTTTCGTCCCGCATCTCCTTTAAGGTCGCCTCCAAGGTGGATTCGCGTACTGTCCTGGATACCAATGGCGCGGAGACCCTGCTTGGCAAGGGGGACTTTCTGTTCATGAAAACGGGAGATCCAAAGCCCATGCGCGGGCAATGCTGCTATGTGTCTGATGATGAGATCAATAGCGTTATAGATTTTATTAAAAAACAAGGGAGCCCGGAGTATAATGACAGCGTGCTCAAACCCCAGCCGTCCGCAGGCACAGGGGGCAGCGAAGAAAAAGATGAAATGTATGATGAGGCGGTGCGGGTGGTCATCGAAACCAATCAGGCTTCAGTGACGATCCTGCAGCGCCGGCTGCGTCTGGGTTATTCCAGGGCTGCACGCCTGATTGACATGATGGAACAAAACGGGATCGTGGGTTCTTACGCGGGCAGCAAGGCCAGGGACATCCTGGTGGACCGCGAAAAATGGCTTTTAGAGAATATGGGGGAAGCGAAAACGAATGCCGCCAACGGACAGCAATAGCGATAAGCCTTCTATTTTAAAGAGCACACGCGAAGCCAAGGGTCTTACCTTGGAGATCGTGCATGAGGCCACCAAGATCCCCATGGATGCCCTTCGGGCCATTGAAGAAGGTTATTCCGTGCGTTTATTGTCCCCCTTTTATTACCGCGGCTTTATCAAGATCTACGCGGAATTCCTGGGGCTGGATGTCGGCGAGATGTATAAGCATTATGGGCTTAACCAGGCGCCTGCGCCTTCGTCTGCGTCTTCTGCGGTGAGCACACCACCTGTCAAGTCCCTTCGGCGTGAAGCCAGGCCTAATGTTTTTTTAGAACAAACGCAAGAATCCCTGGCTTCAATCTTTAAACCTCAAACTTTTTTGCTGATCTTTAAGATCATTGGAATATTAGTACTGCTGTTTTTGCTTTTCAAGGTGCCTGGCTGCATTGCTTCACATATGCATAAGGGAACAGTCCCCTTGAAAAGCAGGGGACAGTCCCCTTCTGCTAGAGTCAATCATGAATCATCTGTCCAGGCCCCCAGCGCCGATAATAAGGTCGAAGTGGCGGTCCGTGCATCCAAAGATATTTGGCTGCGGGTCAAGACCGATGATCAGGTGGTCTTTCAGTCGACCTTAAGCAAGGGTTCCATGGAAAGCTGGACCGCGGAGAATCACATTGAATTATCCGGCCGTGATATTGAGTTATTGGATATGGAAGTCAACGGCAAACAAATAGGTTTTCTGGGGGGTGGTGACCGCAGGATCAAGAAGGTCTTAATAACCCAGGAAGGGTTGACGGTGAAGAAGTGAGGACTACCCAGGATTTCCAGAAAGAGCGCTTAAGCGCCGGCCAGAAGGTCGGCGTTATTAATTTAGGTTGCGCACGCAATTTGGTCGATGCCCAGATGATGCTGGGGCGTCTCAAGAAAAACGGCCACCGGATCGTCGAAGCTGATCAGGCCCAAACAGTGATCGTCAACACCTGTTCCTTTATTGAAGAGGCACGCAAAGAATCCATTGATACCATCCTTGATCTTCTTGAGCTTAAAAAAGAAGGTAAGATCAAGAAAGTAATTGTCGCCGGGTGTTTAGCGCAGCGTTATGGAAAAGATCTAGCTAAAGAATTTCCCGGAGTGGATGCTTTTGTGGGGACGCCAACGCTGAACCGTGAAGAGATGCCGCAGCAGATGCAATTAACGCCTAAGCATTTTGCCTATGTCAAAATTTGTGAAAGCTGTTTTAATGCCTGTTCATTTTGCGCGATACCCAAGATAAAGGGAAAGTTCATTTCGCGCACCATTGAATCCATTGTCAAGGAAGTCAAAGAATTAGACGCGCAAGGGGTCAAAGAGATCAATATCATCGGCCAGGACATAACAGCCTACGGTATGGATGTTTACCGTGAGAAATCATTGGCGCGTCTTCTTAAAGAACTGGTCAAGGTCATCAAGAACATTGAATGGATACGCCTTTTATATGCTTTCCCTTCCCATGTCACTGACGAATTAATAGAGGTCATTGCCCGAGAACCCAGGATCTGTAAATATATTGACATGCCGTTACAGCATATCAGTGATCATATCCTGCTTGAGCAAAACCGTAATATTACAACCCAGCAGACTGTTGAATTGGTCCAAAAGATCCGAAAGGCCATGCCGCAGGGATTTGTGCGGACGACCTTTATCACCGGGCTTCCGGGGGAAACATCAGAAGATTTTGATGCATTGCGTTCCTTTGTGAAAGATTTCCATTTTGAGCGTGTCGGCGTTTTTGTGTATTCGAAAGAGGAGGGGACAAAAGCAGCGGATATGCCAGGGCATGTGCCGGAAAAGACCAAGAAAGCCCGTCTGGATGCCTTGATGCAGGAACAGCAGGAGATTTCTGCTAAAATTCAACAGTCCTTTGTAGGGCGCAGCCTTAAGGTATTGATCGAGGAGAAAGAAAAAGATTCAACGGAAACGTATATCGGCCGCAGTGAATATGATGCTCCTGATGTGGATGGGGTGGTGTATGTGCGTTCAAACAAACCGCTGAAAGCAGGAGATTTTGTTCAGGTCATGATCACCGATGCCTATGAATATGATTTAGCGGGTGTCTCGGAATGAATTTGCCCAATGTTTTAACACTCTCCCGCATTGGTTTGGCCCTTGTCCTGGTATTCTGCCTGGAAGAAAATTCCCTGGCAGGTAATATTTGGGCTGCTATTGTTTTTACGATCGCTTCTTTAACAGATTTTTATGATGGCTATATCGCCCGGACAAAGGGTTTATCCAGTGATTTCGGCCGGATCATGGACCCTGTGGCTGACAAGGTCTTGCTCTTGTCTGCTTTTGGGGTCCTCGCGCATATCGCCATGATCCCCTGGTGGATGTTCATCGTGATCGCCATCCGTGAAATGGCGGTGACTGCCTCCAGGCTTATGGCCATGCGCCAAGGTCAGGTGCTTGCTGCAGAACGCGCCGGTAAGATAAAGACCGTGGTACAGATCGTTGCCGTGTCAGTGATCTTGCTTTATCTGGTGGCCCAAGAATCGCCCTATTGCTCTTCCTGGTTTTATAGTGTCCAAAGGATTTGGCTTAACGTCAACGATGGGATGATGTTTGCCGCGATCGTGTTGACGGTGTATTCCGGCATAGATTATTTCCGTAATAAGTCAAAAATATGAGAAATTTCCTGATCAGGTCTTTTGCTACTGTTTTGGGCGTGGGGTACCTGCCCGCCGCTCCCGGCACCTGGGCGACAGCGGTGGGGGTGGTGATCGCTTACTGCATGGGGAATAATCTGCCGGCATATACCATTCTTTTGCTGGTTTTATTGATCTTAGGGACCATGACAACAGGCATCATTGAGAAGCAAATGAATCAAAAAGACCCGGGGATCCTGGTCATTGATGAGGTAGTGGGGGTAATGATCGCTTTGTGGGGTTTGCCTTTGATTTGGTCCGTGATGATCTGTGGATTTTTCTTGTTTCGGGCCTTTGATATGTTTAAAATATATCCTATCAACAAGCTGGAAGCCCAGCGTGGCGGCTGGGGGATTATGCTTGATGATTGCATGGCCGGGGTGTATACTAATATCATTCTGCGCATTGCTCTGCGATGCGCTGGTCTGTTTTAAGCTAACAAGGAGGGCAGTAAAGATGGAAATGCAAAGCAGTAATCCGACATTAAATGAAAGAACTTTTGGCGCAGCCCGTGTAGGGATGGGTGAGCCGGCCATGACGGTTCAAGGCACGATCAATAAAACCTTTATTTTGCTGGCTGTTTTGGTGCTTGCGGCCACATGGACCTGGTCTAAAACATCGAACCCGGCCAATGCAGGGTTTATCAATATAGTTGGTATTGCCTCAGGGATTGTTGGTTTTATCCTGGCCATGGTTACCTGTTTTAAACCAAAATGGTCACCGGTCACGGCACCCTTATACGCGGCTTGCGAAGGGTTGCTTTTGGGCTTTATTTCTGCCATGTTTGAAATGCGCTATCCCGGTATTGTGGTGCAGGCCGTTGGGCTGACCTTTGCCGTGACCTTTGCCATGCTCATGGGCTATAAAGCCGGTTGGTTGCAGGCTACCCCGGCATTACGCAAAGGCCTTTCGATCGCTATTATCGGCATCATGATATTTTATGGGGTTGTTTGGATAGCTTCCATGTTCGGTATCCATCCTCCGGGATTTATCAATGGCGGCGGCCCATTGGGGATCGCGTTCAGTTTATTTGTTGTTGGGATCGCTTCCATGTATTTGATCATTGATTTTGACCTGATCGAATCAGGTTCCCGCGAAGGTTTGGCCCAATATATGGAATGGTATGGCGCTTTTGCTCTCATGGTGACCTTGATCTGGCTTTATATGGAGATCTTGCGTCTTTTATCCAAGCTTAACCGTCGTAATTAAAAGCATCTTAAGCTCAATTTTAAAGCCCCGTTAGCCATAACGGGGCTTTTTTATTAAAACCCGCTTCTCAATTTGAGGAGCGGGTTTTTTTATTTTTAGGCGGAATTAAAAAAGTATTTCACCTTAAACAGGGTCTCAATTTAAGCCTGCTCGACGGGAAATACGCACAGAAAGCGTTTTCTTGGAATATGTCATAAGGCCTTGAAAATATGAAAGTTACGTTACATACTTTGAAAAGGAGGGTAGAGATATATGAAAAACCCCATGAATTTCATATATTGGAAGCCGTTAGTATGTAAGTTTCTGATCGTTTGCTTTATTATCAGCGGCTTGAATGTTCCGGCCGTGCAAGCCCAGGATTTTCGTTTACCTGCCCCTGGGGTAATGGTCCACTTAAGTCCACCGCTTGATCCTCCAGTACTCAAAGGTATTAAAGTCTATCCTGATAGTCCTTTCCGTTTTGATTTTATCCTTGATAAAGGGGACAGTGAATTAAGTGATGCCCAAGTCAGGGATGAATCCAGCAAGTTAATTAAATACTTTCTAGCCAGTTTGACCATCCCGGAGAAAGACCTATGGGTCAATCTTTCACCCTATGAAAAAGACCGCATTATTCCCCAAAGCTTTGGGCTGACCGAAATGGGCCGTGATCTTTTGGCAGAGGACTACATGCTCAAGCAGATCACCGCTTCACTTATATATCCTGAAGATGAGGTGGGAAAGAAATTCTGGAAACGTATCTACGAAGATTCAGCAAAGAAGTATGGTACGACCAATATCCCGGTCAGCACCTTTAATAAGGTATGGATCGTGCCCCAGAAAGCGGTGGTCTATGAAAATGCCAAGGCAGGAACGGCTTATGTTGTTGAAAGCAAGCTAAAGGTCATGCTTGATGAGGATTACTTATCGTTAGCCAATCACGAAGGGTCAAGCGCATCCCTTAAAGATAAAGGCACCAATCAATTAGGCAGTCAGGTTGTCCGTGAGATCGTTATCCCTGAACTGGCAAAGGAAGTTAACGAGGACAAAAACTTTGCCAAGTTGCGCCAGGTCTATAACAGCTTAATCCTTGCCACCTGGTACAAGAAGAAAATCAAAGATAGCATTTTGGCGCAAGTGTATGCAGATAAGAGTAAGGTTGCCGGGGTTAATATTGATGATCCGAAAGAAAAAGAGAGGATCTATCAGCAGTATTTGAGGGCTTTTAAAAAGGGTGTTTTTAATTATATTAAAGAAAACGTTGACCCTATCACACAAGAAACCATACCAAGGAAATATTTTTCTGGCGGGGAATGGTTAGGTTTAGCTTTAACAGGAGACCATAATACGCGCCTGCAGACGATATTAGAAATTACTTCCAATGCAGCGATGGTAACCAGGCAAGAATCCGTTGATGGGCGTCCTCAATTAGTAGTAGAAGCAGGGGTAAATGTTTTGTCAAAACTTGTTGCGTTAGGGAATGCGGCCACAGGATCATTTGATGTTCAAAGATTTAAGAATGATAGTTTGGAAGAGATCAGGCAAGACCCCAGGGAAGAAGTATTAGATGGAATAATAAATAGAATTGCAGCCTCCCCATTTAGCATGGCAGAAAAGGATAATTTATTGAAAGCCGTTCTCATGGAGTACAAGCCTAATGGAAACGATTTTAGTTCCATGCTATCGGTCAATCAAAAGTCCATAGCGTATTTTATTGAAGAACTGGAAGATTTTGTCAGGATCCACCCGCAAAGAGAACCAATCTCCATTGCTACACTGGGCAGCGGCAATGGGAAAAGGGTATTTTTGCAGCGGCAGTTCGCCAAGTTACATGGGTTGAATGTTCAATTTATCGCATTTGATAATGACCCCCATTATATTTCCCAAGCTAGGGCGATCAATCCGGGTATACAATTTGTAGAGACAGATCTGGTGAAATTAAAAGATGAAGAATATAGCCGGTCACTAAGGGATAAGTTCAATATTTCATTCATTGATGTGGAACAATTCTTACATGAGGTCTATACATTCGGTCCTGGATCTGAGCAGGTGAATGACACCCAAGGCAAAGCATTGGTGAAGGCTGTCTTGGAAGGCGCAGTAAAAATACTTAAGGATAATGGGAGGGTGATACTTTTTGATGGCGTTATCCCTATTAAAAAGAATGAGCCTGTTACGATTAAATTATCCGATTCGTATATGTCAGCTTTTCATTTATTTGCCGGAGATGGTTCCAGCACAGGGAATCACATCACAAGTGTTGATTATAAAGTCATCGATCAGCAAAACAATACCATACAACTTAGTCGAAGGGACTTGGGGCAATTTATCCGGGCCGTTGATTATCTTATAAGGCCCGAGGGAATGTCAGAAACGACATACCGGGCAAGGCTTAAAGGCTCAAGGGAAATTTATCAGTTTAATAGCGTAGGGAATTACTGGGAATTATTTGCAGAGTTAGGTTTAGTGGTCAGGGAAGGCGATCAGATCCTTGAAGAGGATAAAAAAGCCAGATTAGCGGATAATATTGAAATAATTGCCGGGGAGAGGTCTTTCCCTGCAGAGCATGTTTTGTTCCGTCTTGAGAAGAAAAATGAAGAAATCCCCGGTATTGATATCAGATCATTGGGGCAAGCGATAGAAAGTAATGCAGATGTAACATTAAGACTGCAGGACGGCCGTGTGATCAGCGGCCGCATCTTAGGTTTGGAAGGAAAGAACTTGGTGTTGGGGAACCCGTCATTCCCGGCCCAGGATTTTCATGTGATCAACCACAAGGCTTACGTGCCGCTAGGTTATTTGCCGGGCATTATTAAAGGTGTTCAAGGGACAACCACCGTAGAAAATTATTTGGGAACACTTTCGAAAGCTAAAGCCGAGGAACTAGAGGGGGCCTATTTTTCTCAACGGACAGATTATATAGAAAGAGAGGACAGATTACATCATGCAGCAATTTCTGCCATTGACAGCTTGGGTAAAGAATTAAAGGGGATTGAAAATGCCGGTGATCTATTGAATTCTTTTAACCTTATGCGGGATGTTTATAATGCTTCAACCCTGGAAGAGGTTTTATCGAAGCTTAATGTTAGGGCCATCGTTGATAAAGAAACGGAGATCATCAGGATGGCCCAAGAGATGAGAGATCTTATAAAGAAGATGGGGCCTGAAATGAAGCCGCATGTAGAAGATGTTTACGCCTCCCTTGGGAAGCTGATCGAAATACAGCGGGATTCCAAACAGTTGAGAGACATGTCATTGCTGATGGCCGATGGTATTGTAAGGACCAATGTCTATCATACGCCTGCAGGAGATATGGATAATGAATTAGAGGCTAAATTTGAAGGGCGGGAAGTAGATCTTGTGGTCATAGGTGCCGGACCAGCTGGGATCGCAGCAGCCATCCATGCGCTCGCCTTAGGTGAGAAGGTTGTCTTGCTGGACCAGGGATATGCCGGGCAAAGTTTCTCAGATGCTTTTATGAAGGCCGTGCATTGGATGATTTCTGATTCTAAAGCGAATTCCTTGGTCCGTGATTCCATTCCTCAATTAGAGGAAGATTTCGGACTGGATTATAATTTAGCCATTTTTCGTTTACTGGGTTCAATAGCCAGGGAGCAAATGGAGAAATTGACCGGGAACCAGTACAAGGGAGAGCCTGAGGATGCCGATAAGCTTAGCGGGAAGAAAGCGTTGGGGGCACCTAACGCACGCAACGAGCTATATCAACATTTTATGCGTGCCCTTGCATATGTTGCTGAAAAAGGGGTAGTTCAAGAACAGAGCCCGGTAGTGAATATTGAAGAAAAAGATGGCCGATATGTGGTCACGACCAGGGATGGATATCAATTCGTGACCCATGACCTGCACATTGCCACCGGTGTGGTGGGCAATAATGCTGAATTTGCGCGTCAATCGGAATTCTTATTCAATTTACCAGGAAAGTATTTAACTTTGGGGGACCGCACTGATCTGGCTGATATGCAGAAACGCCGACAGTTAGGTGAAGTGGCTGGAAGTTTAAAAGAAAATGGCACACAACCATTACAAATGGTACTCACTGATCCGATCCTGGGTAGTCCGGAGATGGTCGAAATAATCAAGAATTTAAGGGCTTCACCCAGCGGGAGAAAAATCAGTGTGGCCGTTATTGGAGATGGTGAATCAGCTGTCAAAGCCGCGGTGGAAATTACCAATATAAATCCCGATATAAAAGTAGAGCTTTTTTTAAAGAGACCTCTTTTCCTTAATGATATTCCGTTGATACCCAACATTAATTATGAACGGAGGGTGATCCAAGAAAGGATTAAAGACAGGGAATGGATGGACAAAGGGGCTGAGTACTTGAGGACCCAAGATAAAGGAACTGGTATTGCTCCGCAGACGAATAAAGATATTATTCGTTTAGAAAAAGAAGGTCGATTAACGCGACATGTGTTGAATTACCAATATTTAGATGAAACGACTGTTGATATAGAACAGAGGCAGCAAGCGGATGGCATGTTGGTGACCCGTATATACACAAAAATTGACGCCAATGGTAATGTGATCATTAATCAATCTAAAGGGAAAGACAAGTCCCCCTTAGATCTGGAGCGTAAGGATGCTGAAGGGAAACTGGTCTATGAACGACAATCTGATGGCAGATATCTGCTTGCGGAAATTACCGGACCCATCATTACTGCTTTTGGCTATCTTAGCC
>Ga0206794_1149_pt1 | contig 17934 bp, 14 predicted proteins | sample Alteio_BWOrgCont_70_FD_152877 | JGI IMG/M metagenome (GOLD analysis project Ga0206794, IMG submission 152877) | Enriched cells from forest soil in Barre Woods Harvard Forest LTER site, Petersham, Massachusetts, United States -... | ecosystem: Environmental > Terrestrial > Soil > Temperate forest >...
ACTTGTAATCAAGGTATCGATTGCCGATGATCATAAGATCTTTCGCGACGGTATAAAGATGGCGTTGAAGAACAAGGAATACTTGAGGATCCTCTGGGAAGCGGAGGACGGCAAGGACCTGGTGCACAAGATGCAGATCAAGCGGCCGGACGTACTGCTGATGGATATCCGGATGCCTGAGGTGGATGGGATCAACGCTATCGGTCTGCTGCGGAAGGAATACGACGATGTAAAGATCATCGTGCTGACGATGTACGATGACCAGGAGATGATCTCCAAGATGATGGAAATGGGCGCCAACGCCTACCTGACAAAGACTACCGATCCGGATGAGATCTACCAGGCCATCCTCACCTGCATGAACGACGAATTTTATTTTAACGACCTGGTCAACAAGGCCGTGCTCTCCAAACTGCAGACCAAAAGACAGGTCCGTCAATTCTATCCCAGCCCCATCAAGTTCTCCGAAAAGGAGATCCGCATTCTGAAGCTTCTGGCGGAGGACAAGACCACCGAGGAGATCTCAAAGGAAGTGTTCCTCAGCACCCGCACCATCGAAACCATCCGGCAGAACATGAAGACCAAGATCGGCGCAAAGACCATTGCCGGTCTGATCATGTATGCGATGCGGAATAAGATCATCGATTAGGCCCCCTAAAAAAAACGTTCGGATCATGTATCACATGACCCGAACGCAACTAACTTATTAAAAACCATAGAAGCAGCAGTTTCATAGTTCCGGCATGGTTTCAAAGGCTCCGGTCTCTTTTATAGGATACTGAACTGAATTTTCTCAAAAAAAGTTGATTGACATTGGATTTAGCCGGGTTTCATAGAATATTGAAAAACGTTCTGGACGGTTTCTAGGACATTGGATGGTCGAGGCTGCTATAACCCGTCAATCAACTTACTGAACAAAAATAACTGTGGATAAACTTGTGGACAAGCGCATATTTGCCCGATTTTAACATTTCAGCTTTTACGCAGGGGTATCGTAAAACACCGATCTTTGCCAGACGGGGTATCCGTGCAACGTATATTCCGAAAAGATGTTGTTACGTATTTTTCCTATAGTATTTTTGGTATTTTTTGCTTCATTTTGTAAGTATATCCGGCAGTCTATCCAGCTGGGATCAGGACGGCCCACAGGGCCGGCGGCCGAAGGCCAATCATCAGCTGTTGCAGATATCTAATTCAAAAATCGTATGAAAAGACCAGAGCTCAATCAAGCGATCAAGGTGGCTATTGCAGACGATCATGCTCTTTTCCGCGCAGGGGTCAAGACGGCCCTGTCGGTAAAAAAGGATGTCGAACTGGTAGCCGAGGCGGACAATGGCATGCAGTTGTTGAATCTTCTCAAACATGTTGAGCCTGATGTCATTCTATTGGATATCCAGATGCCTATCATGGATGGTATCCAGACCCTGCCCGAGATCAGAAAAGATCATCCCCATGTAAAGGTCATTATCCTCTCCATGCACAACGACCACTCCATGATCTCAAAGCTTATGGAGATCGGCGCCAACTCCTACCTGACAAAGAATTCGGATTCGGAAACGATCTATCAGGCCATCAAGACCTGCTATGAACAGGAGTTCTTTTTCAATGAGCTGACCAACAAAGCCTTGTTGACCGGCCTGAGGACCAAACGACCGGAGGCCGGGGCTCCCCAGGATATCAACCTGACGGAAAAGGAGCTTACCGTGCTGAAGTTGATGTGTGAGGAGAAGACGACCAAGGAGATCGCCGATATCGTCGATATCAGCCCCCGGACGGTGGAAGCCATCCGCGACAAGCTAAAGACGAAGACCGGCGCCAAGTCGATGGCGGGCCTTGTCATGTATGCGGTAAAGAATGGTATTATCGAACAGAAATAATTACCTATCATTTCGAGCCGGATCAATTTTGATGGACGCCTGCTGCCTGCCGGTGAAGCCATCGTGACTGCACAAAACCGTGGACTCCGCTACGCGGATGGACTCTTCGAGACCATGCTGGTGAAAGAAGGCCATATCCGTCTCGCTTCCCTTCACTTTGACCGGCTGGCCGCCGGGATCCGGCTGCTTCAATTCAATGCTTCCCCCGGTCTGGAAGCAGGACAGCTCTCCAGTCAGATCCTGCAGCTTTGTGAAAGCAACGGCCATCCCGATCTTGCCAGGGTCAGGCTTGCCGTTTTTCGCGGGGAGGGCGGTCTTTTTGATCCTGATCATGGACCCGCTCATTATATTATTGAATCGGGCCTCCTGTCCGGAGAAGAGCTTCGGTTAAATGAGAAGGGTCTCCGGCTCGGCGTCTTTCCCGACGGTCGGAAGGCCTGCGACCCGTTTGCCAGTCTGAAATCGGCCAATTTTCTCCTTTATGCGAACGGAGCCCGTTATGCGCGGGATCATCGGCTGGACGACTGTCTTATCCTGAATACCCGGGAGAGGTTTGCCGACAGCTGTATTGCCAACCTGTTCTATGTGAGGTCGGGAGCGATCTATACGCCACCCCTGTCCGAAGGCTGCGTGGCGGGTGTGATGCGCCGTTACCTGCTGGAGCGATTGCCTGTTTGGGGGTTTCCCGTCGATGAACAGCCCGTTGACAGGAAGGGCCTGGATGACGCGGAGGCTATTTTCCTCACCAATGCCCTGAAAGGCATCCGGTGGGTAGCCGACTTTGGAGGAAAGGCCTGTCAGCCGGGGATCGTCCACGATTTGCATGACTACCTGTCAAAAGAACTGGCATGAGACCCCGCGTTTCGATCTTCTGGTTTAGACGCGATCTCCGGTTGGAGGACAATGCCGGATTGTACCATGCCTTGAAAGGCAATTCACCGGTGTTGCCGCTGTTTATCTTCGACCGGAATATCCTCGACCGGCTTGGGAACACCACCGACCGGCGGGTAGAGTTCATTTACGCTGCGCTTAGCCGACTCCAGACCGGTCTGGCCGATGAGGGTTCCTCCCTCGAGATCGGATCCGGCTATCCTCGCGAGGTTTTCGGGCGGCTGCTTGCCGATTACGAGGTGGAGGCGGTGTATACCAACACGGACTATGAACCCTATGCAACCGAAAGGGATAAAGAAATAGGCGGGCTGCTGGCCGCGGCATCCATTCCTTTCCACTCCTTCAAGGACCAGGTCATCTTCCAAAAGGACGAGGTGCTGAAAGATGACGGGACCCCATACACGATCTTTACCCCTTATAGCCGAAAATGGCGGAGCGTTGTGAGCCCTTTTTACCTGTCCTCGTATCCCGTAAAAAAGTATGCGGACCATTTTTTCCCACGGCCCGCGGCGTCGCTGCCCACACTGGCATCCATCGGATTTAAGGCAACGGGTGAACCTTTCCCGCCGGCGAAGGCCGATCGCCACCTGGTAAAAGAATACCAGCAGCAGCGCGACATCCCGGGTACCGAGGGCACCAGCCACCTCGGGGTACACCTTCGTTTTGGCACAGTCAGCATCCGGAAACTCGCGCGTCTTGCGGCAGACCTCAGCGATACCTTTTTGAATGAACTCATCTGGCGCGAATTCTTCCAGATGATCCTCTGGCATTTCCCCGATGTAGGGCGGGGCAAGGCCTTCAGGCCGGCATACGATCGCATCGAGTGGCGCAACAATGAACAGGAGTTCGGGAAATGGTGCACTGGCAGCACCGGATATCCGCTCGTGGATGCAGGGATGAGAGAATTGAATGCCACGGGTTTTATGCACAACCGCATCCGGATGGTCACGGCTTCCTTTCTGGCGAAGCACCTGCTCATCGACTGGCGATGGGGGGAGGCCTATTTTGCGGAGAAGCTGCTCGATTTCGACCTGGCCGCCAACAACGGCAACTGGCAATGGGCGGCCGGCAGCGGCTGTGATGCGGCTCCCTATTTTCGTGTCTTCAACCCTACGCTTCAGGCGAAGAAATTCGATCCCGGCTTCAGGTATATCCGCAGATGGGTGCCCGAATGGCAGGAACTAAGCTATCCGCCGCCAATGGTAGACCATCAACAGGCCAGGGAAAGAGCGCTGCAGGCTTATAGCAAGGCGGTCTCGCCGCCATGAACCCGCGCATAGGTCTGTAAAAGGGTCTGGACGGCCCTCCCGCCGGCTTCACCCAGCGACAGCGAATAATCGTTGACATAAAGATCGATGTGCTGGCGCATCACCGTTTCGTCCATTTCCTGCGCATGATCCCTTACAAAGTCCGGAAGCTGCGGGAGCCGGGCAAAGGCATATTCCAGGCTTTCCCTGATCAGGACGTTGATCTTGTTCGCCAGACCGGGGTCCAGGTCCCTGCGGAATACGATCCCGCCAAGCGGTATCGGCGCACCCGTGGTCTCCTCCCAGTATTCACCAAGGTCCATCAACCTGACCAGACCCTTTTGGTGATAGGTAAAACGGTTCTCATGGATGATCACTCCGCAATCCACCGCACCGGAAGCCACGGCTTCTTCGATGGCCGAGAAAACCATGAATTCCTTGTGCATGGCCCGGGGATAAGCCAGCGAAAAAAGGAGATGCGCGGTAGTCTGCCGCCCCGGGATGGCGACTGTGCACTCATCGATCGCCGTTAGCGCTATCGGTGTGCGGGAGATGAGCAGCGGACCCACGCCTTTCCCGAGTGCGCCCCCAGCATCCAGCAGCCTGTACCGGTCGAGCACCAGCGGCAGGACGCCATAGCTGATCTTGGAAATATCCAGCCTGCCCTGCAGGGCCCACTGGTTGAGCGTCTCCACATCCTCGGGGAAGACGTCGAATTCGATGCCCGCCGTATCTATTTTTTTGTTGACCAAAGCATCGAAGATGAAGGTGTCGTTCGGACAGGGGCTGAAGCCAAGAGAAAATCGCATGGTGATCGCGTTAAGTTTGAAGGTTGACCGTTTCCGCCAGTGCCGGCTGCGACAAAAAGTCCAGCAGTGCCTGGTTCAGCCGGCCGATGGCCAGACCCATCTCCCATTTCGTCTTGTCCCTTACTCCGACCGTATTGGAAACGGAGCGCAGCTGTAAAAAGGGGACGCCGGCCTGAAGACAGACAAAATGCAGGGCTGCGCCTTCCATGCTTTCAACAATTGCCCGGGTATTTTGTTGGTACCACCGGATCCTTTCGGCCGATGTGGTGATCTCATTGACCGTGATCGCGCCGACGGTGGTTAGCGAGGTCAGCCCGAGCAGGTGCCGGTAGGGATTGACGAGGCGGCCCTTTGAGAACGGAGGGGTGTCGGCATCCGCCAGGCCGAGGTCGAATACGGTGCTGAACCTTCCTCCTTCCCAGACGCCAAGATCGGCAGGATGGTCTTCGGCTACTGCCAGCACCTCTCCCGGCAGGATGTCGGTCAGACAACCTGCGATTCCCGCCTGGATGATCAGGTCCGGTCTGCGCCTGTCAATCTGTCGGCTAAGCGACCAGGTCGCAGCCAGTGTCCCGATGCCGGTGATCAGTGTCCCTACCTCGTGCCCAGGGGCCGGGCTGTCCGGGCTTTCAAGGAATTTGACAAGCGGTTGGATCTCGAATGCCGTAGCGGCTGCAACGAGGATATACATCCTGCAAATATCCGGTTCCTATGTATTAACTTCGCGGAAATTTTGGGAGCCTTTACGAAAATTTTGGGAGGACATGGTCTATCTTACACGTCTGGAACATTTCAATGCAGCGCATAAGTTGTTCAACCCGGCCTGGAGCAGGGAGAAGAACGAGGACGTCTTTGGGAAATGCGCCAATGACAACTGGCATGGACATAACTATGAGCTGTACGTGACCGTAAAGGGCGAGCCCAATCCGGATACGGGTTTTCTTTTTGATGTAAAGAGGCTGTCGGCGATCATCAAAGAGCACGTCACCGAACAGCTGGACCATAAGAACCTGAACCTGGATGTGGAATTTATGAAGGATAAGATGTGTTCCACCGAGAACCTGGCCATCGCCATCTGGCAGCAGCTGCTGCCGCACATCCCGCCGGAGATCACGCTGCATGCCGTCAAACTTTATGAGACACCGAGGATCTATGTAGAATATTTTGGTTTATGAATGAAAATAAAGTAGCGGTCTTCCGCAAGGAACATTTCAATGCGGCCCACCGTCTTTTCAACCCGGCCTGGGATGACCGCCGGAATGCGGATGTTTTTGGTAAGTGCAGCAACCCGCATTATCATGGCCACAACTATGAGCTGATCGTCCGGGTCGTGGGCGTACCGGATCCCGACACCGGCTATGTCATGGACATGAAAGTGCTGTCGAAGATAATTACCGAGGAGGTGCTGGATCGATTCGATCATAAGAACCTCAACCTCGATACAACCTATTTTCGCGACCTTAATCCTACCGCAGAGAACATCGCGGTAGTCATCTATACGCTGCTGAGGGCCCGAATCGAAAATAAGTTTGACCTGAAGGTCAAACTTTATGAGACGGAACGGAATTTTGTAGAATATCCTGCCTGAATAAAAAGAAATCACTCAAATCCCAAATCCCGGACGCATGGCCTATACGAAGATCGAACAGTATGACGAGCGGATCACCACCGCACTGACGGATCATTACAAGACATCCCTTGGACTGCTTGGCGAGGATGCACAGCGGGAAGGTCTGCTAAAGACACCCGAGCGCGTAGCGAAGGCTATGCAGTTCCTGACCCAGGGATATGCGCTGGATGCACATGCTATCCTGAATTCTGCCAAGTTCCATGAGGAGGTGAGTGAGATGATCCTCGTAAAGGATATCGAGATCTACAGCCTGTGCGAGCACCACATGCTGCCCTTCTTTGGCAAGGCGCATGTCGCTTACATCCCCAATGGCTGGATCACGGGTCTGAGTAAGATCGCGCGGGTCGTGGACGTCTACTCGAGGCGCTTACAGGTACAGGAAAGGCTGACCACGCAGATCCTGCATGCGATAAAAGAGACGCTGAACCCGCTGGGTGTCGCCGTCGTCATCGAGGCGTCTCACCTTTGCATGATGATGCGCGGCGTGCAGAAACAGAATTCGGTCACGACCACCTCCGCATTCTGGGGTGAGTTCGAAAAGAACGAGACGCGCAGCGAATTCACCAAGCTGATCTCTAGCAATCTTCATTAGGAGCCAGCCTGCGCGCCCCGCGAGCGGGGCGCGCAGGGGAAGATTTTCTTTGCTGAATCCTCGCTTTGTGGCATATTTGCAGGCCAAAGCTGGACTATGAAGCATGCGTATGTATTTCCGGGGCAAGGCTCCCAGTTCCCCGGAATGGGTAAGAATCTCTATGACAATAGCGCTTTTGCAAAAAAGTTATTCGAACAGGCCAATGACATCCTGGAATTCCGTATCTCCGATATCATGTTCAACGGCACCGATGATGAGCTGCTTCAGACCTATGTAACACAACCCGCCATCTTTTTGCATTCCGTCATAGCCTTCAAAGGCATCGAAAACAGCAAACCCGATATGGTAGCCGGCCACTCGCAGGGAGAGTTCTCCGCGCTCGTCGCAAACGGAGTGCTTAGCTTTGAAGACGGACTTACGCTCGTATCCACGCGCGCCGAAGCCATGCAGCATGCCTGTGAGAAAACACCCTCTGCCATGGCGGCCATCCTTGGATTGCCCGATGCCACCGTCGAAGACATCTGTGCTGCGGTACAAAATGAAACAGGCGAGATCGTCGTTCCCGCCAACTATAACTGTCCCGAACAATTGGTGATCAGTGGTTCGATCCGTGGCATCCAGCTGGCATCCGAAAGGGCGAAAGCGGCGGGTGCAAGAAAAACGATACCGTTGAAAGTGAGCGGCGCCTTTCATTCCCCGTTCATGGCGCCGGCAAGGGAGGAACTGAGGGAAGCCATAGAGCATACGACCTTTTACAACCCTACCTGTCCCGTGTATCAGAATGTCGTGGCAAAGGCCGTCGTTTCAAAAGATGAGATCAAAAAGAACCTGATCGAGCAGCTGACCGAGCCGGTAAGGTGGACCCAGTCGGTCCGCGCCATGATCGCCGATGGCGCCTCGCATTTTACGGAAGTCGGCCCGGGTAAGGTGCTGCACAAGCTGATCCATAAGATCGATCACGACGTCATCATGGATGGGGTGCATTGATGCCCCCGGTGTTTGCTGTCCCGCGCGGGGGCGTTTCGATGGAGCACGTGATCCAGCCCGGATCGAATTTCGCCGCATATTTCCTATAAAAAGCAATGGCCGGCTCATTCCAATCGAGTACCTGCCAGACCATGCCTGTAAATTGTCGCTCCTCCATCTCGCCGATCAGCCGGTCGAACAATAATTTCCCCAATCCTTTGCCACGCATTTCCCGCGTGACGATGAGGTCTTCGAGGTATAGCCGCTGTCCTTTCCAGGTGCTGTAACGGATATAGTAAAGGGCAAAGCCTTCGATCTTCCCGCCGACCGTCACCACAAAAGCCCACCATACGGGGTGAGGACCGAAGCCGCTGTCCTCGAAATGGGCCGGGGTTACTGTCACTTCGTGAGGTGCGCGCTCGAATTCGGCGAGCTCATAAATGAGCTCGAGCAGCCGCGGACAGTCTTCGCGGACTGCCCTTCTGATGATGATGTTTTCCATGCTGATGTTGATTAGCCGGTCCCTCAGTGGCCCCATTTCACCCAGGTCGCACCCCAGGTAAACCCGCCGCCAAAAGCGGACAGGACCAGGTTGTCCCCCTTGTGGAGCCTGTCTTCCCAATCCCAAAGGCAAAGCGGGATGGTTCCCGCGGTCGTGTTGCCGTAACGTTGAATGTTGATCATCACTTTCTCTTCGGAGAGGCCCATCCGGTGCGCCGTTGCATCGATGATGCGTTTGTTGGCTTGGTGCGGCACCAGCCAGCTGATGTCGTCAGCGGTCAGGTTGTTGCGCTGCATCAGTTCGGCGCTGATATCCGCCATTCCCATCACCGCAAATTTGAAAACGGCCTGGCCTTCCTGGTAAATAAAATGCTCTTTGGCGGCCACCGTCTCGTAGGTGGAAGGTCTCAGCGAACCACCGCCTTTCATATGCAGGTGGACCCGTCCGCTGCCATCGCTCTTCAGAATGCTGTCCAATACCCCAAATCCATCGGTGTTGGGTTCGAGCAGGACCCCACCCGCCCCATCCCCGAAGATGATGCAGGTGGTCCGGTCGCTGTAGTCTACGATGCTGCTCATCTTATCGGCGCCGATGACCACCACTTTCCGGTAACGGCCGCTTTCGATGTACATGGCGCCGGTAGTCAGTGCATAGATATAGCCCGAGCAGGCTGCGCTCATGTCATACCCCCAGGCATTCTTCATGCCCGCCTTGTCACATACGATGTTGGCAGTCGAAGGGAACAACATATCCGGTGTCACTGTAGCAATGATCAGACAATCGATCTCCCCCGGGCCGATGCCACGTTTGCGGCAGATCTCCTCCACGACCGGGACACAAAGATCGGAGGTCGCCTTACCCGGCCCTTTTAATATCCTGCGCTCTTCGATGCCCGTCCGGGTCCGTATCCACTCGTCATTGGTATCGACAATTTTCTCAAGGTCGGCATTGGTGAGACGGTCTTCCGGTACATATCCCCCGATCGCAGTGATCGCGGCGGTCAATTTTTTACTCATGCTTGATTTCCAATCAGGTTAAGAAAAAGTTTTTGCAAAGGTGGGGAAAAATATTGATTTTCGCCGGCATGATAGCTTTCGTGGAAGGTGTCTTCGCATACAAGAGTCCCGCGCTGGTACACGTCGATGTGGGTGGCGTGGGATATGAACTTCAGATCAGCCTCAACACCTATTCCAGGATAGAACACCTCGATCGCGGCCGTCTGCTCACCCATTTGCATATCCGGGAAGATGCGCATATCCTCTACGGTTTTTTCGACAGGACGGAAAAGGACCTGTTTCTCCAGCTCGTCAGCGTATCGGGAGTAGGGGCGGCCACTGCCAGGATGATGCTCTCCTCCATGCCCCCCGAAGACATCGTCCGGGCCATCCAGCAGGGCAATACCAGACAGCTCGAAAGCATCAAGGGCATCGGCAAAAAATCCGCCGAAAGGATCATCCTCGAATTACGCGATAAGATCATAAGAGTCAGAGCAGAAACCCCAAATATTTCCCCTCTCGCAAGCAATACCCTCGAACAGGACGCGTTAAATGCACTAGTCACCCTGGGCATCGCCCGACCCGCCGCAGAAAACGCTATCAGAAAAATCTTGAATGAAGGCCCCGGAACGGACAAAATCGAGGATATTATCAAAAAAGCGCTAAAAATCTTGTAGCCTATCAGTTGAACTCTACCTAACTAATTCTTGAGGAAAGGTTGACCCGTAATTTGTTCCTATTGATCCTGGCTACGGCAGTGGTGACCGTCGTTTCACTTGTTTTGTGTACGACCGTCTCCGCCCATCCTTTCCAGCAACCGCCAACACGGGATACTACCATTAAGCCGAAGACGGACAGTCTCGGCCCCATTCTTCCCCCCGCCACTTTCACCCCGGATTCTCTACAGCGCGCCCTGCGCAGGGCCGCCGACTCCATTCAGCGGCAACGCGATTCCATCCGCAGGCTCCGACCCGATACTATTCCAACCCATATCGATACCACTTCCGGCCTCCGTCTCGATACTTTGAAGAAGGACAGCCTCCGGTGGCCATTGGAAGACCGTCGTGGGGACCGGTTTAGCAATCCAAACCGGAACCCCTTTTATCTCAAAGACCCGCCAAATCTCCGCGATTCCATCGTATACGACCCGTCCACCCAGGAGTATTATATCCTAGAAAAGATTGGTAATCAGTGGTATAGAAAGCCGACCTACCTCACTTTCGACGAGATGATGCAGCTGGCGGGTGACTCCGCCGAAGACGACTATTTCCGACAGCGGGCCGATGCGCTGGACGCCTTGAACCGGCAAATGGCGCGCCCCAAGCTGGCCGTCACTGATAACCTGTTCAACCGCATTTTTGGGAACGGGAAGATAGACATCCGGCCCCAGGGAAATGTGGACATCAGCGCCGGCTACCTGGGTCAGAACATCCAGAACCCGACCCTGCCCGTGAGCGCAAGGCGGACGGTCACGCCGGATTTCAACATGAACGCCAACCTGCAGGTCGTGGGGAATATCGGGGACAAGCTGAAAATGCCCATCAACTACAACACGCTGGCGAATTTCAATTTCGAGAACCAGATAAAACTGGATTATACCGGGGGGACCGATGAGATCGTCAAAAAGGTCGAGGCCGGCAACGTGTCCTTTACCACTCCCAGCACCCTGATGACCGGCGCCCAGTCCCTCTTCGGTATCAAGACGAAACTGCAGTTCGGCAGGCTAACGATGACGGCCGTACTTGCCAACGAAAACTCGCAGAAGCAATCCGTCAACTCCCAGGGAGGCGCCTCCGTCACCACTTTTTCCTTTAAGGCGGACGATTATGACGAGAACCGCAACTTCCTTTTGGCCCAGTACTTCCGCAACAACTATAACACGGCGATGCACAATCTGCCTATCGTGACCTCGCAGGTACAGATCCTCCGGATGGAAGTCTGGATCACCAACCGGAATGGCATCGACACCGGCTCCCGGCAGATCGTCGGTCTGATGGACCTCGGCGAACAATCCCCCTTCAACCCGAGGATCTCCTCCCGTACGAACCAGACCTATCCATTCAACGATGCCAACACCGAATACCGGAGTATCATCAACAATCCCCAGAGCCGCAACCCCACTACGGCGACGAACGTGCTCAACGCGGTGGGTCTTACACAGGTGCAGGATTTCGAGATCGTCTATGCCCGGAAACTGAATGCCAATACCGACTATACGTTCAACGCCCAGGTGGGTTTTATCAGCCTCAACCAGACCCCCCAGCCCAACGACGTGCTGGCGGTGGCTTACCAGTACAGCTACAACGGACAGATCTACCAGGTAGGGGAGTTCAGTACGGACGTGCCCCCCGATACCACCCAGGCGGGCTCTTCCCAGGTGCTCTATCTCAAGCTGTTGAAAGCCACGGCCCAAAGGACCAACCTGCCGATCTGGAACCTGATGATGAAAAACATCTATTCCCTGAAGACGGGCACCGGCAGCATCCTGTCGAATATCCAGTCGCAGGGTTTTCAGTTCAACGTCAACTATGACCAGCCCAGCCTCGGCGTCAAGCGTTATCTGCCCGCAGGCCCCGAACAGGGTATCCCGCTGCTCACGCTGCTCGGTCTCGACAAGCTGGATGCCCATAACGACCCCGGTCCCGACGGGATCTTCGACTATATCGAAGGGCTTACCGTCATCAGCACCCAGGGGAAGATCATCTTTCCAGTGCTGGAACCCTTTGGCAAGGACCTGGATACCCTTGGGTTTCCGGGCTCGCCCCAATCGCTGAAGAACCAGTATGTCTTTTATCAACTGTACGATACCATCAAGGCGGTGGCCCAGACCTATGCGAACGTGGACAGGTATGTATTCACCGGGACCGCAAAGGGACAATCCACCACCAATCTTTCGCTGAATGCCTACAATGTCCCACAGGGTTCGGTCGTGGTCACGGCCGGCGGCCAGACGCTAAAGGAAGGTACCGACTATGTGGTCGATTATAACCTGGGTACCGTACAGATCATCAACCAGGCCATCATTAATTCGGGTACCCCTGTGAATGTGTCTTTCGAGAACAATGCAAACTTCGGCCTTCAGCAAAAAAGCTTTATAGGCGTCCGCTTCGATTACCTGGCCAAGAGTACGGCGACGGAAACCCTCAACATCGGCGGCACCCTCGAAAGGCTGAATGAACGGCCCTTTTTCAGCAAGACCGACTACGGCCAGGACCCCATCCGGAATACGATGTTCGGGTCGGACGTCACCTACCGGGGACAGATGCCCGAAATGAACCGCTGGCTTAACCACCTGCCTTTTTACACACCCGATCCAAAACAGGTGAGCACCATCAACGCTTACGGTGAAGGGGCCATCCTCAGGCCCGGCCATCCCCCACAGATCGGCAGGGGCACCAGCGGAGCGGTATATATCGACGACTTCGAAGGCTCGACGAGCGCCATCGACCTGCGCTTCCCGCTCACCAGCTGGACGCTGGCCTCCACACCCGCGGGCGTCGGCGGATCTTTTCCGCCGCTGTTCCCCGAAGCCGTACTGAGCGACAGCCTTCCTTATGGATACAACCGGGCCCAGCTGGCCTGGTATAACATCGACCCGACCCTGCAGGGGGCCGCAAATTCGAGTGGCACGGATAGTTATGAGAACACGCTGCAGGATGCGCGTGTCGGTCCGATCCAGGTGCAACAGCTGTTCCCCGAGCAGAGCGTCCAGACCGGCCAGGCGCAGCTCGTCACCTTCGACCTCGCCTTTTATCCCAGCCAGAAAGGCCCCTACAACTTCGATGCGCGTCCAGGGAGCATCGATAACAACAACAACCTGCTGAACCCGAAGACGCGCTGGGGCGGGATCATGCGCGCGCTGGACCAGACCGATTTCGAAACGGCCAATATCGAAGTGCTTCAGTTCTGGGTGATGAGCCCTTTCGTCTCGGGCATCACCTCGCAGCACAAGGTATACGGCAATACCACCGGCGGCGTGCTGTATATCGATCTGGGCAGTGTTTCGGAAGACATCCTGAAGGATGGCAAGAAGGAGTTCGAGAACGGGCTGAATACCCCCAATATCCCGGCGCAGATCGACAGCAGCTCGGTCTGGGGCAGGGTGCCGGCCAATCCCATCCAGATCACCACGGCCTTTAGCAACAATGCCGCGGACCGGCCCTTCCAGGACGTAGGTCTTGACGGTATGACCGACGCGGAAGAACAGGCCAAATATGCGACCTACCTGAACGCCCTCATACCCATCCTGGGGGGAGGGAGCCAAATCTGGCAGAACGTACAGGCAGACCCGTCCAACGATGACTTCGTCAATTATCTCGACCCCAGCTATCAAACCAATCAGGTGGGTGTGCTTGGCCGTTATAAAAAAGTCAACAACCCCCAGGGCAACTCGCCCATAGCCGCCCCGGGCGCCACGACGATCTCGGCCTATACGCTGTATCCCGACCAGGAGGATATCAACCATGACAACACGATGAACACGCTGGAGCAATATTTCGAGTACAAGGTGAATATGTTCCCCGACAGCCTCGGCTCGGGGTTCATCACGGACTCGATGCCCTTTACCCCTTCCGGCGGCGTGCCGCAGACATGGTACCAGATCAGCATCCCGCTGGCGAACTATTACCAGAACGTCGGCAACATGCCCGACTTCAGGTCGATCCAGTTCATCCGGATGTACATGACGGGCTGGCAGGACTCGGTGGTCCTGCGTTTCGCCCAGCTTCAACTCGTACGCAACACATGGAGGAGCTTCAGCTATATCATCGATACCACCGGCAATATGACCCTGCTGCCCCCCAGCACCACTACCTTCAATGTAACGGCGGTGAACATCGAGCAGAACAGCTCACGTATGCCCATTCCCTATATGTCGCCGCCCGGCGTCCTCAGACAGCAGGAGCTGAGCAGCAACAACGTCAACCTCCTGCTCAACGAACAGGCCATGAGCCTGCAGATCTGCAACCTCGTGCAGGGTGACGTACGCGGCGTCTATAAGACCACCAACCTCGACCTCCGGCGATATGGTCATATAGATATGTTCGTGCATGGCGAGGCTGTCGTCCAGAACCAGCTGAACAATGGCGACCTGTCTTACATCGTCCGGATGGGCAGCGACTTTGTCGCCAACTATTATGAGATCAGGGTCCCGATGTATATTTCGCAGTGGGGCTCCAATACGGCGGAGGAGATCTGGCCGGACTCCAACGACCTCAACCTCGAGCTCAGCCGGCTGATCCAGCTGAAGGTGGACCGTAACAACAAGGGCTCCCCCGGCACTTATTACAAAGAAGTGGATGCCGACGGGCGGTCGTATGCCATCCTGGGTAATCCCAACCTCGGGGCCGTCCAGGCTTTCTTCCTCGGGGTGGAGAATGTCCAGCGCCCTTCGGCGTGTACGGAAGTATGGTTTAACGAGCTCCGGCTCACAGACATCAGCGAGAAGGGGGGCTGGGCTGCCGTCGGCAAGGTCGATATCAAGCTTGCCGATCTGGGTACCGTCTCGATGGCAGCCAGCAACAAGTCTTCGGGCTGGGGGACCATCGACCAGAGCACCAATGAGCGGTCGCTGGAGGACGACGCACAGGCCAGTGTCGCCGTGAACATCGATGCGGGCAAGATGCTGCCTAAAAAGGCCGCGGTGGCGGTGCCTGTCTATGCAGAGGTCACAAAAACGCAGAGCACGCCCGAATACGATCCCTTCGACCTGGACATCAAGCTGAAGGACAAGATCAACGCCGCAAGCCCCGCGCAGAAGGACTCGATAAAAAGCCAGGCGGTCGACGCCAGCACCGTGGAGACCCTCAACTTTACCAATGTCCACAAGATCAATACGTCGAATAAGAAACTGAAACCCTGGAGCATCGAGAATTTCAACGTCAGCTATTCCTATAGCCGGAGTGAACACCACAGCCCGCTCGCCGTGGAGGACGAGCTGATCAACCACAAGGCGATATTGGCCTACAACTACACCCATGCCGATCACTATATCGAACCTTTTAAGAAAAAGATAAAGTCCAAATCTCCTTGGCTGGGACTGATCCGGGACTTTAACTTCAACCTCATGCCCAGCGTGCTTGGTTTTACGGCCAATGTGAACCGCCAGTTCGGCGCTTACCGTTCGCGGAATATCGGCGGCCCGGTGGACGGATTGCCGGAGACGTACAACAAGTTCTTTACCTTCAACCGGGCCTATCAGCTCAGGTGGAACCTGGCGAAGTCGATCGCATTCGACTTCACGGCCACCAACAATGCCTGGGTGGATGAAGACACCGGCAGGCTCAACAGCGTGGAGCGAAGGAAGATGTGGGACAATTTCCTGAAGGGCGGTCGCAACGTCCTCTATACGCAGGCCGCCAATGCCACTTATACGGTGCCCACCGCCAAGATCCCGCTGCTGGACTGGACCAGCATCAAGGCCGGCTATTCGGCTATCTACACCTGGACGGCAGCCTCCCTCGTAGCTCCAACGCTTGGCAACACCCTGCAAAATACCCAGACGAGGACGGTGATCACCGAGCTGGATTTTACCCGGCTGTACAGCAAGCTGAAGATCCTGCGCGGTCTTGACCAGCCGCCGCCAAATATGATCATGGTGAATGGGAAATCGGTGCCCGATACGGCCCGCAACCGGCGTCCTGTCACGACGGCGCCGCAGGTAACCTCTTCACTCACCGGTATCCCAAAAGCCATCGTCAAGCTGATCACCTCGCTCAAGCATGTGTCCTTGAACTATGCGGACAACAGCGCATCCACGATCTATGGTTACCTGGACAGCACCCAGGCGCTGGGGATGGATTTCCGGTCTTTGCAGCCGGGTTGGAAATACATTTTCGGCCAGCGCGCGGATACGAATTTCATCAACAAGCTCGGGCAGCGACACCTGATCTCGACGGATTCCACGCTAAACCAGCAGAACACCATCAGCTATACGCAGAAGATCGCCTTCAAGGCCGATCTCGAGCCGGTGCGCGACCTGCACATCACCATCAACCTCGACAAGACGTATGGGATGAACTATTCGGAGCTGTACAAGGACACGGTCGGCGCCATCAACTACGCCCGTCTCAATCCTTATATGGCCGGCACCTTCACCGTGAGCTTTATGTCCTACAAGACCCTCTTCGAAAACTACCAGCCCGACCAGGTGACAAAGACCTTTTACAAATTCGAGGCCAACCGGGCCATCATCTCCGACAGGCTCGGAACCATCAACCCCTATACGGGCGGGTTGACCGGCGCCGATGGCTATGCCGTGGGGTATGGCCGCTATGCCCAGGATGTCCTCATCCCCGCCTTTATCGCGGCGTATACGGGTCAGTCCCCCAATACCGTGGCGCTCGTCAATGAAAAGGGCGGGAATGTGACTACCAATCCCTTCAATGGCTATCTGCCAAAGCCGAACTGGCATATTACCTATAACGGCCTCAGCAGGATCCCGGGCCTCAGTAGTATCTTTACCAGCTTCAATATCAGTGATGCCTATGCGAGTTCGCTGAGCATGAACAGCTTCAACTCCCAGCTGACCTATCAGGACCCTTCCCGGTATGGCCAACCCGGGTTTATCGATACCCTGAGCGGGAACTATGTGCCCTACTACCAGGTGCCGAATATCACCATCTCCGAGCAGTTCGCGCCACTCATCGATCTGGACATGCAGTTTGTTAACCTTATGCAGGCCAAGATAGCCTACAGCCTGTCCCGCATCCTCAGTCTCAGCCTCATCGACTACCAGCTGAGCGAGACCCACTCTTCGGAGATCACCTTTGGCGCGGGCTGGCGGAAAAAGAACGTACCGCTGCCCTTTGGCTGGAAGGTGCCCGGCAACGGCAAGACACCGCCCAATGCGCCACCGGGCAGTATCAATGCTTCAAAAGGCAGCAATGACCTTACTGTCCGGCTGGACGTCAGCATCCGGGATGACGCCACCTCGAGTACCTACCTGGATCAGAATACTTCGCTTCCGACGGGTGGTCAGCGGGTGATCCGCATCGACCCCTCCGTCAACTATGTACTGAATAACAGGATCAGTCTCAAGCTGTATTTCGATCAGCAACGGACTGCGCCGAAGATCTCCACCACTCCGCCGATCACTACCACGAAGGGCGGGATCGATATCCGCATCTCGCTGGCGCCCTGACCGGCAACCATGCGGCCGCCCTCCGGGCGGCCGTCAGCCTTTTTTGTAGAAGTAAATGGCGTCGGCCTGTGCCGTAGTGGTGATGACGAGGTCGTTGATGCAGACGTGCGGGGGCAGAGACGCGCAGTAAAAGATCGTGTCTGCGACATCTTCCGCGGTGAGCGGGAAGTAACCCTCATAGATTTTTTTTGCCTGTCCCTCGTCGCCTTTGAACCTCACGAGAGAGAATTCCGTCTCCGCGGCACCCGGATGGATGGCCGTCACCTTGATGCCATGCCGGAGCAG
>Ga0206794_1150_pt1 | contig 17863 bp, 15 predicted proteins | sample Alteio_BWOrgCont_70_FD_152877 | JGI IMG/M metagenome (GOLD analysis project Ga0206794, IMG submission 152877) | Enriched cells from forest soil in Barre Woods Harvard Forest LTER site, Petersham, Massachusetts, United States -... | ecosystem: Environmental > Terrestrial > Soil > Temperate forest >...
TGGAAGAACTGTTGCAGGGCGTACTTACCCTTCGCGAGCTTACCCCAAAAACCCGCGATATGATCTTAAGCTTCGGCGAGCGCTGCTCAACCATAATGATCAGCAAGATCGCTGCGCAGCATTTCCCGGAGTCGGTTTTTGTCGATGCATCTGAACTGATAAAAACCGATAGCTCATTTGGCCAGGCTAAGGTGAATATGGAGCTGACTGAACTGCTGATCCGTGGTTTTCACCAGGAGCATAGCGATAAAATGCTGCTGGTAACCGGCTATATTTCATCAAACGAGGCGGGACAGATGACCACTTTGGGCCGCGGCGGCAGCGATTATACCGCTGCTATATTCGGCGCGGCATTAAACGCAAAAGAGATACAGATATGGACGGATGTTAACGGCATGATGACCGCCGACCCGCGCATGGTAAAAAAAGCGTTTTCCCTGCCCGAGCTTACCTATACCGAAGCTATGGAGCTTTCCTATTTCGGCGCCAAGGTGATCTACCCGCCAACCATGATCCCGGCTTTCCTGAAGAAAATACCCATCGTTATCAAAAACACTTTTGAGCCTGGTTTTGAAGGAACCGTTATCAGGCACGATTGCAAACCGTCAAACCTGCCGATAAAAGGCATTTCGTCCATCAATAACATCAGCATCCTTAACGTGGAAGGTAGCGGGATGGTAGGTAAATCAGGTTTCAGCGGGCGGTTATTTTCCTTACTGGCGCGCGAACAGATCAACATTATCCTCATCACCCAAAGCTCGTCAGAGCATAGCATCACGTTCGCCGTACAACCGGGCGATACAGAAAAAGCCCGTTTATTGATTGAACAGGAATTTGAGCTGGAGCTGATCGCCAAAAAACTGGAGCATGTAGTGATCGAGCAAAACCTGGCGATCATCGCCATAGTAGGCGAAAATATGAAGCAAACCCCCGGCGTATCGGGCAAATTGTTCCATGCGCTGGGCCGTAATGGCGTAAACGTGAGGGCTATTGCGCAGGGATCATCCGAATACAATATTTCGGTTATCATATCCGCGCATGATCTGGCTAAAGCGTTAAATGCGGTGCACGACGGCTTTTTTGTACAGCTTACAAAAACACTTCATGCCTTTTGTTTGGGAACGGGAAATATTGGGCAAACGTTGTTTAAACAATTGAATGCCCACAGCGCCTATTTACAGGAACACAACGGCATACAGGTAAAAATTGCTGGTATAAGTAATACCCGGAAGATGGTATTTGACAGCGATGGCATTTCGCTTGATAGCTGGCAGGAAGAATTGCAGGAATCTCACCAAACTGCCGATCTTAAAGAGTTTGTGGCAAAGATGAAAAGCATGAACCTGCCCAACTGCGTTTTTATTGATAATACCGCCAGCCCCAAACCGGTTGAGTTTTACGACGAAGTTTTTAAATCGAACATATCCGTCATCACCTGCAATAAAATAGGCAATTCGGCATCGTATAAGCAGTACAAAACTTTTCACGATTCCGCACACCAGCATGGGGTCGACTTTTTTTATGAGACCAATGTTGGCGCCGGCCTGCCCATTATCCGTACCTTAAAAGACCTGATGAACAGCGGCGACAGGATCATGAAGATAGAGGCCATTTTATCGGGCACCATTTCCTTTATATTTAATAATTTTAAAGGCGATGCCAACTTTCATGATGTTGTAAAAACGGCGCAGGAAAAAGGCTATACCGAACCCGACCCGCGTGACGACCTGCGTGGCACCGATTTTATGCGCAAAATACTGATCCTTGCACGCGATGCCGGTTATCCCATGGAAGCGGGGGATGTACATATTGAAAGCATGCTGCCGAAAGCCTGTCTTGATGCCCAAACCGTTGATGACTTTTATGCAGCCTTAAAAGCAGAAGACGCATTTTTCAGCAACCTGAAAGCAAAAGCCGAAGCGGAGAAAAAAGTTTTGCGCTATATTGGCAAGCTGGAAGACGGCAAAGCAGCAATTACCCTGCAAATGGTGGATGAGAACCATCCTTTTTATACCCTTTCGGGAAGTGATAATATCATATCCTTTACTACCGACAGGTACAAAGAACGCCCTCTGGTGGTAAAAGGCCCCGGCGCCGGCGCAGAGGTTACGGCAGCGGGGGTGTTTGCGGATCTGATAAATGTGGGCGCTTAGGCCAAGCCCCCCGACCCCCTAAAGGGGGAGGAATAGTTTGATATTTATATGGAAGATAATATAGAAGGTTTGAAAAATCCATCCGCCGCTACTTCTCCTCCGCCTAATGGCGGAGGCGGCGGGGGCATAGCGGTTTTCGCCCCGGCTACCGTTGCCAACGTGGTTTGCGGGTTTGATGTGCTGGGTTTTGCAGTTAACGAGCCCGGCGATGAAGTAGTGATGCGGATCACTAATAAACCGGGCATCACCATCAGCAAAATTACCGGCGATGATGGCCGGCTGCCGCTCGATCCGGCTAAAAATACGGTGAGCGTTAGCGTTCAGCATTATTTGCAAAGTGTTGGTCGAACAGATATTGGGTTGGATATTGAATTGCACAAAAAAATGCCTATTGGCAGTGGCTTAGGATCAAGCTCGGCAAGTACGGTGGCCGGTTTATTTGCCATAAAAACTTTGCTTGGCGACGATACCGATTCGGCTACTTTGTTGCCCTTTGCGATGAAAGGTGAGGAAATGGCCTGCGGTCATGGCCATGCCGACAATGTTGCGCCTGCATTGATGGGTGGCTTCGTGTTGATCAGAAGCTACGAGCCGCTTGATGTAGTGCGCCTGCCCCACCCCGCCGGGTTGTGGTGCGCCATAGTTTTCCCGGATGTGGATGTGCCCACCCGTGAGGCCCGGCAGATCATCCGGAATAAAATATTAATGAAGGACGCTGTTACCCAATGGGGCAATATTGCAGGCCTGGTAAGCGGCCTGTTTATGAACGATATTGACCTGATAGGCCGCAGTATGAAAGATATTTTGGTTGAGCCTGTACGTTCCATGCTCATCCCAGATTTTTACCTGCTGCGCGAAATGGCCATGAATTTAGGCGCGGTAAGTTTCGGCATCTCCGGATCAGGGCCATCGGTTTTTGCCTTTACCCGCGATGAACAAACAGCCAAACGGGTTACCCAAAAATTGCAGCAGCACTTAACCGGCATCAGTATTGGCTCGAATATTTATGTATCCACTATTAATGATGAGGGGCCAAGGGTGATAGGGTAATGTGCAGATGTGAAAATGTGCAGACGTCTAGATGTGCAGATGAATAAATAATTAAATCCGAAACGGCGAATGCCCTCTTGAGCCCCGCTGAAAACAAACAATCGCGAAAAATCGAAATTCCGAAATCTGAAATAAAATAAATCGTAATTCGTAAATCTAAAATCGTAAATCAAATTGCAACTATACAGTACCAAAAATCCATCCACCCGCGTATCATTTAAAGAGGCGGTTTTTAACAGCATGCCGCAGGATAAAGGCCTGTATATGCCGGTTACCATTCCGCGCCTTGATGATAAATTTTTAAATAACTTAGACCAGTACACACTGCCTGAAATTGCTTTCCATGTAGCCCAAAAATTGATCGGGGAGGATATTCCTGATGATGACCTGAAAGCTATTATCGATGATGCCATCAACTTCCTGGCGCCTATCGTAAAACTGGAAGAAAATGTATTTGTACTGGAGCTTTGGCACGGGCCGTCGCTGGCTTTTAAAGATTTTGGGGCCAGGTTTATGAGCCGGGTGATGAGCTATTTTTTGGAGAAAGGCGAAAAACAACTGGATGTACTGGTAGCCACCTCCGGCGATACCGGCGGAGCTGTTGCCCTGGGTTTTTTAGGCGTGCCAAATACCCGCGTTACCATATTATATCCAAAAGGAAAAGTCAGCGAAATACAGGAACTGCAATTAACCACCAACGGGCAAAACATAAGAGCCGTTGAAATTGACGGCACTTTTGATGACTGTCAGGCGCTGGTGAAACAAGCCTTTACCGATAAAGAACTGAACGAAAAATTCAGGCTCACATCGGCTAACTCCATTAACATTGCCCGCCTCATCCCGCAAACGTTTTACTATTTCAGCGCTTATGCGCAATTGTTAAAGCGAGGCATTAGCAAAGTGGTTTTCTCGGTACCAAGTGGCAACTTCGGCAATATCGGCGCCGGCCTTTTAGCATGGAAAATGGGCCTGCCTGTTGAACATTTTATTGCCGCCACCAATGTAAATGATACCGTCCCCGAATTTTTAAAAACCGGCGTGTACAACCCAAAGCCATCTGTAGCTACCCTCTCTAATGCCATGGATGTTGGTGACCCCAGCAACTGGGTTCGCATTGCCGATCTATTTAAAGGCGAAATGAACGCGCTGAAAAATCTGGTTACAGGTTACCGATATGATGATAATGAAACTTTGGAGGCCATTAAATTTATTAACGATAATTATGATTACGTGGCTTGTCCGCATACCGCAATAGCGTGGCAAGCCTTGCGGGACTGGCAGCAGGACCATTATAAGGCAGATACCGCCGGCGTATTTTTATCAACCGCCCACCCCTGCAAATTTCCGGATGTTTATCCCAAAAGCATTGCCCGAAAAGTTGCCGTACCTGAACAAGTGAAGGATTTGGCAAAAAAGGAGAAACAGGCGGTGTCGTTGGGTAAGGATTTTAAAGGGTTTAAGGAATATTTGTTGGAGAATGAATAAGGTTTTGCTATCGTACCCAATAATGATTGTTGTTTGTGAGGACACAAACAACGGAATGTTTTTTCTCCGCTGTCTGTGTCCCCACAGACAGCTTTTTAATGCCAGACAGCCCTTTAACACTATTCTATGATCAACACCATCATCTTCGATCTCGGCGCGGTTTTAATTGACTGGAACCCGGATTACCTGTACCGCAACCTGTTTACCGACGAACAGGACATGAAAAACTTTTTGGCAACTGTTACTACTTCCGACTGGAACGAGGAGCAGGATGCCGGTCGTTCATTACACGAAGGTACAGAATTGTTAGTTAAACAATTTCCGGAGCATGAGGCTAATATCCGGGCGTTTTACGGCCGCTGGGATGAAATGCTGGGCGAGCCGTTTTGGGACACGGTTGAGATATTTAAGGAACTGAAAGAAAGCAAAAAATACAAAATATATGCCCTCACTAACTGGTCGGCTGAAACATTTCCGGCTGCTTTGGCGCGGTATCATTTTTTGAATTGGTTCGATGGCATAGTAGTATCAGGCGCCGAAAAAATGCGCAAACCGGCACCTGAGTTTTATCAAATATTACTCGACAGGCATTTGGTTGAACCCGAAAAAGCTTTATTTATTGATGATAATTACCGGAATATTGTTGCAGCGGAGAAAATAGGGATACAATCGATACATTTTACATCGGCTGGGGCATTGAGGAAAAAGTTGGTTGAACTTGAGGTTTTATGAGGCCCCAAAAAACTCACTAAGCGTCCGTTGCAAGGAACGAAGCAACCTCTAAATATGCAAGTCAACGAAGCAATATCTCCTGGTTACCTGTCAGCCGCACGCCGTACACGCTGGAACTCCGGTTCGCTGACTGTCTGTTTCAGAGATTGCTTCGTTCGTCGCAATGACGCTCGCAGTCAGATGCTTATACAATCAATAACACTTTCCATGCCTCGTGCACTTTACCCTCATCCAGCAATTCCTTCGCCTTTAAATGCAGTTGCGTTTCCCGCGTTTGGGTGTCGCCGATAGTTGCATCAAGCAACTCCTTAATTTCCAGCGATTGCGCATAGGCATCAATTTCATTATCGTTAGGCAATGCTTCTACATTGCCCAACTGCCCCAGATTATTCCCAGTTAGTACTTTAGAGTTACGTATGGCAAAAGGTATAGCATCAACTCCTATGCCTATATTTTTATTGGGCTTTGCCACTTCGAATAGGTTATCAGTTGTTACCCTACAGTACCAATCGCCGCCGAGGCGGGCAACATGATCTATCTTTTGCTGGTCGATCTTCCCTTCGCTATCTAAAATGGCTTCGCTGATGTGCATCAGTTTAATTTCGGCAATTACCAGGTTACCGGCACCGGCCGAGTGGCCCAAGCCGATAATATCCTTAACCACGCATTCAAACTGCACCGGCGATTCGGCAACCCTCGGCGGCTTCACCAGGTCGGATGGCAGCATGGTTAAGCCCGCTTTTATAAACTCATTTACACTTTTAGGATATTCCACGCTTGATAAAGATACCTGGTGCACCATATCGTAATTCACAATATTGATCACACATTCAGGCACTTCCTTTAGGTTCTCCAGCGTGTGTTTTGTAGTATTATCCTTCACCCTCCGCGAAGGCGAAAAAACACAAACCGGCGGGTTTACGCTAAACACGTTGAAGTAACTGAACGGGCTAAGGTTGATGTTGCCCTCCTTGTCGACGGTAGATGCAAAACATACCGGCCGTGGGGCAACAGCAGCATTTAGGTAGCTTTGCAGCTGCACAGGGGAAAGATCGGATGTTTTTATGGTTAGCAATTTGTTGGAATGTTGTAAGGTTGAAAAGTTGTAATGTTAATCTGAATTTTAAAATCGCAATGTATCATCTCCTCTAAAAGCGGTTGATTTTACATTCACAGATGGATTAAAAGTTAGGTCTAGTTGACGATCAAGAATGAACTCTTCAGGTAATTTAATATTCTCTCCGGTAGACCTAACAAAAGTAAATTTTAGTGCTTTCATTTCTCTAAAGTGAAATATATTATATTCAGCTTTTACATAGGTTTCAAAATCATACTTTTCATATTGATAATCAAGACGATCTACTATATAGAGCTTTCCCAGATATCGTCTATTCTCAGAAATTTTATAGGGATGTCTATTTTTTTTCCAATATAATTTAAAGTCCATTTTACCAAGAAATGTATATATACCCTCCATTACTTGTCGAAATTCAACTACTCTATCTCCCGATACAATTAAATTCTCACCATATTGAAACTCACCTTTAAAATACCCGTTAGTGTCCACATCCATTATTCTCATTAGGATACCTGAATATATCCTGCCGTTTTCCTTTCTTTCTAATTCAGGATTCAGGGTTTCGGTAAATCCAGCATAATTTCCTAAAATTTCTGAAAAATATTTAACTGATAATTTAAGACGTTGACTAAAATAAAACCACATTAACAGAATAATTGGAGTTGATATGCCAACTAAATCATTCAAGTCACTTAATGAAAATCTGTCATTTGAAGAACACAATATTACCATGACAATATAGGTTTATTAAGAATTTGACAACCTTCCAACATTACAACTTCTTCAACCCCAAAATCGAGAAATTACTATCCGCTTTCTTAATAATATTGCCCAGCATCCCCAAGCCGGTTATCTCCATTTCAACCAAATCGCCGTCCTTCAGCCATTGGGTTTGATAATTGGGGTCATTCAGTAACCCGGTACCATTAAGTTCCAAAAAGCAGCCCGTGCCTACCGTGCCAGAGCCGATCACATCACCCGGAAGTACATCGCAGCCATAGGCGCAGCGCTCAATAATTTCGGCGAATGTCCAATCCATATCGGCCATATTGCCTTTTGATACTTCTTTGCTGTTTACCACACACTTCATCTCTAAATTATAAGCATTGCCGGTATGGCCGGGTTTTGGCGCTGTTTTGTAGCGCTCCAATTCATCCGGCGTAACCAGCCAGGGGCCAATAACGGTACTGAAATCTTTACCCTTAGCTGGCCCCAGGTTCAGCAGCATTTCTTCCAGTTGCAGCGTACGGGCACTCATATCATTCATGATCATGTAGCCTGCTATCAAACTATCCGCATCGGCGGCCCTGATATTGCGGGCTTTTTTATTCAATACAACGGCAGCTTCCAGCTCAAAATCGAGCTTTTGGAAATGATCAGGCATGCACTCTATCTCACCCGCGCCCTGTATGGCGTTATGATTGGTGAAATAAAATATAGGGTATTGGTCAAACTCCGGTATCATTGGCGCTTTCCGGTTACGGCGGGCGGCTTCCACATGCTGCCTGAAAGCGTACCCATCACGGCACGATGTCGGGTGCGGCACAGGCGCTATCAGTTCAAAAAATAATTCCTGCCTGGCTTCCATTTTCCCTGAGCTGATCTCTTTATTGATGCGGTGCGCACGCTCCATCAATTCATCACCGCCCCATAAAAATTCGTTCATATTGTCGGGGATAAGTTTATCGCAGGAGTTCAGGTTATAAATATGCCCTTTTATAAAAATACCCAAATGCTCACGGTCTTCGGTTTTATAGGATACTAATTTCATTGGTTGGATTGGTTTGTGTCAAAACTAAGAAAATTTAGTTGATTGGTTGATTAAGTTAGATTGGGTTGATTAAGTTAATTGATGCCTAACTCATACAACAAGTCACCAAATTTTAGCTGATTGGTTGATTAAGTTAACGAACACCTAACCCAATCAACCACTCACCTAATCAACTTAATCAACCAAACTTTGCATATTAAAAATAATACGTATACTTTTGTACAACCAATTTATGAGCATACAAAAGCATTTTCTTTTTTCCCTGGGCCTCACTTCAATGAGTGATGCTTCTTCTTTCAGGGACGCCGTGCTCGCTAAGATCGTGCTTGCGCAGTATTAATGTTTTTGGAATGTTGTAAAGTTGAAAGGTTATTATGCCTGGCAGCTTTAAAACTATTCCATTCGTCCAATTGTTATATTTATTGTACTGATTTATTTAGGTCGAAAGCATTTCGACCTTACGACAACATTCCAACAAAAAAACAACATGCCCGTTTATCATACATTAGGAGCTATCCCGCCAAAGCGGCACACGCAGTTCCGTAAGCCAGATGGCACTTTATATGCCGAAGAGCTGGTATCAACCGAAGGTTTTTCCAGTTTGTATTCGCTGGTTTATCATGCTTATCCGCCTACGCTTGTTAAGGAATTGGGGGAGCCATATTCGGTTGAGCCAAAAATTGCCCGCGAAAAACACCTGAAGCACACCAGCCTGATGGGCTTTAAAATCGAGCCGGAGGACGACTATCTTAAAAGCCGCAAACCGGTGCTTGTAAACAGCGACCTGCATATCTCGCTGGCCGCCCCGCGTAAATCAATGACGGATTATTTTTATAAGAACAGCCAGGCCGATGAAGTGGTGTTTGTCCACGTAGGGACAGGCACACTCAAAACCGGGTACGGCAATATCAAATTTGCCTACGGCGACTACCTGATTATCCCCCGCGGTACCATTTACCAAATGGAATTTGATACGCCTGACAACCGCCTGTTTATTGTGGAGAGCTTTAGCCCTATAAGGGTACCAAAACGCTATACAAACGCTTACGGTCAGCTAATGGAGCAGTCGCCGTATTGTGAGCGCGATCTTAAACGGCCAACCGATCTGGAAACACACGATGAAAAAGGCGATTTTAAAATCCTGATCAAAAAACAAGGCTTAATATATCCTTACATCTACGGCACACATCCTTTTGATTTTATCGGCTGGGATGGCTTTCATTACCCCTGGGCATTTTCTATTCACGACTTTGAACCAATCACCGGCCGCCTGCACCAGCCACCGCCGGTACACCAGACGTTTGAAGGGAATAACTTTGTGATCTGTTCCTTCGTACCACGTAAATACGATTATCACCCGCTGTCGATACCAGCCCCTTACAACCACAGCAATGTGGATAGTGATGAACTGTTATATTATGTTGATGGTGATTTTATGAGCCGCAAGAGCGTGGTAAAAGGGCAAATTACGCTGCATCCCGGCGGCATCCCGCACGGTCCGCACCCAGGCGCGGTTGAAAAATCTATCGGCAAGGAATCGACAGATGAATTGGCGGTGATGATAGACCCGTTCCGACCATTGATGCTAACCGAGGATGCTATTAAAATTGAGGACGAAAATTATTATAAGAGCTGGGCGAGTTGAGGCGAAAGGTTAAAGGTAAAAACTGAAAGGTAATGACCTCAACACCAATCACTAATTCACTCAATCACTAATTCGCTAATTAAATGGAAACACTAACCATAGATAAACCAACAAAAACAACTGATTTTTTACCGCTAAACGGTACCGATCATGTTGAATTTTACGTGGGCAACGCCAAACAGGCTGCCTTTTACTATAAAACCGCCTTCGGTTTCCAGGACCTTGCTTATGCGGGGCCGGAGACAGGCGTCCGCGACCGGGTGTCGTACGTTTTACAGCAGGAAAAAATACGACTGGTTTTAACCACCCCCCTGCATTCGGATCACCCGATTGCCGAACATGTTAAAAAACATGGCGATGGGGTAAAGATACTTGCGCTTTCGGTTGATGATGCCTATGACGCTTTTAGGCAAACTACCAGCCGTGGCGCAGTTCCCCATCGTGAGCCCGAAACATTGACCGATGAAAACGGTGAAGTGCGCATCAGCGGAATCAAGTTATATGGCGAAACTGTTCATCTTTTTGTGGAAAGGAAAAACTACCATGGCACGTTTTTGCCGGGATATGTAAAAATGGAGTCGCATTATCAGCCCGCAACCACCGGCCTGCTTTATATTGACCATTGTGTGGGCAACGTTGGCTGGCATAAAATGAACGACTGGGTGCATTTTTACGAGGAAACGATGGGTTTTAAAAACATCCTGACATTTGACGACAAAATGATCTCTACAGAATATTCGGCGTTGATGAGCAAAGTGATGAGCAATGGCAACGGTTACGTTAAATTCCCGATAAATGAACCGGCCGAGGGTAAAAAGAAATCGCAGATTGAAGAATACCTTGAATTTTACGAAGGCGAAGGCGTACAGCACCTGGCCCTCGCTACCCACGATATTGTTAAAACCGTTACCGACCTTCAAAGCCGCGGCATTGAATTTTTGACTGTGCCCACAACTTATTATGATGAGTTAATTGACCGTGTAGGCCATATTGACGAAGATATGGAACCTTTAAAAAGATTAGGCATATTAGTTGACCGTGATGACGAAGGCTACCTGCTGCAGATATTTACCAAACCGGTTGAAGACAGGCCAACGCTGTTTTTCGAGATCATCCAGCGTAAGGGAGCAAAATCATTTGGCGCCGGCAATTTTAAGGCTTTGTTTGAAGCGATCGAGCATGAGCAGGAACTGAGAGGAAACCTTTGAGAAGAATTTCGGAAGTCGGATTTTCGATTTCGGATTTGTTGAATGCGAAATTCGGAATGGTAAATGCGGAATTTTTTCGGCGCAGATTTCGGAATCTTCAAAGAGAAATGACCTTTATAGCAGAACAAAAAGACTCACTTTCTATTTTCGTAATTTAATTAGAAGGAAAACCACAAAGTTTTCTTTGCCGAAATAAAAGGCGCCTGCCCGAGAAGAATTTTTCTATTTTCACATGAGTTTTCAAACGCGCCCTTGGGCGATTGACAACTTAAAAATAAGGGTTATACGGGCTTATGGATCTTGATGAGATAATTGCAGTATTACACCAAAAATCCAGCCCGGCTTACCTGGAGGGCATGAAACGCTTTGCTATTGAAAATAATAGGGCGTTGGGTATTCCAGTCCCCGAATTGAGGAAGCTTGCAAGGATTATAAAAAAGGACCACGCCTTAGCCCTTGAACTTTGGAAAACAGGTTTGCACGAAGCACGAATACTTGCCTCGTTGGTTGATGATCCTGCATTTGTTACCCGGAAACAAATTAACGATTGGGTTAATGATTTTAACTCGTGGGACATTTGCGACCAGGTGTGCGATAATTTATTCGACCGTACGCCTTTTGCTATTGAAACAGCCATAGCATTCAGCAGCCATGATGAAGAGTTTATTAAAAGGGCGGGCTTTGTATTAACGGCCGAATATGCTGTTCACAATAAGAACGCTGATAATGAAACCTTTGTGAATTTACTCCAACTCATTGAGTATGAGGCATGGGACGGCAGGAACTTTGTTAAAAAAGCGGCAAACTGGGCGCTTAGGCAAATTGGTAAAAGAAACCATATCCTTAAAATTGCCGCTATTGAAACAGCCAACCGTATTTTGCTCCAGGAAAGCAAATCCGCAAAATGGATAGCATCAAATGCATTAAATGAATTGTCGAAAAAAGTTAATTTCAGGTAACAATAAATTTAATTTTTTACCGTATTTTATCCCTCTTTATTAATTTAAATATTAAATAAATTTCAACTATTTTTATCGGATTTTTTAATAAGAATCCCTTATGATTTTGGGGATTTTATTTTTTGGCACAATTTTTCTATACGATGCTGGAACTTTGATTAAACTAATTTTATGATCTGTATATTTATATGAGTATTTTAGAAGGGAACAATTTTAATGGTGACGACGCATCCCATCTTGCTCAAATAATCGATCATATAAATGTCGGGATATGGGAGTTTGACATTACCACTAAGGATGTCAAATGGTCGGCTGGGTTCTATAGTATCCTGGGTTACAAGCCCGGAGAAATTGAATGCTCCTATTATTTCTTTCTTGAGCACCTGCTCTATTATCACGATAAGCCGGCATTTTTAAAAGCTATAAATACCCGCAATGAAGATAATACCAATATAGTTCATATCAGGCTTTTAACTAAAGCCACGGGTTACCAATGGTTCGAAAGCACGACCAAAAAGTGGGAAAATGGCAATGGGCCCAGGTTCACAGGCTCGTTAATTAATGTTAACCATGCGAAGCTTTTAGCTTTGCGCTCTGCCCAAAGTGATTCTTTCTTTAATGAAACAGGTTCTATAGCCAAAGTGAGCGGTTTCGAGATCGATGTACCTTCCATGAGCTTATCACTGTCAAAAGAAGCCTTTGATATTTACGAATTGAGCGACCAGGTAAAATTAAGCATTGACGAAGCGATCAGCTTTCTTGAACCCCAATACCGCCCGGTGCTGAACGAAGCCATCGATAATGCGATCAAATTTTGCAAGCCTTACGATATGGAATTGCTTTTCAGAACGGCTAAGAATAATTTGATTTGGGTTAGGGCCAAGGGTGTACCTATTATTGATGATTACGGCAGGTGTGTAAAAATAAGGGGCATATTCCAGGATATTGACAATATAAAAAAGAAAGGCCTTGCTTTACAATCGTCAATTACTTTGTTGAACGATCAAAATAAGCGGCTCCAGAATTTCGCCTATATCGTTTCGCATAACCTGCGTTCAAACACGGGCAATTTGCAGTTCATGGTTAATTTATTCGAGGAAAGTGAAACTGACGAAGACAGAACAGAAGTATTTGCACATATAAAATCTATCAGCAGCAGCCTGATCACTACTATTGACCACCTTAATGAAATAGTTAAAATACACACCGAGATCGACAGGGAAAGGAAAACGCTGGAATTTGAAGAAGTATTTAAAAATGTGGTGTCGGCGCTGCAAAGCAACATTGAAAGCACCGATGCTAAAATTGAATATAATTTTAGCAGGTGCCCGGTGATAAACTATATCCCGGCATACCTTGAAAGCATCATGCAAAATTTGCTTACAAACTCATTAAAATACCGCCACATGGACAGGCAGCCTGTGATCACCTGCCGTACGGTTAAAGATCATAACCATATATATATGATATTTGAAGATAACGGCATTGGTATTGACATGGAACGGTATGGCGATAAAGTTTTTGGCATGTACAAAACATTCCACCAAAACCCGGATGCTAAAGGTATAGGGCTGTTTATTACCCGTAACCAGGTAGAGTCGCTTGGCGGCAGCATTAAAGTAGACAGCACTGTGGATGTGGGAACGAAGTTTACTATCAGGCTAGTGTGACAGTTTGCAGTGTGTAGTTGGCAGTTGGCATGGTTATTTCTAAAACTGCAAACCGCCAACTGAAAACTGCCAACTTTCTATTCAACATGGCTTTCCAAAATCTTAAAACCCGTCTTCGTTTCCAGCTCAACTTTATCAATACTTTTGGGCAGCAGGATACAGTCGCCCATTTCTACGGGGTAAGATATGTCGTTATATTTAACTGCAAATTTCCCTTCGATACATACGTATATAACAAATGAATCAAGGTTTGAATAATCCTTTGCTGTGCTTTTTGTAAAATCAAGTAAATTGGTGGTGAAATACGGGCAGCTTACCAGTTCAACCGTTTTATTCTTTTCGGGCTGGTATTTGGTTTTATACTCGGGGTAATGCTTATAATCAATGGCGGCAAGGGCCTGTTCGGTATGCAGTTCGCGCTTGTTGCCTTTATCGTCAACACGGTCGAAATCGTAAATGCGGTAGGTAATGTCGGATGTTTGCTGTATCTCGGCAATCAGCAGGCCTTTGCCGATGGTATGTACCCGGCCTGCCGGTAAAAAGAAAACATCGCCGGCTTTCGCATCCTCTTTGTTTAAGATATCAGTTAAATGGCCGCTGTTGAATTTATCGAGATATTCCTCCTCCGTAAGTTCCCTGTTAAACCCTGAAATTAATGTCGAGCCGGGATCGGCCTCTATGATATACCACATTTCGGTTTTGCCGAATGAATCATGGCGTTCTTCGGCCAGCTCATCGTCAGGGTGTACCTGGATAGAAAGGTCATCGTTCGCATCAATAAATTTTATCAGCAAAGGGAAGATATTTCCAAATTGTTCGTATACTTTCTCACCTACTAACTCGTCCTGGTATTTTTCCAACAGGTCTGCCAGCGATTCTCCTTCCAGCTCCCCATCGGCAACTACCGAAACATCCGATTTAACGCCTGATATTTCCCAGGTCTCGCCGCAATTGGGCAGGCTGCCAAAATCTTTATGTAAATAGGTTTTGATCTTTTGGCCGCCCCAGATTTTTTCTTTGTAGATGGTTTTGAATTTTAGGGGATATAATGGTAGCATGGCGGATATTTTATAGGTGTGTCAGAACGGCGCTCTACTTATGGGAGAAATGGAATTTCAAGCTGTTTACAAATTCTTTTGCAAAGTACATTATCTATTTCCTGGTGACGGCCTACAGCCGTTTGTTTTTGACTTACAGGGTTAATATAAATGGCATGATTACCTCCTTCGCGTAAAAGATAACAACCGTTCTTTTCGATGTGTTTGATTAAAGCAGATCGCTTCATCAGGTTAGTTCAAGTTCTTCGATAGTTACGTATTTACCAGAATATTCTTTTTCGGTAATTTCTTTATTGGTATCTAACACCAACCTTAACGCATCAAGAAGATTCTCTCTTAATTCTTCAATGGTTTTACCCTGTGACATTGCAGCCGGAACTTCCTCAATCTGACCAACAAGCCATCCATTTTCCCCTTGTTCTATAATCGCTGTAAATTTCATACTCAAATATAGCTAAAAACCGGCCGCTTATATATAAATTATTTCATGTTCAATAACATTAAAATATTTTGGTTTAAGGGCAGCCCGCGATACTAAGTCCACTTTCCAGTCCAATTCTTCTTCGAGCTCCTCAGTTAACGTTTGAAGGTGAATGCCTATCGGGCTGGTAAACTCCATTATAATATCGATATTGCTGTTAAAGTTAAAATCGCCATGAACAATGGGGCCAAATAAACCAATTGAAGCAATGGGATACTTCTTAATCAATTCGGGTTTAAGGCCGGTCAATATTTTTTTTACTTTATTAAGATCAAGCATACGGCAAATATAAACTTATTAAGGGAGGCTATTGTTAAGTCCGCGCAGCAAGTACACGGACTTTTAATTTATTTCAAACAGGAATTACTATTTCCCCAGCTTCTTCTTTAAATTCTCATCAATAGCAGCCAAAAACTCCTCGGTATATAAATAATCCGTGCCGTGCTCAACCTTCGGTTTTATGGTGATGGCCAGGTCCTTGGTCATTTTGCCGCTTTCAACGGTTTCAACGCAAACTTCTTCCAATGCTTTGCAGAATTTTATCAGTTCATGGTTACTATCCAACAAGCCGCGGAACTCCAGCCCGCGTGTCCACGCAAAAATAGACGCGATTGGGTTGGTTGATGTAGGCTTGCCGGCCTGGTGATCGCGGTAATGGCGGGTAACAGTACCATGCGCGGCTTCGGCTTCCATAACAGTTCCATCCGGGGTAACCAGGGTCGAGGTCATCAAACCTAATGAACCAAATCCCTGCGCTACTGTGTCCGACTGTACATCGCCGTCATAGTTTTTACAGGCCCAAACAAAGTTCCCATGCCATTTCAGGGCCGAGGCTACCATATCATCGATCAGGCGATGCTCATAAGTTAACTGGTTGGCTTCAAAATCCAGCTTAAATTCCTGTTCGTATATTTCCTGGAAAATATCTTTAAAGCGGCCGTCATATTTTTTAAGGATGGTATTTTTAGTAGAAAGATATAAAGGCCATTTTTTCAGCAAGGCCTGGTTAAAACAGGCCCTGGCAAATCCTATGATCGACTCATCAGTATTGTACATGGCAAGCGCCACGCCATCGCCTTTAAAATTGAAAACTTCAAACGATTGTTCCTTTCCGCCTTCTTCGGGTGTAAAAGTGATGGTCAGCTTACCTTTTCCTTTAGTTACAAAATCGGTAGCTCGGTACTGATCGCCAAAAGCATGGCGGCCAATACATATCGGGGCCGTCCAGTTTGGCACCAGCCGCGGAATATTTGCCATTACGATCGGCTCCCGGAAAACGGTACCATCCAAAATATTACGGATAGTGCCGTTTGGCGATTTCCACATTTGTTTCAAATTAAACTCTTTAACCCGCGCTTCATCAGGTGTAATAGTGGCACATTTAATACCTACTCCATATTTTTTAATAGCATTTGCAGCATCGATGGTTACCTGGTCGTTGGTATCGTCACGGTGCTCAATACCAAGGTCATAGTATTTAATATCAAGGTCCAGGTACGGGAATATTAATTTATCTTTGATAAATTTCCAGATAATACGGGTCATTTCATCGCCATCCAGTTCAACTACCGGATTTTCTACTTTAATTTTTGACATCTTGAATATGGTTTTTTGTTGGCCCCAAAGATATAAATTTTTGGTAGTTGATTAGGTGAGTAGTTGATTAAGTGAGTAGTTAAATGATCAAATCATAAACTGGAATTGCCATAACTGCAACCTAATCCAACTCAATCAACCCAATCAACTTAATCAACCCAATCAACTTTTTTCCCCCAAATGCTATTTTTATAAACTTTGATGCTATTTTTATAAAATATATTCTCGAAAACCCTGTTTAAACATATTAACAAAAGCGCTCGCAATAAATTATGATAAAATTGATATACAAAACAACCATTTTAACGCTACTTGTTTGTTGTGCCGCGCTTGCAGCAAAGGCGCAGGTAGGTTACGATTATTCGCAGTATGATGTAGGCGTAGCTGCCGGCTTCGACCAGGTTGATGGCAATGCCCAAACACAACCCACCTCTGAATCCATTCATTTTAATTTCACTTTTAATTATACGCCTTATACCAATTTTGTTTTTGAAGGCCAGTTTGGGAAATTAACCGGCGGCGACTCTGTAAAAACAGTTAGCGGCAGGTATTTTAACAATGATTTTAGCGCGTTTATCTTCAGGGGGCAGCTGCAGCTGGGAGAAGTGCTGGATTATTCGCACAGTCAGTTTAGCAATGCGGTCAAAAATCTGTATTTGTCTATCGGGATGGGGTATATTGTAAATTATATTACCAAAATAAACAGGTATTCTATCCAGGTGCCAGGATTATTTTCGGGCGGCAAAAATAGCAGCAATGAGCTTTTCATCCCCCTGCGCCTCGGTTATGAATTTAAGATTTTCAACAGTTACCAGCAGCCAAGCGTTAAAATCGACCTCGGTTATCAATACAATTATGTTTTGGGCAATGGTGTTGATGGGTTTAGCTCCCCCAAAAAGGACGAAGCATATACCCAAATGGTTATTGGTGTTAAGTTTGCTGTTGGGGGATCGATAGTTTCGTACAAGAAACAAATT
>Ga0206794_1151_pt1 | contig 17697 bp, 19 predicted proteins | sample Alteio_BWOrgCont_70_FD_152877 | JGI IMG/M metagenome (GOLD analysis project Ga0206794, IMG submission 152877) | Enriched cells from forest soil in Barre Woods Harvard Forest LTER site, Petersham, Massachusetts, United States -... | ecosystem: Environmental > Terrestrial > Soil > Temperate forest >...
ATCCGGGGCGATTCCCAAAAACGCAAATATTCACCGCCTTCGTGCTTTTCTGCCATAGACAATAAAACGTCATCGAAAGCGATATTCTCCTGCGGCGTGGGAAAAGAAATGTCTCTAAGCTGCATCCGTGGGTGACAAAAAGAAACTGGTTTTAACATCACGCGCCGCCTTGACCTCATCCGGACGTGCCACCGGCATGGTCTTGGGGAATTCTTTGAAAGCCGCGGGGTCAGTCTGGGAAAGTTGGTCAGCCTCGATCATGATGGAGATGAAGTGGTCCATGGTCTGCTTCGATTCAGTCTCGGTCGGCTCGATCATGATGGCCTCAGGCACACTGATGGGGAAATACACCGTCGGCGGATGGATCTGCCGGTCAATAAGGAATTTGGCAATGTCAATGGCATGCACCCCGCGTTCAGCCTGCCTGGAGGCGGAAAAGACACTCTCATGCATGCAGATGCGGTCAAAACAGATCTTATAATAAGGCTCCAACTTTTTCATGATGTAGTTAGCATTAAGTACCGCATGATCTGTCGTGGCAACTAACCCTTCCTTGCCGAGCATCAGCATATAGGCATAGGCGCGGACAAGAAGCCCGAAATTACCGTAAAAAGACGCTATATAACCGATCGATTCCGCATAAGCGTAGTCCAGGACATAGGCTCCGTCGCTGCGTTTGACCACGCGTGAGATCGGCAGGAACCGGGCCAGCTTGTCATTGACACCGACGGGTCCGGCACCAGGGCCTCCGCCCCCATGAGGGGTCGTGAAAGTCTTGTGCGTATTGATATGCATCACGTCAAAGCCGACATCGCCCGGACGGCAGCGGCCCAGGACCGCATTTAAATTGGCCCCGTCATAATACATAATCCCGTCGACGGCATGGATGATCTTGGAAATTTCGCTGATATTCGGCTCAAAGACCCCATAGGTGCTCGGCACGGTCATCATGAGACCCGCCGTCTCTTCATTGACAGCGGCCTTGAGCGCTTCTAAGTCCATCCCCCCGTCTTTATTAGATGGAATGGAAATTGTTTCGTAACCGGCGACCGCCGCAGAAGCAGGATTGGTACCGTGTGCCGAGTCAGGGATAATGACATATTTCTTTTTGCTGTTGCCTTTGGACTTATGGTACGCCGCCATGAGCATGATGCCGGTCAATTCACCGTGGGCGCCGGCCAAAGGCTGCATGGTAAAATGGCTGAAGCCGGTCATCTCGCACATCCATTGCTCCAGCTCATACAAAATTTGCAAAGCCCCCTGGGTCCATTGTTCGCCGCCTGAAAGCTGTGCCAATAGCGGGTGCAGGTCTGTAAAGCCGGACAGGCGCGCCAGGGCCTCGGTGAATTTCGGATTGTATTTCATCGTGCATGAGCCCAGCGGATAAAAATGCGTATCAATGGAAAAATTCTTCTGCGACAAACGTGTATAATGACGCGTCACATCCAACTCAGAGACTTCCGGCAAAGGAGCATCTACCGTGCGCGCATACTTGGCAGGAATATGCGCATGCACCGACACATCAGAGGCCCCAAAATCAAACCCCTTACGCCCCGCTATCGATTTTTCAAAAATTAGTTCCATAAAGTTATTCTAACACTTCCTGCAATGCTTTCGCGTAGCGGTCGATCTCTTCTTTGGTTCTTTTTTCAGTGACAGCAACTAATAAATAGCGTTCCATACCGGGATAATAACGGCCTAAAGGGAATCCTGCGGCAAAGCCTTTTTTCATCATGGCTTCAACCACCTGGGAAGCATCCTTGGGCAAATGGATGGTGAATTCATTGAAGGTCGGCGCGGAACGTTTGACTTCAAGGCCTTTGATCTTTGATAAGACTTGCTTGGCATATTCCGCCTTGTCCAGGTTCAACTGGGCCATTTCCTTTAAACCATTCTTGCCGATGACCGCCATAAAGATCGCGGCCTGCAGGGCGCATAAAGACACATTGGTGCAAATATTGGACGTGGCCTTTTCCCGGCGGATATGCTGTTCCCGCGCCTGCAAGGTGTTAACGAAGCAGCGATTGCCCTTGGAATCCACGGTTTCACCGACGATACGTCCGGGCATCTTGCGGATGTATTTTTTACTGGAACAGATAAACCCTAAATAAGGCCCGCCAAAATTAAGCGGCAGCCCAAGCGACTGCCCTTCACCGGTGACAATATCAGCGCCCATCTCCGCCGGTGTTTTCAATAGCCCCAATGAAACAGGATAAACACTGACAACGGCCAATGCGCCCACACTATGGGCTTTCTGGATGATGTCTGTCAAGTCATCAATGGCCCCGAAAAAATTAGGGTTCTGCAAAATGACAACGGCCGTGTTTTTATCCAGGCGGCGGTAAATTTCTTCCCGGCTGCTTTGTCCATGCACCACCGGCGTCTCTTCAAATTGATAGGATAAATGGTGCGTATATGTTTTTAAGATCTTGCGGTAAATAGGAGAAACCCCGCCGTCCATGATCACCTTATGCCGGCCGGTGATACGGATAGCCATCATCATGGCTTCATAAAGCGCTGTGCCACCGTCGTACAAAGAAGCATTGGAAACCTCCATCCCGGTCAGGGCGCACATGGAGCTTTGGTATTCGAATAAAGACTGCAAGGTCCCCTGGGCGCATTCCGGCTGGTACGGGGTATACGCGGTGTAAAATTCTCCCCGGGAGGTCAACGCCGGCACTGCCGTCGGTATATAATGGTCGTAATAGCCCCCGCCGATAAAAGGCACCACATGCACATTGTTCTTGAGTGACAGGGCCGTGACATGGCGCACCACTTCATACTCGGAAAGGCCTGAAGGCAGGTCAAATGATTTGGGCCTGTGTTCGGGCTTGATGTCGGCAAAAAGGGCGTCAATACTTTCAACGCCGATGCTCTTGAGCATCTGCCCAACTTCTTGAGGGGTATTAGTAATATATGGGTTCAACTAAAAATCCTAATCAGTGAAGGGAGTCCAAATAATTGCGATACTCTTCGGCGCTCATGAGATTGGTGCTCTCATCCATGTCCCGCACTTCGATCTTGGCGATCCAGCCCTTCCCGTAACAATCCTTGTTGATCAGGGCCGGGGTGTCTTCAAGCTTGCGGTTGACTTCCGTCACCTTGCCGGCCATGGGCGCATAAATGTCGCTGGCCGCCTTGACAGACTCGACGGACACGAACTGTTCGAACTGTTCGACTTCAGATTCTTCCTCGGGCAGCTCAACGTAGGTCACGTCCCCCAAAGCCTCCTGGGCGTAATCCGTGATCCCCATGGTGGCGATATTGTCCTCGATGGAAACCCATTCATGTTCCTTGGTGTAAAGAAAATTTTCTTCGATCTCCATACCCATCTCCTATGTTCAAGACTTTAAAGATCCGTTTTTATAAAAAGGCCTTTTGGCAACAATGGCCGCAGCTTTATTTTTTTCATCACCGAAAAAAATCTCAATACCAGCGTCCTTGCTGTGGCGGTCCATGAACCCTATGCCAATGCCGGCCTGTAATGCAGGTGAAAAAGTCCCGCTGGTCACGATGCCGATCTCTTGATTCCCGGCATCAAAGATCCTGTTGCCTGCCCGGGGACTCTTGCGCGACGTGCTGGTAAAATAACCGATGGTGCGCCGCACAGGCCTTGCTGAAACGGCCTTGGCCCCGATAAAATCCTTATGACCGTCGATAAATTTATCCAACCCTGCTTCCAGCGGGGAGACCGTCTCATCAAGCTCATGGCCGTAAAGGCTGTAGCACATCTCCACACGCAAAACATCGCGCACGCCCAAACCAGTAGGTTTTACTGTAGCATGGGTCAAAATTGTTTGCCAGATTTCTTTACACTTTTCCCAAGGGCAATAGATCTCGAAGCCCAGCTCGCCGGTATAACCCGTACGGCTGATCAAACAGGGAATGCCTGATAACTGGAATTGGTCAAAAGTATAATAAGATAATTTTGCGATGCCCGGGACCAAAACCTTCAGCACATCCCGTGATTGAGGACCCTGAAGGTCCAGCTTGGCTGTTTTAAAAGAAGCATCTTCAAAATAGGTGCCGGCATTAAGGTGGGCCCTAAAGTGGCGTGCGTTCTTCTCTATATTAGCCGCATTGACAACGATCATCCAATCCTGCGGGCCTTTGCGGTAAACGATCAGGTCATCAATGACCCCGCCATTATCATTGAGCATGGCCCCATAGCGGCAGGAATTAAGGGGCATGTCCGTAATAGGCTGGGTCACGATACGGTCCAACCCGCTTTCCTTCGCATCACCTTTGATCATAAATTCCCCCATATGGGAACAATCAAAGAGTGAAGCTGTTTTGCGGTTATGCTCCCACTCGGCGAGAATGCTTTCATACTGCAAAGGCATGTTCCAGCCGCCAAAGCCCACCATCTTGGCACCCAGGGCCACATGCGCATCTGCTAAAGGAGTATTATGTAAATTAGTATCCACAGTCATCGAAAAAAACTATATCAAAAGTCATTTTAAAGTAAAGATAAAAGTGATTAAAACTTTCTTCTTAATCCGGTGTATGCGAAAAGATCCCCAGGGCCAGCATATAGGCATAGGTCATTACTGCCCGGCAGATCAACAGGCCTCCTAAAAGGATCCCTGTATTGATCCACCCACCTGTATTCTTTTTGGCCCACTGCATCAGGTCGCGGCTGGCCAACGTCATCATCATGATATCAAGCGGCACCATATAGATCAAATAACGGGAATAAAACCCAAACTGGGCGGTTTTCTTCAGTGAGAAAATAAAAAGCATGGATACGGCGCTTGTTAAGAATAACAAAAAGATCGCAAAAAAGAAAGTGTTCCCGACAGGTTTTTTTTGACAGAAAGAACGCCAAAGCAAAAAACCATACAGGGCATAAATGATCAAATGTTCCGGCATGACCACTTCCAGCAGCGGGGACCAAAGAGCGTCAACTTTAGCTGAATAACCGGGAGCGGCCCAAAAGTAAAAGAGTGCAATCCCTGCAGGAAGAACCAAAACCCATTGTTTTTTATAAGGTCCAAGACGCCAAACCATCAATGAAACAATGATGATCTGGGCCATGGCACCGATCGTCGTTAAAGACAGCAATAGATGGGTCAGCAGCAACCCTTTGGGGACTCGCGTCTCGGATATTTCTTTTGAAGTGATCGCCAGGTACGCCAGGCACAATTGAATGGTTGTTAATAAAAACCATAACGAATAAGGCCTGGCTTCCACCCAAAACCTCCAGACCATGGGCATCGCCAATGCCAAAACCAAGGCATATAAACCTGTCCACACCGAGAAACGGGAGGCAAAAAAATAAAATATGACCGCCAGGGCCAGGGACATGGATATATTGGAAGAAATGCGCATGATGACCTGTGAGCGCTCATCATGGATGATCCATTGCTCATAGGTTTGCTGGATGGTGAGCCTGAACGAGAACACATTCGAAACGGTTTTCTGGATGATATAAAAAAGAGGGCTTCTGTTCCCTTCCAAAAAGTGCAGCGTTAAAATATCCCCATAAGAATGGCCGTCAATGCCTCTTTGGGTATAAATCTCATCACCCCAAAGGATCTTGCGCTCAGATAAACAAAACCCCACCATCAGCAAGGCCATGAATATCAGTAAAGAAAGCCACCACATTTTCATGCCATTAGAATACATAAAGCTCCAATTTCATTTGCTTGAACACATCTTCCATCCTGCCTTCCGGTAAGGCCGAATTCAATATCTTTAATAGGAAAAGGCCTTGCTCATAACCCTGGTTAAGGTGCACGACGAAATCATTCAGCGGCGATGCCGATGGCAATAAGGGCACCAGGATTGAAGAAGCCGCTAAAACCTGGATGTTTGTTTGGGGTTTTAATTGGATGGCATTAAGCAATAGCTCAAGGCTGGCATGGTAATCGTGATCATTTATATTGAGGATGGCAAGATCATAATAATACCAGAAATAATCCGGATCACCCTGGATCGCTTTTTTAAAGGATTCTTTGGCCTTTTGGTCATCCCCTAAATAATGGTAACAAAACCCAAGCACACCATGGGCATCCGCCGATTGGGGAAACACCTGCAATAAATTTTCATAATAATCCGCGTAGTAACGGATGAGATTTTTATCCACGGGCGCATGCCGGATATTGATCTTCCAGATGTAATCCATGGGCTGGGGCTTGAGGGCCCCCATGCTGAAAAAACGCGCCGGCCGGACGGTCTGCAGGATGTGGTTTATACCGATTAAAAAACTGATGATCAGCAATAAACCGATAAGGACATTGGCGGCATTGAGTAATAAAGTCTTTAATGGCATTTTTTTATAAAACGCGCCTAAGAGGAGTCGAACCTCTAACCCTCAGTTCCGAAGACTGATGCTCTATCCAGTTGAGCTATAGGCGCAGAACTTCTATGCTTTTACTTTGAGCCGCTTGGCTTTTTTAAACTTTACCTGCAACTCTTTTTCTTTGACCTTATTACCGATTTCCAAATCCTCTTCAGGGGCAATGAAGCGCTTATCCTGGCCAAACACCTTGATCCGGTATTGGAACTCAACGCCTCTTTCACCGGTATATAACATCTTTAATTTTGTCACCCCATCAACAAGCCCTTCATACCCTAATATTTTATGCTTGACCAATGTATCGTTTTCTATCATCTTGACCCTTCCTTGAGGCAATTGACCTTCATTATTAAATTAATAACGGTGTGTTATTCTAATCACTCTTATCATTTTTGTAAAATGATGATTTGTTGAAATAATAAAGGTGATATAATTAAAACGATTAAATCTCATGATGTAACTACAAAGGAGATCAAATGCCACAGAAACCCAATAAATGGCTGGGATTGGGATTAGGGATCGCTACAGGATTTATAATCGTTGTCGTGATGACCTTATTAAAGCACCACGGATAATAAATAGGGGAGAAAAAAATATGAAAAGAATGACTTTGGGATTAATGGCTTCATTGATGCTCTTACCCGTGAGTTCCTTTGCACAGACAACCCCGCAAGCACCTGCTTCCTGGGTCGAATTCCAGAAACAAGAAAGCGCCAAACGGATAGTCTTCTTTCAACAGATGAAAGCTGACAGGGATGCTTTTTTGAGTTCCCATCCGGAAGCGCAAACCTATCTTGAAGAAATGCATCAAGCCGCCATAGCGCGCATGGCCGCCTGGAAAGCCGCTCATCAAACCAAGATCTAATACTTCTGGAATTCGTAGGTCACAAAGAAATTACTATTGGTAACGCGCTCGACCTGGGCTTCTATATCTTTATTGCCCTTGGAATCAATGAGCACGATGTTGCCGCGGGCCTGGGCCAAAGACCCGTTGCCCATATTTTTAAGAGTGGCCAAAAAATAACCTTCCGCGATCCCCGGAACAATGATCTCCCAAGGCCGAAGGCTATAATTGATACTTTCCAATTCATTGATCAGCGATCTCATCGCCACTGAAGGTCCAAACCCTTTGAGGATCACTTGCGCTGAATCCTTCATCCTGCCTTGGGTCGGCGTAAACCATACCATGGCATCATAGCGTCGCTGATAATACACGGCGATATCCTCTGAGACCTTCTCGCCCACGATGACCACCCGGCGGTCCTGGCTATAACCCAAATTCCCGGTGACCCCCGGAGGGGTCACACATCCGGCAAAGGCCACGCAAGCGGCGATGAATAAGTAAAAATAGCGGCTTTTATTCATAAGAATTTTGTTGCTTTCGAAACAACGCCTCATACAATAGAGGTATGGCTTACAATAATTTCATGAGTAAGGTCAAGCAATGGGACAATCGTGCCGCGCAATGGATGGGCCGGCATTTTTATATCATTTTATTTGAAGTGATCCTGGTCATTATTTTCATCATGGCCTTTTTCATTGCCTTAAAGATCGTTAACACCAGTTTCGACATCCAAAAGAGCGATATTACTGACCAGCTGATACTGGCCCAATCTTATAACTCCACCCTGATCGTCATGCTCCTGTTATTGATCTCCTTAGGGATACTGAATATCATCAATAACAACTCAAGGAACAGGGGTGTGTTGAAAAATATAGAATTCAATGTCAGTAAACGCCGCACGGACAACAAACCGCTGGAAGACTAAAACCTGCCAAGAGGCAGGAATCCTCCTAAAAGTACTCCTGGCACAATTCCCTGACATTATTGACGATCTTGTCTTTTAAGGTCAACGGTGTTTTAATGCCGATACTCTCCTGCTTCTTTTTGATATAATGCATCCTGGCCAAACCGATACTGGCCGCATAAACCGCTGAATTATTAAGGCCGGGAGTAGCCGCCCCCATGCGGACGGTGGTGTTGATGCGCTCTTCAATGCGTTCAATGGCGCCCGGCAATAAAGAACCTCCGCCCACCATCACGATCCCTTTGTTCAATTGGTGGTACAGAAAAGACCCTTTGATGACCGTTTCCAAATGGGTCAGGAAATTCTCCATTTCCCAATTAACGGCTTCACATACTGATTGCCGGCGGATAGGAATATAGCCTTTATCACGCTTGACTAAGATCTCTCCGGAAACTTCCTTGGGATTGGCTTGGCTGGCCACGGCATGGGTTTTTTTGATCTCTTCAGCCATATCAATGGTCAGGCTCAAACGCTCCGCGATGCTTTGGGTCACATAATTCCCGCCCCAGGGGATGAACTGGACATCACCCACCATACCGTTCTTAAAAAAGATGACCGACGTGATATGGGCCCCGATATCGACCAAGGCGCAGCCTTGTTCCTTGTCGGCATGATCGACACCCACATCACTGGCCGCATACCCGCTAAAAGCAACACAATTGACCTCAAATCCGGCCTGATGCACGGCCTTGGTCAAATTGCGTATGCGCAGGCTGTTGGCCGTCAATAATAAAAGGCTGGATTCGATCTTTCGTCCGATCAACCCTGCAGGATTGACCGATGTGTTGATGTCATCAATCTTATACCATTGCGGAAAATCATGGATGATCTCCTCATCCAGGTTGACCCCCAGCAATTTTGCCTGGGCTTCCACTTTGCGCAGGTCAAATTTTGAGATCACCTTGGTCCCGCTGTCGATCAAAGGGATGACAGCCGAAGAACGGCGCGTGGTCAAAAAGCTCCCGCTGACCCCCAGCTGGACGGAATGGACCTTAATGCCGGTCTTTTGCATCACCCCCTGCACCGTACGCTGGATGCAATCAGCAAGCTCGGTGATATCGCTGATCGAAGCATCCTGAAAACCTGTTGCCCTGGTCTCATAAATGCCCAGGAGGTCTAAATTCTCCTCGTCCTTGGCACAGACAATACTGGCTTTCATGGTATGTGTGCCCAGGTCAAGCCCGCAAAAATACTGTACCTGCCCCATTTTTTTGAACATAATTTATTCCTTGGCGCCTGTGTCCTCTACGTTGTTGGCTATCACGGGTTCCTTGAACCTTAGATCAATATACTTCACTTTATTCAGGTCTATTTTATTGGTGGATATCAGCATTTGCAATAACTCTATCTTATCCTGTGTATCGTCCTGGTCAAGGATGACATGCATATTCTCACCGACCAAAAGATCTATCTTCGAAAGATTACCTGCCTGCACGGAATGGATACGCCATCTTTTTAAATAAGGAGAACTCTTGAAACCGTTTAGGATCTCGAGCGTCTTACCCATTTCCTGCCCGCGGATGGCCCCGCCTAAATACATCCAGTCGCGTTCAAGGGGGATCCCATATACCTGCGGCAGGCTGGCCGGTGCAAGGATGTAATATAAAGCCACCCCTTGGGCATCCAGGAGCAAATACTTTTTCTTAAAATAGATCTGCATCAGGGGCTCCCGCTTTTTAGCCAGGATCAAAATGCGGTCCGGCAATTGCCGCACCACCCTTAACTGGGCGATATACGGATACCGCTGGGAGATCTGCCGGTCGATCTTGTCAATATCGACCTTAAAGATATTAGTACCTTTCAGGTCCTTTAAGGCACGCAGGTCGATGAACTGGATCGACCGGTCGACCATGACATCCTTGACCTCAAATAACGGAGAGCTGGTTAAAAATTCAACCGCATTGACATAGCCCGAAAAAAGGACAAAACCAATGAACAGAAAAACAATGGTGCGGATGACCGCGATCCTGGATATATTAACGTTGGATTTTTTTGCCAAGATTCCCTGTTCCTTGCTAGTCGTTAGGTTGTTTCAATTTCAGAGCTAAATTCAATAGTTTTTCACATACCTGCACAAAACTGTACCCTGCCTCTTTGGCCGCCTTAGGAAAAAGGCTTGTCCCTGTAAATCCGGGGATGGTATTGATCTCCAAAATAAAGGGCTGTTCATGCTCATCAACACGCACATCAACCCTCGCAAAGCCGCCGCAATCCAAAACTTCATAGGCTTTCAAAGAAATGTCTTTGATCTTGCGGGTCAAATGCTCAGGGATATCTGCAGGGCAAATGTACTGGGTCGCCCCTTTTTGATATTTGGCGCTGAAGCTGAAAAAATTGGTTTTAGGGCAAATTTCAACCAAAGGCAACGCCTCACGGTCAAAGATACCGGCGGTGAATTCACGGCCTTTGATGAATTGTTCCACAATGACCTGAGGCCCATAGCTCATGGCATTTTTAAAAGCCGGTTCCCACTCTGAGGGGTGGCGCACGATATGGACACCGATACTGGAGCCTTCACAGGCAGCCTTGACGACCAAAGGAGTTGATTTGATCTGGGCCCAGGCGGTCTTGAAGTCCACTGTCCTTCCGTCAGTAATGCAATAATGCGCTGCCACCGGCAGGCCGGCATTCGCCAGGGCCTTTTGGGTCAGTATCTTATTGAAAGCCATTTGACTGGCCTTGACCCCTGAACCGGTATAGGGGATCTCAAGTTTTTCCAGGACCCCCTGGATCACACCATCCTCGCCCAAACGGCCATGCAAAGCTATGAAAGCAACATCCAAAGGGATTGCCTGGATCTGCTGGATGATCTTGGGAAGATCATCCGTCGTGATGTCCAAGGATATGACACGGTGGCCTTCATGGGCCAAAGCTTCAGCTACGGCCTGGCCGGAACGCAGGGATATATCCCGCTCCGAGGAGTAACCACCCATCAATACACCGATATTTCCAAACTTACGAGAACTCATGATACTTTCTGTGAAGACAAAAGTTTGACCAACTCATCTGAAAGATGATAAATATCTCCGGCCCCCAGGAAAAGGGACATGTCCCCGGGTTGAAGATGCTCCTGCAAATACTTTAAAATGTCTTCCTTCTTTAAAAAAGTGACCCTGGGGCCCATTTTCTTTTGTAATTTTTCAAACAATACTTTAACCCCCACACCCTCGCTGACCTTTTCGCTGGCGGCATATATATCCGTCAATATTAATTCATCACTAAGGCTTAAAGATTCGGCAAATTCATTCAACAGGAATTTGGTCCTTGAATACCGGTGGGGCTGGAATACCGTGACCAGCCGTCTGGCCCCGAACAAACGCGCGGCATTCAGGGTCGCCGCAATCTCGGTGGGATGATGGCCGTAATCATCAATGACCATAATATCATCCACGCGGCCTTTTAATTGAAAACGGCGCTTGACCCCGGTAAAACTTTTCAGCGTCTTAAACATGACCTCAAAAGAAATGCCCAATTGTAAACCTAAACTGATGCATGCCAGGGCATTTAAAATATTATGGCGTCCAGGGACGTTGAGTTCAAAACTAGTGTCTTTGCGGGAAGCCGAAGCAATCTTTGTATGGCATCTAAAAGAAGATTTAAAACCGTCCGTCACAATATCCGTTGCGTATACGTCCTGTTCATCACTAAAACCATAAGTGACCGCTTTGACTTTCTGCTGACGCACCAGTTCAAGCAGTTTCTTGTCCTCGCCGCAGACGATCAAGCATCCATTGTCCTGTGTGCAATTAATGAACTTGGTATAGGCCTGGGCAATCCCTTCCCAATTCTTATAAAAATCCACATGCTCAAAATCCATATTCGTGATGATCGAGTAGGTCGGATGAAAATACAGGAAGGTGCCGTCGCTTTCATCGACCTCGGCGACAAAATATTTTCCTTCCCCTAAATTGGCATTATACGCCTCGTGATTATTGATGATCCCCCCGATGGCTGTGGTGGGACGAAGGTCAGCGTTGATCAGGAGGCTTGAGATCATCGAGGTGGTGGTTGTTTTTCCGTGCGCGCCGGCGATGGTGATCCCTGTCTGCTGATTGACCAATTGGGCCAATACTTCCGCCCGCCGCAGCACCGGGATATTACGGCTCTCGGATTCAATAAGTTCAGGATTATTGACACGGACAGCCGATGAATACACGGCATAATCGGTATTTTTAGCAACATTGCTGGTTTGATGTCCTATGTGTATACGCACACCTCTAGCGTGCAGCCCTCGGCAGATGTCATTGTCTTTAAGGTCCGAACCGCTGACCACATGCCCCTGGTCCAGGAGCAAGGACGCCAAGGTCCCCATCCCGATGCCGCCGATACCGATCAAATGATAATGTTTAGCTTTCATCATGCCCCTACCCTAAATAATCGACCCACGCTTGATTCACATCGTCGATAGTGTTAAACCTCAAATAAACTTTATGAAGCGCCTCTAAAAAAGGCGTACCGCTTTTAAGTTCATTGCAAAACAAATAAAATTCCTGCTCGCCTAATTCCGTGATCATGTAATAAACAGCACTGGCAGATTCAGCATAGAACAGGTCCACCACCTGATCATTGGTGTTCTTATATAATCGCATACCTGTGAGTTGTGATAAAGGAATAAATTGACCATTTTGGATCGTATCTTTAACGGTCTCGTTAGACCCTAAACGTTTGGCCTTTTCCTGGTAGATGGCCACCCCTTCTTCAAACCATAAAGGGATATCCGCCGTGTAACCGATATAATCCCGGAAAATAATATGCCCCAGCTCATGCGGCAGGAGAGAATCAAAAAAACCGCTTGCATCAGGATATAATTTGACCGTTTTGGCCTTTGCAAAAGCGACCCCGTGAGACCAGCCTGCCTGGCCGCCATTCTTCACGTAATCAATCTTGTCACTGTAAATATATATCTTGATCTGGTCCTTCATGGCCCAGGATTGATTATTGGTGATCCCCAGATTGTCCGTCACCCGCTTGAATTCTTCTTCCGCCGTATCCATCGTCGTCTGGACAAAATCATCAGGCACATCTGTGCGGTAATAAATAATAAAATCCTGCCCCCTCATCTTCTGCCAGCTGTCCTGGATGTCATCAGCAAAAGAAACATTGGTTGATAATCCCGCACAAAATATAAAAATTGTCATTCCCGCGAAAGCGGGAATCCAGACACGCATGTCCATATTCATTCTCTTCATAATCCCTCAACAACTAATGCCAGCTGCAACGCCGCGTCAGTTTGGAACATCCCTTTTGTCTTTTCCCTCATGGCCTGCCTTGAAAAATTCGAGAACAGCATGCGGGTCGCCGCTTCCTTGAGTGAAGATTTGGTCAGGTCTTTCTGTTCGACGATCACTGCGGCACCCTTGTCAGCCAGCACATCGGCATTAAACTTTTGATGATTGCCGGCAAAAGGATACGGGACTAACACCGCCGCCAGGCCCAGAAGCCCCAGCTCGGTGACAGTCGCCGCACCTGCGCGGGCAATGATCAGGTCTGCCGCCGCATAAGCGTGGCTGATATTATTGATAAAGGCATACACCTTGACAGGCAAACCTTCCTCTTGGTAGCGCGCCTCATACAAAGGGCAATCCTTGGGGCCGGTCATATGTATCGCTTGAAAATTGGCAGGGGGCATGTCCTTCATCAACTCAAAAAATATTTCATTCAACCGCTGGCTTCCCTGGCTGCCCCCCAAGAGAACGATCGTTTTTTTATTTTCCTTAAGGCCAAAAGCGGTCAATCCTTCAGCCCGCGACGGTACGCTGCTGTGATGGCAGGGACAGCCTGTCCATACCACCTTGGCCGGATCGAGGTATTTGCGGCTGCCTTCAAAACTGATGGCCACTTTTTTGACTATCTTCGCGAGCAGCGCATTAGCCTTGCCAGGGACCACATTTTGTTCATGGATCAGCACGGGACAGCGCATCAAGGAGCCAGCCATCACCACGGGAAAGGCCCCATAGCCGCCGAAACCGATGATCTTATCCGGGGCATTCTGACGGACCACCCTGAAAGAACGGAACACTGCCTGGGACATGATGCTGCCGAAATTAAGCCATCCTAAGAATGAACGGTCATTAAGCCCCTTGGCCGCGAGCGGAAAAACGGGAAAATCCAAAGCCCTGATCTTCTCCTCACTGGCCCCCAAAACCCCGGCAAAGCTCACCTGATGGCCCCTGACCCTCAAGGCTTTGGCTGTTTCGATGGCCGGGAAAATATGCCCGCCCGTCCCGCCGGTGGCAATCAGTATTTTCATCAGTAATCCTGTATTTTTGAAATATTCAACAGCAGCGCGATGGCCATCAAATGAAAGATCAGCGCCGACCCGCCGTAGCTGATAAACGGCAAGGGCAGACCTTTGGTCGGAAACGCTCCGATACTGACCCCCACGTTCACGACCGCCTGCAGGCCTAACATCAGGACAATGCCCATGCCTAAAAAATAACCGAAAGCATGATGGGTCTGCCTGACGATCCGGGTACCCTGCCAGATAAAAAGGCCGAAAAGGATGATGATGCTAAGCGTGCCCACCAAACCCAATTCCTCGCCGATGATCGACAGGATAAAATCCGTGTGCGCCGCCGGCAGGTAAAACAGTTTTTGCTGGCTGTGCCCAAGGCCGACTCCAAAAATCCCGCCGGAGCCCAAAGCAATTTGAGATTGGGTCAATTGAAAACCGATGCCCTGGCTGTCCTGCCAGGGATCCAGGAAAGCAATGATGCGCGCCATGCGATAGGGTTCTTTAGCGATCAAATAAACCACCAAGGGGACCGCAGAACAAAAAATAAGCGCTAAATGCCATATCCTTGCCCCTCCCAAGAACAGCATGATCAATGTCACCGTTGCTATTTCAACGGTGGTACCCAGATCCGGCTGCTTGACGGTCAAGGCGCACAAAACCCCCATGACCAAAAGAGGAGGTAAAAAACCTTTTCTAAAACTCTTGATGATCTGCTGTTTGCGGTCCAAAAAATCAGCCGTATAAATGATCATGGCGAGCTTGGCCAACTCTGAGGGTTGAAAGTGAAATACGCCAAACTTAAACCACCGGCGGGCCCCATAACTTTCAGAACCGATGTGTGGAATGAGGACCAACAGTAAGAGGACCGCACAGATCGCGATCAAGCCCCGCGCATGGGGTTGGATCTGACGATAATCCATGCCCAAAACAAAGAATGAGGCCACCAGTCCCAAGACCAAAAATAGCATATGGCGTTTCAGGTAATACAGGCTGTCCCCATAAGTCTCCATGGCATTGACACAGCTGGCAGAGTAGATCATTACAATGCCGATACAGAGCAGGGTCAAAACAGTGATGGTTAAATTAACTCGTTCCTGGCGCATATTATTTTAAACCGTTTACAATTTCCTTAAAACACCGTCCCCGGTGTTCATAATCCTTGAACATATCAAAACTGGCACACATCGGCGAAAGCAGGACAGAATCCCCTGATTTGGCCACCCCTCGCGCTGCCCTGACCGCTTCTTCCAAAGAAGTGAACGTATCGACCGCGACAACATCACCAAAGGTCGATTTCATGATGTCACGCGCCTGGCCTATGGCGATCATATGTTTGACCTTTTGGGCCACCAATGGTTTTAAAGGCGAATAATCCAGGTGCTTGTCCAGTCCTCCGCAGATCATCACCATCGGTTTAGCGGCACGCTCCAGGGCCCATCGTCCGGCTTCGACCGTCGTTGATTTGGAATCATTGATAAAATCAATACCCCCCAGATCACGCACGAATTCAAGGCGATGCTCCACCCCTTTGAACGCTGAAAATGTCTTCAAACAGATCTCATCACTAATGCCCAAGGCATGCGCCGCCTGCATGGCTGCCAGATAATTGGGGTTATCAACCCCCACCGGTTTATCCGGCGAATTAAAAAATAACACCTTGGCTTTTAATTGCCCTGCCATTCTTTTAAATTCAGGATCAAGATAATTAAGCACCGCAAAATCTTGACTGTCCTGATTAGCAAAAATCTTACACTTGGCCTGAAAATATTCTTCCAGGTCTTTATGCCGGTCTAAATGGTTCTGGCTAAAATTCGTCCAGACGGCCACATGCGGCTTAAAATGGATGGTGCTCTCCAGTTGAAAAGAACTGATCTCCAAAACCACCGTATCCGCAGGTTTTAAATCCAAGACATGTTTGGAAAAAGCGCTCCCGATATTCCCGCATAAACACACCTGACGCCCCGCGTTCTTGAGGATCTCCGCGATCACCGTTGCAGTCGTGGTCTTTCCATTACTGCCGGTGACAGCCACTATTGTTGGGGACTGTCCCCCATTTCTCAGGGGGACTGTCCCCTTCAAAATACGATACGCAAATTCCACCTCACCCATAACTTCAATGCCGCGCTCCCGAGCCCATTGCACTGGTAAAGAATCCAGACGCACCCCGGGACTTAAAACCACATAATCACTGTCTTGAATAAAATCCTTCGTATGTCCACCGGCTTCAATGATCACACCATCTATTTTTTCCAGCGGCTTACTCTCCGAAATCTTCGCAATACCGCCAAGGCGCAAAACAACATCAGCCGCGGCAATGCCGCTCCTGGCCGCGCCGATGATAGTCACCTTCTTATTTTCCACTGTAATTCCCGAATTGAACATGCGAAACGCCATCCTTGCCAAAAGACACTTGAAAAGCTTCCTCAGAATCATGGAGATCAAGCCCCAGGATCATACGGTCCTGATCATTGTTCTTCTGGACCAGGACCGGTGCCAATGCCGGTCCATATAAACGCAATAATTCCTTGATCTGATACTTTTCATCGAAAAGCCCGACAAAAGGCATCCCTTTCTCCGAAGGGGCACTATACAAACCAAGCTGCAAACGCACATTATTATTATCGTCATAGAAGTTCAGGCAGCCCGCCTGTGGCCCGCACGAAGCCCAGGTCCCGATGACCTTCCCGTTATCATTGACCAACTGAAAAGACTTGGCAGCAATGACCTGTTCAAACCCCTGGGCACGCGCCATGATGCAATTAGAAACGAATCCGCCGGCAAAACCGGAGAGCAAAACCAGGACCAATAATCCAAATTTATTCTGAATCATTATCTCCTCCAGGTTAACGGATTTTCAACGTCGTTATCGTCAGCATCGCCAGGATCATGGCAACGATCCAGAACCTGACGATGATCTTGTTCTCATTCCAGCCGGACAATTGCAAATGATGGTGAAAAGGTGACATTTTGAAAATACGTTTGCCTGTAAGCTTAAAGGAAAATACCTGCAAGATCACGGAGCCGGCTTCGATCACAAAAACGCCCCCTAACATCACCAGCAACAATTCCTTTTTGATCAATACGGATATCATCCCCAAAGAACCGCCTAGGGCCAGAGAACCGACATCACCCATAAATACGGTCGCCGGATAGCAATTAAACCACAAGAACCCAAGGCTAGCACCGACGATAGCGGAACAAAATACAGTCAACTCTCCGGCACCGGGCACGTAGGGGACATATAGATAATCACTCATTTCCACGTTGCCTGTCACATAGCTTAAAATGGCCAGGGTAAAAGCCACCATCAAGGTGCTCCCGATGGCCAGGCCATCAAGGCCGTCGGTCAGATT
>Ga0206794_1153_pt1 | contig 17414 bp, 9 predicted proteins | sample Alteio_BWOrgCont_70_FD_152877 | JGI IMG/M metagenome (GOLD analysis project Ga0206794, IMG submission 152877) | Enriched cells from forest soil in Barre Woods Harvard Forest LTER site, Petersham, Massachusetts, United States -... | ecosystem: Environmental > Terrestrial > Soil > Temperate forest > O...
GATCTGATAGGCCGGGTATTTCTTTCTTAACTGATCAATAAACCCGTCAAGGAGCATCACTTCGCCCACACTGACCGCGTGGACCCAAATATTGGCCTTCACTCTTAGTTGATCCTTGAGCAATGGTGTAAAAAGCCCAAACCGCATACCAAAGCCTGCATACCCGCGTTTGGTCAAAAGCAAATAAGGAAGATAAAGAAGCGCATAAAGCAAAAAGACACAATCATAAAGTATAAACATTTATGTATTATACCCTTTGACTATATAATTTACATATAAAAATTGATTACCTACGACGTATTTACAGCATCCTGATTTAGTCCCAAAAACTGCTGGAGACTTTTAAGCGGCTGGATATTGATGATCACTGGCACAAAACCCGGGGCGTTGCGTAATTGCGCCAGCATGGCAGGATCAAGATGGAACCTGATCCCTTCACCTGCGTTTTGTGTCTGTAAATGCATATTGGCAGGGGTCAGGTCGATACCACCCTTTTCTAACATTGCTGAATCGCTTGATCCAACCTTTCCCTGATGGAAAAAAGCAATATCATTTTCCTGGATCCCAGATTCCCTTCTTATATCTATTAAGTACCGGTCATCTGCTGAAAGCATTGGCTCCAAATAATCCAATACTGTAGCAACATCAACCGCCTTATACGCAACCGGTGGCTTTCCAAAAGTATGATAATAAAGTCCGGCTAAATAACTCGGGCTATTATTTTCATTTAATTTAGCAAGTTCCGCGTCCACTAGCCAAACCTTGATCGTCTTGTTTGGATCATTGGCGCTATATCCGATCATGTATTGTTCAGGTTTTGAATCGCTTACAAAGATGTCGTTTTTAATCATTGTACCTAAGACATGGGTCATCATATCTGTTCGGTCTTTCAGTGGAACATCACCCAGTTCCTTGCGCATTGAGACTTCCATGGCGTCCAAGGATTGCCCGATGATCTTGTCAACAACCATAAAACCATAACCTCGAGGGTCATTATTGACATAGCCCCATTGATAAACAGCTGGACTGATCGCAATATCCGGACTGGAAAGGGCCCTAAAACTATTTACCTTGCTTTCCCAAGGTCTTTTTTGATTTGACTGCGGCTCTTGACTAACCCTGATCGCATATTTGCCCTGATAATCGAATATTAAATTATTTTCACCATTTTCAAACGCCAGCGGTTTTAACTTATCAATACCAATGGATAATTCTTGAGTTAAGGGATTATAATTCATCCTGGTTGGGTCAAAGAGCTGCACTGTCATGGCTTGATTTAGATCATATGACTTTAGCATTTCCCTCAAACCTGGAATTTGACGCTTTGCGTTAAAATCATCTATTGCTTTTTGTGAATCTGGATCTATGGAATTATCCATTAAGAACTTTCTTAAATGTTCTTTTTCTTCAACAAGCCCTGCGTTGATACTCACAGCGTCCTTCTCTTTAAGATATTCTTTCAATGCTGCCCACCGCTTCAAAGCATCTTTTTTCTTAGAAATCCCGGACAAAATATCCTTGCGCACTTGATCGATAAGATCATTGTCGCCATAAACAGAAGGAAGGAAAATATAGGAGATCTCCTCAGCAAAAACTTCCAAGAAAAATCCAAAGAAAATATTATCAATGTCCGAATAATTTGAAATATGTATAAAATTATGCTCCAAGAATCTTTCCGGCGCATACCCTTTCAGAGCGATCAAATCATTCACCGCCTTAAAGATGTTGTGCTCTTGCTCAGGTTCCAAAACGGTTCTTAAGCCCCCTGCCCCTGAAAGTATACAGATGGTATACTCCACATCACTTTCTTTACCGGCATATCCTTTTAGTGTGCTGCCCCGTGGAATGACAGCAATCTTTATGGTTTTATTTTTTAATTCGTTCTGGACTATTTCCTCAATCTGCGGACCTAATTCATGCAGCAATCTTAATCTTTCTTGGCTTTCTTTTGTTGAATAATCCACTACTAAACTGCGCATAAAATTGGCGTAAACATTATCCTTTTTCAATTGCGGTTCAGATATACTTAACATCGCCCGATTATTTGCACTTGCTGTTTGAAAGTGTTTGTGTAAGGGGAATAATTTAAAATCAAAAGGGCTGGGGGTGGTGTCTGACCGGCCTATGAACGCGTCACTCGAGCCTATTCTAAGGCGTACCACCACGCGATTGGCCGGTACTTCAGCGACCGGCGCTTGATGAACGACATAGGCATTAAACAAAGCAATTGTCCCTTCCTTCAATCGATATGAACCATCAATTTGCTCTTGAGACTTAGCTTGCTCGGTCATCGCCAGGGTGTAATCCCGATTATTGGGATCAATATTCCTGGTATTATAATCCCTCTCCACATCCTGCAAATGAAATGGATGAGTATAAATAACCGTCCCTAAATTGTCCTCCCCATCGCTGGCACTTGCAATATACGTATAATCCGGCGCAGTATATTCCGGGCCCCTTTGGATCCCATCGGAATGGACCCGCGGTATTTTTCCAGCATGGACCTGCGCTTCCCCCGCCTGGAGATCAGAATGCAATACCGTTAAATAAATATACCTGTTTTCAAAATTGGGATCATTGGCTTTGACATGGTCAACAATATTTTGAATGATATCCCTGATCGGCTCAAATTCTACAGGAACAATGATCTCTGAACCGGATATCTTAATAGCAAGATGAGTAACATTAGGCAGTGATGCCGATATCAATTCTTTAGGGTCAAAGGGTGCGTTAATATCTACAGCATTATGGGGCTTTTCGAAATTCTTAAAATCAAAGGTAGATAATGATTCTTTAATAAGCGGTTCCATACGATCTTCCCCTTTAAAGAATGTTTGGGGAGACATAACAAATCCCTGCCCTGATAACATAGCAAAGTCAGAGGTAAGCCCTGCCACTTGAAGACCTGAATCAGGATCATATTCTCTAATTACAGGAAGCCTGACCGGAGAAGATGCTACAAACTCTGATGGTTGAACATTACTTCTTTGCTTCAATGCTGCTTCCTCTGTCTTTTCCAATAAAACAAATGTGTTGGGTAAATTCAAGCGTTTATCATCACACCAAATAGTTCTATCTTGGACATCATTGGTCCGATCTGTAGAGCCGATCAAATCATATCTTTTCTTAAAACCAGGCACTTCCTTGAAGCCACTATCTTTGATCAGATCTTCATAAGCTTTTCTTTGTTTGTAATCAAGTATCAAAACCTTATCTCCTACAGACAATCGGCCAAGAAGTTCTTGCAATAATGATAAATTCTCAGGACTTCTTTCCCAATCTCCCCACCCAAAACCTTTTATTATAAGGACCCTTTTCCCATCCGGTGATCCGCTGAAAGCAGCATTATAATCAGATGCTAAATACGCATCACTTTCACGATCAACGATCCCATGATTCTTTTGAAGTATAGGACCGATACCAGGAATATCTCCCAATAAATTTTCCATCCTTGCCACACCTTTTTGAAAATCTTCTGGATGCTTATTTATTCGAGATGTTGGGCTGAAAATATTGGGAATAATATCCGGACCGGGAAATGGGTATATATAATAAACTTTCCCTTTATTTATTTTCTTCAAAACTGAATCAATGGCCTGAAACAGCGTATAGACCAAGTGTGCCCCCACGCGCTGTTTCGCTTCAAAATATGTTGAAGCGGCATGTTCTATCCTGGGATAAGATCGTGCTTGCCTATCGAATTGATCGAGTTCTTTCTCTAAAGGGGCCAAAGAAACTAAGCTTACCTTTTTTTGTTTCACTGCAACTTTCAAAGCTTGGTCATTCTTATATAATTGAACGCTGTTTCTAATATTTGATGTCATTGCTGCATTCGTATGTGCCATCAAGAAGAACTGTCTTTCATCACGTTTTCCACCTAAAAATACACCGGCTTCGCTTAATGTACCGGCCTCTATTGGCTTCCAAAGCAATTGCTCAGGAATAACGCCTGTTCCAATGATTAATTTTCGAAATCCTCCTGTAAGAGCAACACCCAATTTATCTAATAATCGGCCGTTAATTATTTCCAAAATCTTTTTAAAAATATTTTGGTCCACACTGACTTCATCCGCTTTGCTATCAAAATTGAGGACAGGATCAGGACCATTAAAGAGAATTAAGTCATATTGACTCTTCAGTTCATTTAAAGACCCATCATCTTTGATCTTAAAAACATTAACCTCATCCCCCGCCTTTTTCTCATGCTCAATTAGCGCAAAATTATGCCTGGCAGTTTCAATGGCATCATCAGTAATATCAACAGCATCTAAATGTACCTGAAGCCCCATTTGTTTTGCCAAATGAAAAGCAGCCATCGCCCCCAAACCACTCCCTGTTCCTATGTCTAAAATCCTCATTGGCCTGGATTGAAACCTGGATCGATCCATCATTCTTTGCATATATAAAACGATAGTGTCTAAGAATCTTGTGGTCAGATGATCATCCTGAACCGGCGAGTAAACGTCTTCCTTGATCAGAACCTGCCCTATCCCAACCGCACTTTTAAGGGATTTAGATAAATCAGGGTCCTCCCTGCCGCCAATAAGATGATAGCCTTTGGGAACTTCTATGGATTCCGGTTGATTCGTTAGAACTTGAGGGTTATTAACTGCAGGAGAAAATCCCATAAAACCAATGGCTTTTGAAACCAAATTACCGAGCATCGCCGGATCCACATAATCAGATGCCCTGACAAATAACGAAACTTGAAGCAACCCTTTTTGCAAAGGCATTCGTCCAAGTTTGGATTGAATGGTCATTGCTTTATTGGTATCAAAGCTTAATTCCATTCCCCCGGAAAAATATTTCCTTGGGATAATTTGCTGTGTGATGGGATCTTGATCTTCTTTGATATAGTTATAAACACCTTTTTTGAACGCTTGAAGGTAACGTTGGTAGATGGCTTCGATATTGATGGTATTGTTATACCCAATCCCGGCTACTTTCTGCTTATCATCAAAGACTTGGGCTAATATACTGTCTTTGATCTTCTTTTTATACCAGGCAGCAAGTATCAAGGAATTGTAGACTTGGCGTAATTTGGAGAAATTCTTGTCTTCATTGACTTCTTTGGTCAATTCAGGGATGACTATCTCGCGGACAATTTGAGAGCCGAGTGCACTCGTGGGTTGTAAGGGATCTTGGCGTTGGTTCTTTTTCAAAGCTAAATAGTCCTGCTCCAGCATGACCTTTAACTTAGCCTCCACCACATAGGCTGTACCGGCTTTGGCATTTTCGTAGACCACGGCTTTTTCCGGTACTATCCAGACTTTATTGAATGTGTTCACCGGAATATTGGTTGTACCGAATTTTTTCTGGGCTTCTTCATAAATGCGCTTCCAGAATTTCTTACCTACTTCATCCTCAGGATAGATCAAAGAGGCCGTTATTTGCTTGAGCATGTAATCTTCCGCGAGAAGATCCCGTCCCATTTCAGTGAGCCCAAAACTTTGAGGGATGATCCGGTCTTTTTCATAGGGGCTTAGGTTTACCCACAGGTCATTCTCAGGAATAGTCAGGCTGGCAAGGAAATATTTGATCAGTTTACTGGATTCATCTTTAAGAGCTTGATCAGCTAATTGGCTCTCCCCTTTGTCGAGAATAAAATCAAAACGGAAAGGATTATCAGGATGGACCTTGATGCCTTTAAGTATTGGAGGATCAAGCGGCGGGCTTAAATGGACCATTACTCCAGGAACCGGCAAACGAAACTCATCAGCTCTAGCTAATGGCAATGGGCCAAAACTTGAACTTAACAAGAAGCTGACTAAAGTTAGGACAGCTAACGGGGTTTTCATATACTTTAGTAAAAAACTTATCTCCCTAATCTAAAGTATATACGGTCTATTGGCCTTTGAGGGGAATTTAGGAGCTTTTTGAGATAGCGCTTTCTTAGAGATTTATCGTCGAAAGAATGAAAACCACTATAAATTTAAGTAAAATTTATTAATAATTAAGCCCGTGGGTGGGATTGGTCGTAGACTTTTTTAAGCTTTTCGGTTGTCAGATGGGTGTAGATCTGTGTGGTGGACAAATTAACATGGCCCAACAGTTCCTGCACAGAACGCAAATCTGCCCCCTTATTTAGAAGATGTGTCGCAAAAGAATGGCGGAACATGTGCGGAGTAACATGCTGGGCCATGGCTTGCTGCAGGATATATTTATCAATGATATAGCGCACATTGCGGTCAGTCAGATGTTTGCCATTTCTGCTGCCAAAAACAAACTTGCTATCCGCCTTACGCCCATCCAGATATTCTTTTAAGGCATTTAGTGCCTGATCTCCAATAGGGACCATGCGTTCTTTTTTGCCCTTGCCCATGACTTTAATGATATTGCCGATAAAATCAACATCTTCCACATTTAGACCCACTAATTCAGAGACCCTGATGCCGGTTGAATAAAGGATCTCAAAAATAGCCTTATCACGGGGGGAATTGATCTTGCCGATTTTAGGCGACTCGATCAATTGAATAGTTTCTTCTTCACTCATGAAATGCGGCAACGGTTTATCTAATTTCGGGGTCAGCAAAAGTTTGGCAGGGTTGGTTTGAATGACACCTTCACGCTGCAAGAATTTAAAAAAAGAACGTAAACTTGAAAGCTTGCGCGCTAAGGTACGGGGCTTTAAATTTCGACCTTTTAACTGTGCCAAGAATCGGCGCAAATCTGGATATTTGACGGCTTCAACAGGGGCTTTGTCTAAAAAAAGGGCGAATTCTTCCAAATCAATACGGTAATTAAGAGAGGTATGATTGGAATAATTTTTTTCTACTTCGAGATAGGTAAAGAATTTATCCAAATATTTTTTCATTGTTTGGCCAAATTCTTATTTTTGAAAAAAATTACTTCGCTTCACTGGGTGCGACATTGGCTACCGGAAGTTTATTGGCGATGAATTTGCAATCCGGATAACGGCTGCAGCCGTAAAAGGTGGCTCCCCGGTGGGAACGTCGTTCAACTAACTCGCCGGTACATCCCTCTGCCGGACATTTAACACCTGTAGTAAAAGCTTCCGCGTGTTTGCAATCAGGAAAACCCGTACAGCTGATGAAACGTCCACGGCGCCCCCACTTGACCACCATGGGTTTACCGCAATCAGGGCACGGCTTTTCGATCGTCATTTCTGTCTTTTGGATATTGGCCATGGCAAAATCCAATTCTTCTTTAAAAGGTCCCCAGAAATCTCCCAGCACCTTGGCATAAACATTCGTACCATCCTCAATGGAGTCTAATTCCTCTTCCATTTTTGCGGTAAAGCCAATGTCCATGATCTTTTTAAAATACTCCATGAGCAAATTGCATATACGGATACCAAGTTCGGTCGCGGTAAAATAGCCGCGGTCACGAAGCACATAATTACGGTAAACCAGGGTATGGATAATGGAAGCATAGGTGGAAGGCCGTCCTATGCCCTGCTCTTCCAGGGCCTTGACCAAGCTTGCCTCTGAAAACCGCGCCGGCGGCTTTGTAAAATGCTGGCTGGGTTTGACCTCCAGAAGATTAAGCACATCACCCTCTGCATATAGCGACGGATCAAGCTTAACGTCCTGTTCCTCATTGTCCATATAGGTCGTCAAATATCCCGGAAAAGCCAAAATGGAACCAGACGCACCGAACTGGAATCGTCCCGCTAAAATTTCAATTTTAGTTTGTTCAAAAATGGCCGGCATCATCTGGCAGCTGATAAATCTTTTCCAAATAAGATCATACAAACGATACTGCTCATCGCTCAAGTATTGTTTAACATCTTCAGGTTTGCGGTAAACATCGCTGGGCCGTATCGCCTCATGGGCTTCTTGGGCGCTTTTCTTGGATTTGAATTTATTCGGCTGTTCAGGCAAATATTCCTTACCATGATCTTTTTTGATCAATGCCCTTACTTTTTCTATGGCTTCAGCTGCGATATTCACAGAATCCGTACGCATGTAGGTGATCAAACCTTCAGGCTCTTCATCACCGATCTCAACGCCTTCATAAAGCTGTTGGGCGATCATCATCGTCTTAGAAGTATTAAATCCCAGTTTACCAAAAGCCTCTTGCTGCAGGGTACTGGTGATGAAAGGTGCCGGGGCATTGCGCTTGACCTGTCGGGTATTAATGGCGGATATTTTAAAGGACGATTTTTTTATTTCTTCGACAACAGCTTGGGTCACAGGCTCTGCTTTAAGATCGACCTTCTCCCCATCCATTTTTTCCAGATTGGCGGTTAAAATATCTTTGACGCCTTTTTTTTGCAGGTCAACGGCGATCTGCCAATACTCTTGAGGGACAAATATCCTTATCGCTTCCTCACGGTCAACGACCAACCGTAAGGCAACTGATTGCACCCGGCCTGCACTAAGGCGGGAACCGACCTTTTTCCACAGCAAAGGACTGATCTGATAACCTACAATACGGTCTAAAACCCGACGGGCATTTTGGGCGTCTACCAGCTTGTGATTGAATTCGCGTGGGTGCAGAAATGCTTTTTTGACCGCATCCTTGGTGATCTCATGAAAAACCACCCGGCTGACCTTCTTGTCTTTAGCAATATGCTGGATCAAATTCCAACCAATAGCTTCTCCTTCACGGTCAGGGTCAGTGGCAATAACAATCTCCTCCACATCCTTGGCTTCTTTCTTCAATTTAGCCATGGTTTTCATCTTGTCCCGGACCACAATGAATTTAGCCGCAAAATCGTTGTCCACATCCACGCCTATCGTAGATTTAGGCAGATCGATCAAATGGCCCATGGACGCGGTGACCTTATATTTTGTCCCCAAGATCTTATTGATCGTTTTGACCTTAGCCGGAGACTCAACAATAACTAAAATCTTAGCCATTCTCATTCCTTACATAGTATTGACCCGGCAATTGCCGGATCGTGCGTTTTAATTCCAGACTTAAGGTAATGTTCATAAGACTGCTGATATTCAATCCTGACCGCCTGACCAATTCATTGATATGTACCGGTTGATTCGTGATGTAAGGGTAAACCCTTGATTGTTCATCGCTCAATAATAACACGGGTCTGTTGTCAGAAGAACTTAATGGGGTATGGTCATATTTGACCTGTGATAAAACATCATCCGGGTTTAAAGCCACCCTTGCCCCATCCTGTATCAATTGATTGCTTCCCAAGGCTGTTTCATTATCAATATTTGACGGTAAAACAAAAACATCCTTATTTTGACTCAAAGCATAATCAGCAGTGATCAAAGCACCGCTTTTTTTCCCAGCTTCAATGACGACTGTAGCCCGACTCAAGGCACTGATGATCCTGTTGCGCCAGGGAAAATTCTGTTTTAAAGGCGGCATGGTACAGGCAAATTCAGAAACCACTGCGCCATGACGGCTTATTGTCTCCATTAAAGGGTGGTTCTCCTTGGGGTAGATATAATTAAAACCGCAGCCGATGACGGCAATTGTTTTGCCTCCCGCTTCAAGGCTGCCCTGATGGGCTGCCGTATCAATGCCCCTTGCCAATCCAGATACCACCATCATTCCTGCTTGAACAAAGGCCTGGGCAAAGGTCTTGGCCGATCTGCAGCCATAATAGCTCGCTGCCCTTGAGCCTACCAGAGCAAGCGACATTTGACCAAGGCAATCCATCTCGCCTTTAACATACAAAACCACCGGTGCATCTTCAAAAGCCCTTAAAGAACAGGGAAAACCATCATCAGCAGCTGTAAGAACAGTAATTCCTTTACGTTGAATCAAATTATATTCGTCTTGCAGGAATTTGTCTTTAGAAAAGTAGAATATATTTTCAGCTATGCTCGGAGAGATCAAACCGCATTGGGTTAATTCTTCAACGGATGAGTGCAGGACCTCCAAAGCACTGCCGAAGAATGTCATCAATTTACGGATCCGGATGGCCCCTAATTCAGGCACAGCGTTTAAAACAAGCAAAGCTTCCTGTTCGGTCATGATAGCCCCCCTATAGTTGGTGTGTACTATATTTTCTTGAGGATTTCGACAACCGGGCTTTCGATGGACGCGTCACTCGCGTCAATGGTAAAATCAGCCTGGCTGTACAGGGGGAGTCTTTGGTTGTATAACTCTTTAATACACCCGAGGGGGTCGGGCACTTGTAACAGGGGCCGGTGTTTTTCATTCTTGATGCGTTGGTAGATCACTTCCGGGGATGCCTGTAGATAAAATACGATACCATGGTGCTTTAGATGTTGCAAGTTTTCTTTGCGCAGCACAACCCCGCCACCGCAATCAATGATAATACCCTGACGCAGGGAAATCTCCTTAATGATACTCACTTCCAGGTCTCTGAAATAAGCTTCACCTTTGGACTTAAAGATCTGATCGATGGTCTGCCCTTCTCCCAGCTCTGCCAGGGCATCTGTAACAACTACCTCTGACCCCAGGCGTTTACCCAATTCACGGGCTATCAACGATTTACCTGAGCCCATAAAACCTATTAAAACAATATTTTTCTTCATTTAGATTTACGTAATTGATATTCGATATAACCTGCCAATACTTCCTGGATCCTCACGGATGGCTGGACCACAAAATAACGGCTCATGATGGCATGGCCCATTTCATGGCCTAAAATTTCCCTTCTAAAATTCTCTGATGACATATAAATGGACCGCGTGTCATCCAAATAAAAGCCATATCCTGTACAAGGGATGTGTGCATGAAACATGTTATTATAATAAGCTGTCAAATCCTGCTGTGTCGCAAAGATCTTGATATTGGCCTTAAGGCTATAGATATGCATATCTAAAACATCGCTCGCCCTGGCAAAAAGCACTTCCACCATGCTTGATAATTTCGCCTGAGGTGAAGATCCGTTGACCGTCTGATTGGTCAGAATTTGGTCAGTTTTACTCACATAAAGCTGACTGATAAGGCTATTGATATCAACACCGGATTTATAATAAATAGTAAAATGACCTGTGTCGATCTTTGCAGCCGTGCCAAAATCATCATCCGCCGCCCAAACCAAAGCCGGCACCAATATCCATAAACAACAAGCAACAATGCGTAGGATCATGTTTTAAAGGTGTTCAATATTTTCTTAACCTCATCCATAGATGAGGCATTTTTAAGCGTTTTGATCCTGCCATTGATCTTTTCAACAGTTTCATTATAAGTTACAGCGACTTGTTTTAATTGGTCCCCCTCCCGCAGCCTCATAGAACTTGAAAAATCACCTTCCCCGAGCAAGCCAAGCATGATCTTTAAGCGGTGCAAAGGACCGGCTATTTTGTGTGAAACCAACAGCATCATCGCTATGGCGGCCAAGGACACGATCACAAGCTCAATAAAAACAGTCTGAAGTAATAGCGGCAGCAGGTATTCTGCCGTGGTATGGACAGCCACGCGCCCATTGGCAATACCTACGGTTGTTGAATGCCGCGCTAGCCAATATATCAAAGCCACGGTTAAAGCTGAACCAAAGGCTAACAAAGAGCAAAACTTAAGGATAAATTTGGTCTGAAAACTCTTATCAATATAATAATTACTGCGTTGGTATTTACGGGGTTTTCGGCTCATTTGAGGTACTCCTGGTTAATTTCAACCTTGGTATTTTTGTTTAAGTTTTCAATCCAGGCATCAAGATTGCCACCTTCCTTGGTCTTTTCCTGCAGGGCAGTTGTCAGCAGGGACTGCTGGTAAAAGCTCTCGATCATTTTGAGGAATTGGGGATCACGGTCCAATCCACGGCGCTCCGCATCTAAAAGGATGAGTTTCTGGTTGATCATATTCTTTAAAAAAGCGCTGCGATAAAATAAATTATGGTCCCGGCCATAAGCAGAATTCTTATAAGCCTCTTCAAATTCATGTTGAGTGATGACGTAGCTGCCGACTCGGGCCACGATCTGTTGCCCTGATTCCCTGGATTGGCAACCTAAAATAGAAACCAATATGACCATTCCTATGACAAGCCTCATAGACACCTTCCCCTTTTAGGATTATTCCAACCCCGCCAAGGCGGGGATTTCATGCATTTTTATTTTACTATAAAAGGTTCCCAAACCATAAAAAACCCCGCATTTTTTAGATGCAGGGTTTAAAAGCTTAAGACAATTTTTACAAGGCGTAAACCTTTCAGAGCTTCTTCTCGATCTGCCCGTCGATAAAATCATACGCCCCTTGATCAAGCTGAAATTCCTGGTCAAAAGCCCCCGAATCTAAATCGATCAAAGGATGATAAAGGAACAAACCTCCTGATTGAGCCGATGAGGTTGAAGGATCAAATGTATTGACCTGGGTCAAGGCCAATTTCTCTGCATCGGGGAATACAAAATGTTTCTGTAGATCACTTGAGGCTTGGGTCAGCAAGAAAAAGTCATTGATAGATATACCAGGAGTATTGGGCGAAGAACCAGGGTTATTAATGACCGGCGGCCAAAAACGTATCCCATTAAAATAGACATCCCCAGGGGGATTTGCAGGCGATAATAATGGAACCGCACTTGCTGAAGAATCGACTATGCCTGTCAAGAACCCGCTGTTTCCACCCACCTCACTGCCGATATCTAAGATCAAATTACCTTGAATATTTACATTAACAGGATCAATCAATCCAATGGTCCCATTAGGCACAGATAAAGTAGAATCATTTTCAGCAACCAGGATAGAACCAGGATCACCATTAATGGAACCATTATCGGAAGTCAGATCTACCGCCCCTGCGGCAGACTGGATGGTCCCATTCAAAGTGATATCACCTGTCAACGCTTCCAGGGTAAAATCACTACCAGTACTTACGCTATTAAGCGTAATATTGTTTGTCTTCAGATCAGCCAAACCACCTGCGTTGACACTAAGAAAATTTGCATTGATCACAATAGGGGCTAAACTATTGCCAATATCATTAGATGCATTTAAAACTAAAGAGTTTCCCGTAATCAACGAATTATCATCCAAAATCGATCCACCACCCGTTGCTGTCAAATTCACATTAGAATTCCCTGCATTAACCGTCCCCACATTAATATTACCATCTGCAGTGACGGTGATATCACCATCATTGGTCGTCAAACTATCTAACAAGACACCACCTATGGGAGTGCTTTCATTGTTGATATTAATCGGACCTGTACTGCTTACATTGGCATCTATCTGATTGGCTGTCGTATTGATGGGATTCGTTACCCCCATGCCATTGGTTGAATCCAAAGTCAGGTCATTACCCGTAATTAACGAAGCACCTGTTAAATCATCAATGGTGCCACTGTTGCTTGTCAAACTGACGTTATCAAAACCTGCATTCACTGCCCCCACATTAATATTACCATCTGCAGTGACAGTGATAGCACCATCATTGGTCGTTAAACTGTCTAACAAGACACCGCCGGGGGAGGTGTTTTCATTGTTGATATTGATAGGTCCTGTACCACTTACATCTGCGTCTATCTGATTGGCTGTTGTATTGATGGGATTCGTTACCCCAATACCATTGACTGCATTTAACGTCACATCATTACCTGTCACCAGTGAACTGCCCGTTAGGTCATCAATAGACCCGCTGTTGCTTATCAAATTTACATTATCAGAACCTGCATTCACTGTTCCCACATTAATATTGCCATCTGCGGTGACGGTGATATCACCATTATTAGTTGTTAAATTGTCCAACAAGACACCGCCTACGGGAGTATTTTCATTGTTGATATTGATCGGACCGCTACCGCTTACATTGGCATCTATCTGATTAGCTGTTGTATTAATGGGATTGGTTACCCCAATACCATTGACTGAATCCAGAATTAGGTCATTATCGGTAATTAACGAGCCCCCCGTTAGGTCATCAATAGCGCCACCATTGCTTGTTAAACTTACGTTATCAGAACCCGCATTGATCGTACCTACATTTATATTGCCATCTGCGGTAACTGTAATATCCCCATTATTGCTTGTCAGATTATCTAATAAAACACCACCTATAGGAGCACCTTCATTGTTAATATTGATCGGGCCTGTAGCGCTTACATTGGCATCTATCTGATTAGCTGTCGTATTGATGGGATTCGTTACCCCAATACCATTGACTGCATTTAATGTCACATCATTGCCTGTGACCAGTGAACTGCCTGTTAGATCATCAATAGCACCGCCGCTCCCATTAATTGCTTCCAGGGTTACATCGGAACTCCCTGCATTGACCGTGCCCACATTAATATTGCCATCTGTGGTGACGGTGATATCGCCATTATTGGTTGTCAAATTGTCCAATAAAACGCCACCTATAGAGGTACTTTCATTATTGATATTGATCGGCCCTGTGCCGCTTACATTAGCATCTATACTATGAGCAATCGTATTAATCGCCGCGTTATTACCAATACCAGTAGCCGATTTTAATGTCAATAAATTACCTATCACTAATGATGTATTATCTAAAATTGAATTATTGGCGGCCGTCAAATTCACATTCCCCGCTGTGCCAGCATTTATTGTCCCTACATTCAGGTCACCACCTGAAGTTAAAGTAATATCATTACCTGTACTATTTCCCGCAAATGTCGAATCTACATCCGTTGCAGTTATCACCCCTGTACCATTCACATTGATCGTACCACTGTTAGTGCTCAGGAAATTCAAGATCACATCGCCAGTCTGGTTTAAATTGATCAAACCGCCACTTTTACTGACATCCGCATTGATAATCTTGGCAGTTGTATTGATTGCGTGAGTAAGACCAATTCCATCTACTGCTTCCAATACTAAATTATCCCCCGTAATACTCGAACCCCCTGTCAAATCATCAATGGCGCCTGCAACCCCATTGATCGCACCTAAATCCAAATTATTAGCCCCTGCATTGACCGTGCCTACATCAATACTCCCATCGGCAGTAACCGATATGTAACCATTATTCGTCGTCACATTGTCCAGCAAAACTCCACCCGGAACTGTATTCTTATTTTTTAAATAAATGGAGGCATCTAGGCCGCTCACATGAGCATCTAATTGATTAGCTGTCGTGTTGATCGGATTGGTCAACCCGACACCATTAACCGCATCAAACGTTACGTCATTACCAGTAACCAAAGAGGCCCCTGTGAGATCATCAATGGTTCCGCCCGTTGCCGTTAGATTGACATTAGCGCCGCTTGAAGCGATAGGAGCAGCCAGGGCCACGGAATTGGCTGTCACATCAACAGCGTCGCTAACCGAAGCAGGTGTATTGCTGATACCATCAGCATAGAATGCGCCATAGCTACTTCCGTTAGCAATGGTGAGATCGCCGGTATTATTTATACTGATCCCGCCTGAAACATTGTTGCTGGCAGAAATATTTGTATTCGCATCAGCTGTTGTATTGGTGGTGATATTTATTCCTTTTGATGCGGCCAACGCTAAATTAGCCGTATCAATATTGGCCGTACTGCCATTGGACGTCGTTATTGAACCATTACTACTGACCCCGTTATAGGTGGCATCTACTTCAATATCTCCACCATGAGCCGTTAAATGCGTATTCACACCTGAAGCTAAATTAATATTACCTGTGGCATATATCCCAAGTTCCGCAGTGCCAGAACCAGCTGTCAACCCAATATTATTACTGACAGACACATTGTTCCCACCCAAATACAAATGATCTAAATTAATGCCGCTAAAAATCCCGCTATTAACATTTAAATTTCCCCCGCTAACACCCAACACCACCGTTCCTGTTGGATTTAAAGTTAAGCTGTTTATCTGGCTGGTTGAAAAATTACCATTGACCATGTTCACATAGATATCGCCATTGGGAGCATTAATGGTCAGGGAATTTACACCCGCATCAATATCCAAAAAGTCCGGATCGATCCTGGGAGAAGGACTCGGAAAAGCACCCACATCCCCATTGCTATTTAAAGTAATACTATTGGCCGTGATCCAGGTAGTATCAATACCGTCATCAAGAATGGAACCGTTTTTTGCTTTCAACATGACATTACCTGTTGTACCGGCATTAATGGCCCCTACGATCAGATCATCGGCGGCATTTAAGGTAACATCATTATTAGAGCTTGTGATCCCGTTTACCCCACCCACTGGTCCGACAGTCAACGTATCGGCATCCTTGTAAGTCAAAGAACCATTAATATCTGCAGCTATAGTGCCAACAGCATTACTGGAATCGCTCATGGTGTCCGTACCTGCGCCGGTCAATAATAAACCATTGGCTGTCAATGCTCCACTGCTTTGACTGATACCGCCAGTTGTTGTATTAAGTGTAATGACGCCTGTTCCTACATTAATATTATTGGCCAATGTCAACGTATTGCCTGTATTTAAAGTGACATTATTATTTATATCTATGATGCCATTGGCACCATTAACCATACCCACTGTTAACGCCCCTATATTAGTGAAGGTAAAATTGCCACCCGTGGTGTCAGCTGCTAAAGTTACTACACTATTATTACCGCTATTCAAATTAAAGGTCCCGTTGCCTTCTAAAAACAAACTGTTGGCTGTAATGCTTCCGGTCTCTCCTATAGATTGGGCATTATTCAACAAGAACGTATTAGTCCCCGCATTGATCGTGCCCAAATTACTGATCAAATTGCTTTGAGTACTTACATCCGTATTCCCTGACGTATTTGTTAAATTCAAAGTTGAAGCTGTTAACACACCCGTTTGTGTTAATCCGCCGGCCACATTATCCGTTAACGAAAATGTTTGGCCCGCGGCATTGATGGCGCCAAGGACATTAATGGCATTACCAGCATTATTAAGGGTCGTACTCCCTGCTGTATTTGTCAAACTCAGGGTGTTGGCCTTCAAAGATCCTATTTGTGTCAAGCCAGTGGCCACATTTCTGTTAAGGAGAATGTTTGGCCTGCGGTATTGATGGTACTAAGTATATTAATGGCATTACCGGCATTATTAAGAATCGTGCCCGCTGCAGTATCCGTGACGTTTAAAGTATTGGCTGTGATGGCTGCAGATTGGGAAATAGCCCCCCCGCTGGTAAGGGTTACAATACGGCCTGGATCACTCACTGCCCCTAAAAGATCAATGCCGGCAGAGGCATCAGTAAGATTGATATTCCCATCAACGCTACTGGCAGAAGCAATGGTTAATGGCGTAGAACCACTGTTACTAATAAAAATCCCGGCACTGGAGGGAAGCGGCGGCACATGCACAGGATCCATTTGAGCTGAAACAGAAGCCAGCCCGCTCACTAAGATAGGATTGACTAAAGACCCAATCCCGCTTGCAGCCTGGATCCCTGATTGAAGATTTAAAACACCAGAACCTGCCAGCGCTGCTGAAATAGTATAATTTCCAGTATCAATGATGCTTCCCGTACCTGTATTCCACGCCCCGGATGCACCAGAAGTATTATCAGCAAAAATATTTAAAGTAACCCCATTTCCTATGGTGGTTGCGCCGGCTATGGTAATACTCCCTGTTGCCCAAACAGTGGTATTGGCATTATAAACACCTGAAACAGTGGCGGT
>Ga0206794_1154_pt1 | contig 17401 bp, 12 predicted proteins | sample Alteio_BWOrgCont_70_FD_152877 | JGI IMG/M metagenome (GOLD analysis project Ga0206794, IMG submission 152877) | Enriched cells from forest soil in Barre Woods Harvard Forest LTER site, Petersham, Massachusetts, United States -... | ecosystem: Environmental > Terrestrial > Soil > Temperate forest >...
CCAGCACGGGCGCGCCTTCCATGGCGGCATCATAGAGCCCGTTTAGCAGATGGACAGCCCCGGGACCGGTGGTCGCCAGACATACGCCGAGCTTGCCGGTGTACTTGGCATAACCGCTCGCCATAAAGGCCGCGGCCTCTTCATGCCGCACGGTGACGTACCGGATCTTGTCCTGTCGTTTGCGCAGGGCCTCCACAATAGGAATAACGCCATCCCCAGTAAGGCCAAAGACCATCTCCACCTTCCAGTCGATCAGCTTGTCGATGAGGATATCTGCGGTGGTGTCATTTGGTGAAGCGGCATCCCCGCCACGGTCTGCCCCCTCCTGTTTATCAGTGACGGCCTTTTCCCCGCTCCGGTCGGAGCCTGCAACGGCATTTCCTATCGATGGGACGGCAGCGATGGCCATGGAAAGATCGCGGACGAACTTCCGCCGGGAAGAATGGTACATTAAATCCTAAATTTTATGAGGGAGGCCGCAATTCCTGCACCATTGGAGGTATGACATTTGAACAAACACCACAAGCACAAATAGCTTTTTATGAATAAATTGGATGCTGCCGACAATATGACCGATACCTCCATCGAACTACTCGAACAGCCGGCAACCGCTGCCGGGGAAAATAATCCGCAAAGTCCCGGTTTCTCCCCAGCGGAAAATGAGCCGGCGCCCGCACCGATCCTTACTTACCCTGGCGATCCTTATCCGCTGGGCCCCTTTTGGGATGGTAAAGGGGTCAACTTCGCCCTCTATTCTCACAATGCGTCCGGTGTTGATCTGTGCCTGTTCAATGACGCAAAGGATCATAAGGAGACTCACCGGATCAAGCTGACCGAACGGACGCACGATAAGTGGCATTGCTATGTCCCCGATCTCAAGCCGGGCCAGATCTATGGTTACCGCGTATATGGTCCGTATGATCCCGGCAATGGTCACCGCTTCAACCCGAACAAGGTACTGCTCGATCCTTATTCAAAAGCGATCTGTAATGTCGGCCAGTGGGACGATACGCTTTTCGGTTACACGGTAGGTCAGGAGGATACGGTCATGGATGAGCGGGACAACGCGCATATTGCACCAAAATCGGTTGTGATCGACCACCATTTCGATTGGGGTGATGACCGTGCGCCAAAGGTCGCGTACTACAACATGGTCATCTATGAAATGCACGTAAAGGGGTTTACAAAAACATTCCCCGGTATCCCCGACGAGATCAGGGGCACCTATGCGGCACTGGCCCACCCGGCCGTCATCGATTACCTGAAGATGCTGGGCATCACCGCCGTCGAGCTCATGCCCGTCCATCAAAGCATCTCCGAACGCCACCTCGTCGAAAAAGGTTTATCCAATTACTGGGGATACAATACCATCGGCTTCTTTGCTCCGGGTCTTCGCTTTTTCAGCGGCACGGACATCGGCGGCCAGGTCAGGGAGTTCAAGAACATGGTCAAAGAGCTGCACCGCGCGGGTATCGAAGTCATCCTCGACGTGGTCTACAACCATACGGCGGAAGGCAATCAAATGGGACCGACCATTGCCTACCGGGGCATCGACAACAGCGAATATTACCGGCTCGCGGACGACAAACGTTTTTATTTCGATTACACGGGCACGGGCAATACGCTCAACGCAAGGCTGCCCAATGTCCTCATGTTGATCATGGACAGCCTCCGCTACTGGGTGACGGAAATGCATGTCGATGGGTTCCGGTTCGACCTCGCGGCCGCGCTTGCCCGTGAACTGCACGATGTCAACCGGCTGGGTGCCTTCTTCAGCATCATCTACCAGGACCCCGTCATCAGCCAGGTCAAGCTGATCGCCGAACCCTGGGATGTGGGCGAAGGGGGCTACCAGATCGGCCAGTTCCCGCCGGGCTGGGCGGAATGGAACGGGAAGTACCGCGACTGTATGCGGGACTACTGGCGCGGCGCGGATAGTATGCTGGCGGAATTCGCGGAACGGTTTACGGGCAGCTCCGATCTCTATAAGAACGACAACCGCAATCCGACGGCGAGCATCAATTTCATCACGGCGCACGACGGGTTCACGCTCGAAGACCTCGTGTCATACAACGACAAGCACAACGAAGCAAACCTCGAGGACAACAAGGACGGCCACCAGGATAACAAGTCCTGGAACTGCGGCGCGGAGGGACCCACCGAAGACGCCGGCATCACCACGCTCCGCAACCGCCAAAAACGGAATTTCCTCGCCACGCTGCTGCTTTCCCAGGGTGTCCCCATGATCCTCTCGGGCGATGAACTGGGTCATACGCAGCGGGGGAATAACAATGCGTACTGTCAGGACAATGACATCTCCTGGATAGATTGGGAAAAGGCCGATAGGCACCTGATCCAGTTCACCTCCGACCTGATCCGGCTTCGCAGAAGCCATCCTGCCTTCTCCCGCAAACATTGGTTCAAGGAACGTCCCGTCAAGGCAGTGGGACTTACCGACATCGCCTGGTTCCAGCCCGGCGGCGCTGAAATGACGGAAGAGCATTGGCAGACGGGTTATGCCAAATCCCTCGGCATCTTCGTGTATGGCGACGGCCTTCATGCGGTCGATCCGTTGAGCAAGCCCATCACCGACGACAGCTGGTACATCATCTTCAATGGCCACTATGAGCCGCTCGACTTCAAGCTGCCCGCAAAAAAATATGGCACCGCCTGGAAGAAAGTTTGGGATACATCCTACCCGCTCGGCGATCAGAAAACGGATTATCTCCCGGGCGAAATGGTCCGGGCGGAAGGCCGTAGTATCGTCCTGCTCCAAAGCCCGTTAAAGTCGATCAAACCTACGGCCCGTCGTCCGCGAAAGAAGCCCTGAGCTCATAAACCGCGACGCTCCTTGGCGGCAACCGCAGGGCCTTATCACCCTGATCCGGTGTCTGCTCATCGGAGGTCAGCACCAGCCGCCATTCACCCTGCTGTACTCCGGCATAACCGATGTCTACCGGCAATGAGGTATCGGCGGAAAAATTAAAGACACACACCAGGTGAAGCAGCCTGTCGGCGGAATACCGGTAGATCATCAATCCATGGCCGCCAACAACATCCGCCCTGAGCCTGACCTTCGAAAGATCACGTAACAGCGGGTGCTCCCGCCGCAGCCTGATCAGCCGCCGGTGCCAGTCGAGCAGCATGGCATGACGCCTCTCCTGCCGCCGCTCCCACCGTAATTTCGATTGCTCAAACACCGCCGCATCCTGCGGATCGCGTGCCTCCCCTTCAAATTCGAATACCGCAAACTGTTGTTTCCTGCCTTCGATCAGCCGCGCGGTGGTCTCCGGCTCCCGGTAATCCGAAAAGAAATAAAAAGGCGTTTCCTCTCCATATTCCTCCCCCATAAAGAGCATGGGTACATAAGGCGACAGCAGCAGGGCCGCAGCGGCCAGCCTCAGCGAAGCAACATCCGTCAGCACCGACAGCCGCTCTCCACCGGGTCTGTTGCCCGGCAGGTCATGGTTCTGGTTAAAGACGACAAAATGATCCCCACTAATCCCCGCCGAAGACGCGCCATGCACCCGGTGGCGGAACTTTACAAATTCCCCGCTATGTACAAATCCTTCTGAAAAAGCCTTTGCCAGCTGGTCGATGGTCCCGAAATCCCGGTAATACCGCCACCCCTTCGGATCGAGAAAGACATATAAGGCGTGATGGAAATCGTCAAGCCACAGACCATCGAAGCCACGGCCGCCCGTCCCGGGCGGCCGTACGACGCGCGGATCATTCCCGTCGCTCTCCGCGACAAGCCACAACCTCCGCCCCGCGCGCCGCTCCCAATTCTTCACGGCCTCATAAAGCCGGTCCCAGATCGTTACGGCATTCCGGTCATATATCTCGTGGACGGCATCCAGCCTCAACCCATCGAGATGATACTGCTCCGCCCAATACAGTACATTGTCTGTCACAAAATCCCGGACGCCATCCGACCAGGCGCCGTCAAAATTCATCGCCTTCCCCCACGGGGTCTGGTATTTATCGGTAAAATAGGGCCCATACCGTTCCAGGCAGTTGCCCTCCCTGCCGATGTGGTTGTACACGACATCGAGGAACACCGCTATCCCCCGGCGGTGACAGGCATCCACAAGCCGCTTCAGTCCCTGCGGCCCACCATAGGTATTTTGCACGGCATAAAGAAAGACACCGTCATAACCCCAGTTGCGATCGCCGGACCATTGGGCCACGGGCATCAGCTCGAGCGCATTGACGCCAAGTTCCACAAAGTCATCGAGCCGATCGATCACGGCCGCAAAAGTCCCCGCGGCAGTAAAAGCCCCAATATGCACTTCATAAAAGATCAGCTCTTCAAAGGGCAACCCCCGCCAATCGCCATCATTCCAGCTGAAAGCGCCATGATCCACGACCTCTGACGGTCCATAAACACCCTCCGGCTGATAGTTCGAAGCCGGATCGGGAACTACTTCGGTACCATCATCGGGCGCAAAAAAATACCGCGCGCCGCCGCCGACATCATCAGCCTCTGCCTCCCAATAACCATGGTCATCCCGCGTCATCGGCAGCCGCCGTTCCCGCAAGCCTCCGCCAGGGACCAGCACCAGCGTCATCGCCCGCTTCTCAGGCGCCCAGACCTTGAACTTCATGACGCACCCTCCCATGCATCCAGCTTGATGACCATCCCCTCATCCCCAAAAAGATCGATGCTATCCCTGACGGATACCTGCTCCTGCTCGGGCAGGGTATCGATAAGTATGACACCCGTAAATCTTATACTGGCCGGGGTAAAGTAACAGGGCCGGTGCGACAGATTGAGCACGATGAGAAAGGCAGGATGTCCTTCCGCCTCCCGGATATAGGCGATCATTTGCTTGTCCGAAAATACCGGCCGGTACGCACCGACCATCAACGAAGGCTCCTGCTGACGCAGCCCGATCAATTGCTTATACAGCCGCAAAAAGGAATACACATCCGTGCTTTGCACCTGCACGTTGCGGCGATGATAGGTCCTGTCGATCCGCAGCCAGGGGTCACCCGCCGAAAAACCCGCATTGTCGCTGCCATCCCACTGCATCGGCGTGCGCTCGGGATCACGGCTCAAATTCTTGCCGGGCATGTTCAACCCCTGCGGGTCCTTCACCTCGTTTGCCGGGATCGGCACATCGCGCATCCCGATTTCATCTCCGTAGTACATGGTCGGTGTTCCCCGAAGAGTAAGCAGCAGCACGGCCGCAACCTTCGACTGCTGACCGCCGACCCGGCTCGTGATCCGCGGATTGTCATGGTTGCCAAATACCCAGTTGGGCCAGTCTCCGGCGGGCAAAGCCCCTTCATATTCGTCGATGGCCGCCGCGATCAGCCGCGGGTCCCAGGCCAGGGTGATCAGGATAAAATTAAAAGGCAGGTGCGCTTCCTTCTCATGCGATCCATAATAGGCCACCAGCTTGTGCACGGGCAGATAGATCTCGGCGATCATCAACCGCTGGTCATACTCGTCCAGCACCTTTCTCATCCGTGCGACGATGCCATGCATCTCGGGCTGGTCGGTGGAATAGACGGGCAACAGCTGTTCATAGGTGCCCATCCAGTCCTGGTAATCGGGGTTCCGCGGGTTGTCGCGCCACTGGGCATCCTTGACCATGTGCCACATGGCATCCACCCTAAAGCCGTCCACTCCCTTGTCCAGCCAGAACCGCATCACCTCGTGCATGGCCTTCTCCACTTCCGGGTTCCGCCAGTTGAGGTCCGGCTGCTTGACAAGAAAGGCATGATAATAATATTGACCGGTCTTTTCGTCCCATTGCCACGCGCTGCCGCCAAAGACGCTCAGCCAGTTGTTGGGCGGACTGCCATCGGACTTGGCGTCCTTCCAGATATACCAGTCACGTTTGGGGTTGTTCCGTGATGACCTGGACTCGATAAACCACGGATGTTCATCCGAGCTGTGGTTCGGCACAAGATCGAGGATCAGCTTCATCCCCGCCTCATGCACCAGCCGCAGCAGTTCGTCAAAATCCCCCATCGTCCCAAAGGTGGGCCAGATGCCGGTATAATCCGAGATGTCATAGCCAAAGTCCGCCATTGGCGACGGGTAGATCGGCGAAAGCCAGACGGCCCTGACACCCAGCCATTTCAGGTAGTCCAGTCTTTCGATCACGCCACGCAGATCACCGATGCCGTCACCATTGCTGTCCTGGTAGGACCGCGGATACACCTGGTAGATGATCCCGTCCTGCCACCAGAGGTATTGCTTTTGATTGGTTTCCATAACTATGGGAACAATTGCAACACCAATGCCATCGAAGGGTTATCTTAGTGTTATGCAGAACAATACAAAAATCACGAACTGGCTATTGTTGCTTACTCGCCTCTGGTTGGGCTACAACATGGCTTATGGCGGGGGCGGATTTTCCTCTGTTCGGAGCATTCTATTCATTCCGCATGACAGAGCGTTTTTTATCCATTGGTTTGGGGATGAGCTTCATTATCCGTTTCCTTTAGCCATGGCGTTTTTGGCAAAGGGGGTCGAATTATTGGGCGGCGCGCTCGTGTTCCTGGGTCTTTTCACAAGAGTATCGGCATCTTTTATTGCATTTACGATGCTGATGGCGACCCTTACCGCAAACCTGGGTAAGAATTTCAACGTTGACGGCAATATTACAATATCCTATACGCTGTTTGCCCTATTCCTCATTTTTTGGGGAGGGGGTAAATTCAGCCTTGACTATTACCGCCATCACAGGTATTCTTTTTGATGGGTATCCATAACTATGGGAACAATCACCCCACCTATCACGCGAAAATGGTGGAAAGAGGCCGTGGTCTACCAGGTCTACCCCCGCACCTTTAAAGACAGCAACGGAGATGGTATCGGCGACCTTCAGGGGCTGCACCATTCGATTGATTATATCGCCTCGCTTGGCGTCGACATTCTCTGGATCAACCCCGTTTTCCAAAGCTCGGGCTATGACAATGGCTATGATATCGTCGATTTCAAGGCGATCCAGCCCGAGTACGGAACAATGGCCGATCTCCAGCAGGTGATCGACGCCGCCCACCGCAAGGGTCTCCGCATCATCATCGACATGGTCGTCAACCACACCAGCGAGCGGCATGAATGGTTTCGCAGTGCGCGTACTTCCCGGGAAGACGTTTATTACAAGTTCTACCATTGGTGGCCTGCGGAGAAAGGCGATCCGCCTTACCGTTGCGGGTTCTTCGATACGGACGGCCAGGGCTGGCGCTACAATAAACCGACGGATTCCTGGTACCTGCATTATTTCTCGCCCGAGCAACCCGACCTCAATTGGGAAAACCCCGAAGTGCGCCGCCAGCTTTACGACATCCTTCGCTTCTGGCTTGCAAAGGGGTTCGACGGCTTTCGCTTCGACGCGCTCACCTTTATTTCAAAGGACACCACCTTCCCCGGGATCACCCCCGCGATCCTGAAAGAAAAATACCATGACGACTGGGGGCATTATTACGCCAGCGGTCCTCACCTGCATGACTACCTGAAGGAAATGCGCCGCGAGGTGCTGGCGGGACATGATGTGGTGGCTATCGCGGAGGCGCCCGGCATTCCACCTGAAGATGCCCCTCTATTCGTCGCCGAAGACCGCGGCGAGCTCGACCTCATCACGCACTTCGATGGCATCGCCCTCGGCTATGTGCCCGGCGAGTTCAAAAAACCAGATCCCAATGGTTACAACATGCACGAGTTCAAAAAGGTCTATACCACCTGGAGCGACACTTACAACCGTGCAGGGTGGGGGACCATCTACCTCGGCAACCATGATCAGCCACGGATGGTCTCCCGTTGGGGGGATGACGGCGATAAATTTCGCACGCTTTCCGAAAAGCTCCTGTTCACTTTTTTGCTGACCATGCGCTCCACCCCCTTTATCTATAATGGGGACGAGCTCGGCATGAAAAGCATCCGCTTCACGCGCATCGATGAATACGAGGATATAGAGACCCATCGCATCTACGACCGGCTCGTGGCAAAGAGCGGTGATGCGGCGGACTTTCTCCACGACCAGCAAGTCACCGGACGCGACAATGGGCGCACGCCGATGCAATGGACCGCCGGCCCCAATGCCGGTTTTACGACCGGCACGCCCTGGCTAAAGATAAACCCCGATCATCCGCAGGTCAACCGGGAAAGCGAAGAGCGCGACCCGGCCTCGGTGCTGAATTACGTCCGGCGGCTCCTCCTGATCCGCCGCCAATGCCCGGCACTTATTTACGGCGACTATACGTTGCTGACGCATGACGATTCCCGCGTCTATGCCTATATCCGCTCCTGGGAAGTATCGACCTATGCCGTCCTGTTGAATTTCTCCGATGCGGAAAATACTTTCGATCATTTACTGTCCCAACCCGCCGCAAATGACATCCTCATCAATAATTATCCGGGTCTCCGGTGGCTGCGGACCGGTTTGCTGCTGGCCCCATGGCAGGCCGTCGTTTTTGGCTGTCTGCCGACGCATTTCCACGTCCGGCCGTCATCGCCTCGCTGACCTGGGCGCGCGTCCGACTTCCGCTATCCCGCTGGTTGGCCCCCACGGCCCTCCATGTCGGACTGTCAACGGCCCCATTTCTTGCCCCCCGGCTCGGACGTGTTTCAGGTTTCCGCTCTGAATCCTTTGCATCCCGGATGGTTGGACCCTGAATTGGCCGGTCGCCATGTGGCGCATCCCCGGGGACATCCCTTTGCCTCCGCTTAAAAGCTGGTTTCATATTTGCAAGCTTTTTTCCTGAACTTTGCGATTATTATGCCATCTCATCAAATTACCCCGATCAAAGAAGGCCAAACTGGCTTTGTCATCAAAGAGCTCGAAGGAGCACTCCGTCATGGGCATGCCCATGCCACCTTCGAAGATGCCGTAAAAGACATCCCCCACCGGTTGCTGGGCTCGGTGCCCGATGGTCTGCCGTATAGTCTCTGGCAGTTGGTCGAACATCTCCGCATCGCCCAGTGGGACATGCTCGAGTTTTCCCGCGATTCAAGACACAAAAGCCCGAAGTGGCCCGAAGCCTACTGGCCGGTAGAAAGGGCGCCGGCAGACGAGACCGCGATAAACAGATCCATCGAACAGATTCTTTCCGACCGGGAGGCCTTTATCAAGTTGCTACACGAGGCCGGCAATCAAATATACTCGTCCCTCGAGCACGGCAACGGGCAGTCCCTCTTCAGGGAAGCCATGTTGATCATCGACCATAATAGCTATCATATAGGCGAGATCATCCTGCTCCGCCGTCTGCTGGGGATCTGGCACTGAGCCTATTCAACACGAAACCCTGCATCGATCGTACGTTCTGATAAGCCTCACCGATCGTATTGTTAAAATAGACATATACATCTTTTCCGTCCTTTAGCCAGTAATTTATCTTCTCGGACTCATCACGCAGCAATTCGCAGGGATATCCACCACGATAATCCCCGGCAATCCCATGATACCGCTTATATACAAAAGATGTATTACCCATCGGTTCAGTCAGATTCGATAGGGGCATGTCCTGGATAACGCCGGCGGCTCCATATCTCTCGAGCAAAGCACCGGTATCGCGTGTATACCATGACCTGTCCCTGAATTCAACCGCGATCCGCCATTGCCCGTCTCCCGTGAACCCCCCATTACCGTGCCCATCACCCGCCACCAATATGCGTTCCAGCAATCTCTCCAACTGACCGGCCCTGTCCGCCTTTACCCGCGGCGGCAGTTGCACCAGCAGACAGCCCTTTTTCGATGACAACCCCGCCGCGGCATACATGAACCTGTCTACATCCATTGGAATAAAATGTAATCCCGGTTCATGCGTGATCCCCTGCCACAGCTTCACCGAAAACCTGAACCCCGCCGGCACCGAATCCGCCCACTTCGCAAAAGTCGCCCGCTGCGGGATCTTGTAGTGGCTGCTGTTGATCTCGATGCTGTTGAACAGCGATGCATAATACTCAAGTCGCGTCCCGCCCCGAAATTCCTCGGGGAATGCCTGCTTGTTCGGCACCCCCAATACCAACCCGCTCGTGCCGCAATAAAACTGACCCATCATATCAGGAGCACTGCAAACCCACGGCCAACCGCAGGACAGGCGCACACCAGGCCACAGGCCCGGCGGCCGAAGGCCAATCAAACAGAATTGCTTCAATAAAACTACTGCTATATGAAGAGAATCCCATTGCTCTTTTGCCTGTATATTTGTGCGCGGTCTGCCTGAAATGAATATTCGCGACATTTATCTCGCGGATATGGTCCTCAGGGCGAACAAAGGCGTAGAGACGATGCAGGCGCCGGCGCGCTCTTCAGTATAAATGGTAACAGGTGTGAGGACATCCGGCCGCGCCTGCCGCTCTGGATCAAAAATAAAGAATATGATACCTGTAAAAACGGCCATTTGCTCGTTCGGGATGTCAGGGCGTGTGTTCCACGCGCCCTTTCTGCATGTCAACCCAAAATTCGATCTGTATTCGGTGTGGGAACGCGAAAAAAACCTCGCCAGGACCATCTATCCGGATATCCGTGTCTGCCGGACGCTGGAAGAGTTGCTTGCCGATCCTGCCGTCGAACTGGTCGTCGTGAATACGCCGAACTATACACACTACGAATATGCAAAAAAGGCCCTGCTAGCCGGCAAGCATGTCATCGTGGAAAAACCATTTACGGTGACGGAGAAAGAAGGGCTGGAATTGATCGACCTGGCAAAGCTGACCGGGAAAAAGCTGTCTTCCTACCAAAGCCGCCGTTTCGACAGCGACTATCGCACGGTCAAACGTGTCTTCGATTCGGGAATTTTGGGCCGGCTCGTTGAGGCGGAGCTGCACTATGACCGCTACACCCCGACGCTCAGCCCGAAAGTCCATAAGGAGACGCCCGGCCCGGGCACGGGTCTGCTCTATGACCTGGGGTCACACCTCATAGACCAGGCGCTCCAGCTGTTTGGTGACCCCGACGCCGTCTTTGGTGACTTTGCCAGCAACCGCGACAATTCAAAGGTAGATGACTATATGGAGGTCCTGCTCTTCTATCCGGCACTCCGGGTCCGCATAAAATCCACTTATTTTGTCCGCGAACCCGTACCCTCTTATCAGCTGTACGGTCATCAGGGCACTTTTCTGAAAAGCCGTACCGACGTGCAGGAGCGGCATTTGCTGGCGGGCGAGATGCCCGGGGGCCCCGCCTGGGGCGTGGAGCCAAAGTCTGAAGAGGGTTTGCTCCATACAGAGGTGGACGGAGTCGTCGTGCGGGGCAACGTACCTACGGAGAAAGGCAATTACATGGATTATTTCGATGGCATCTATGAGGCCATCCGCAATGATGCCCCCCTGCCCGTCACCGCCGAACAGGCCGTACGCATCATCCGGGTCATAGAAAAAGCCTATGAAAGCCGTCGTGAAAAAAAGATCATTCCCTTCAAATGAGGCGCATCGCTGTCATATTACTTCTATTGATCGGTTTTTCCGCTTTGGCTCAACCGGCCGGCCCTTCTATCCGCCTTGCAACCTCCATCATCTCACGCGACACCGCTACACTCCGTTGGTCATATGAAGAGGCACTCATCTGGCAGGGCCTGGCCGGCCTCTGGTACAACACCGGCGACGCCCGTTATTTCAAATACATACAGGGAGAAGTCGATCGCCTTATCGACAAGGATGGAAATATCCGCAATTACAACGCGGCGGATTACAACCTCGACAATGTCCTTGGCGGCCGCACACTCCTCCTCCTTTACCAGGTGACGCTTCAGGAGAAATATTACAAGGCTGCAACCAACCTCCGCACGCAACTAAAGACCCAGCCCCGCACGACAGAAGGCAGCTTCTGGCACAAAAAGAAATACCCCTCACAGGTCTGGCTCGACGGGCTCTATATGTCGCAACCCTTCTTCGCCGAATATGCCCGGCTCTTCCATGAGGACAGCGCGTTCATCGACATCGCCGCACAATTCGCGGCCATAGAACGGCATACGCGCGACCTGAAGACCGGTCTGCTCTACCACGGCTGGGATGAATCAAGACAGGAAAAATGGGCCGACAAAGCCTCCGGCCATTCGGCCAACTTCTGGGCCCGCGCGATGGGCTGGTATGGGATGGCGCTCGTCGATGCATTGGATTATTTTCCAAAGGATCATCCGGGACGTAAGACTTTGCTCGCAATCCTCCACCGGTATGCCGCGGCCATCACAAAAGCGCAAGACCCTCATTCCGGCCTTTGGTGGGACGTGCTCGACAAGGTAGGTCAAAAGGGCAATTACCCCGAAGCGTCGGCAAGTTGTATGTTTGTCTATACCCTTGCAAAAGGCGCCCGCAAAGGGTACCTGCCCGCGGCATATCACACCACTGCAGCACATGCCTGGCAGGGCATCCTCCACAAATTCATTACCACCAGCCCCGGTGGCAACACCACGCTAGAAGGTACGGTCGGGGTCAGCGGCCTCGGCGGCACGCCAAACCGCGATGGCAGCTACGCCTATTACATCGGCGAAAAGCTGGTGACTGATGACCCAAAGGGCATGGGCGCCTTCCTCCTGGCCGCGAATGAGATGGAAATGCCGCCGGCAAATAAAAGGACCGTCCTGCTCGACTGCTATTTCAACAACGAAAGGAGAACGGATATCACAGGTACGCCTGTCCGCTATCACTACACCTGGGACGACCGGGCCAACAGCGGCTATTCCCTCTGGGGGCACATCTTCCGGATGAACGGTGCGTATACCGACACCCTCCCCGTGGCGCCAACCGCGCAAAACCTTGCCGGGGCTTCGGTCTATATCATCGTCGACCCCGATGACGATAGGGAGGTGCCGTCGCCGCATTATCCGTCGGAACAGGATATGCACGCCATCGAAGGATGGGTCAGGGCCGGCGGGGCGCTGGTGCTGATGAGCAATGATTCGGCCAATGCGGAATTTACCCATTTCAACCGGCTCGCGGCGCATTTTGGCATCCGGTTCAACTACGATGACTATCACAAGGTCACTGGCAATCAATTCGAGATGGGCGCCTTCCAATTAAAAAGGCAGAATCCCCTCTTTCCCGAAACTGACAAGATCTACATAAAAGAATTGAGTACGCTGAGCCTGAACGGCCCCGCCAAACCCATCCTTACCGATGCGGGTCACGTGATCATGGCGGTCGCCAGAATAGGGAAGGGTACCGTATTCGCCGTCGGAGATCCCTGGTTCTACAATGAGTACACCGATGGAAGACGGCTTCCGGCGGACTTCCAGAACTACAATGCCGCCCGGGATCTTGCGCAATGGCTGCTGCGGCAGGCTCAAACAAAGTAAAACGTTATGAAAAATTTCTTAGACGAGGATTTTCTGCTCCACACCGAGGCTTCACGAAGGCTCTACCATGAATACGCCCGTGAGATGCCGGTGATCGATTACCATTGTCACCTCCAGCCGCAGCAGATAGCGGCCGACCATCGGTTTGACAACCTGACCCAGGCCTGGCTTTATGGGGATCATTATAAATGGCGCGCCATGCGTACGAACGGCGTGGAGGAAGGCTATTGCACGGGCGACCGCCCCGATTGGGATAAATTTCAGAAATGGTCGGAGACCGTTCCCTATACCCTGCGCAACCCGCTCTATCATTGGACCCACCTCGAACTGCAGCGATACTTCAACGTACACGAAACGCTCAGCGGCCGCACGGCAAAAAAGGTGTATGACACCTGCTCCGAAATGTTGCAGACAAAAGAATATTCGGTCCGCAACCTGCTTCGGCGGATGAATGTCCGGGCCATCTGTACCACCGACGACCCCGTCGACACCCTCGAGCACCATGCCCGGATCAAAAAGGACGGCTTCGAGATCCCCGTACTCCCCGCGTTCCGGCCCGACAACGCGATGAATGTGGACGATCCGGTGAAATTCAACGCCTATATCAGAAGGCTGGAAGAGGTGTCGGCAGTCGCCATCTCCAGCTTTAACGACTACCTGTTTGCGCTCGAAAACCGCCATGACTTCTTCGCGTCAATGGGCTGTACGGTGAGCGACCACGGGCTGGAGGAAATGTATGTGGAAGAATTCACCGGCTGGGAGGTAGAGGCGATCTTTAACAAAGTCAGGGCCGGTAAGGAACTGAATTCGACCGAACGCCGGAAGTTCAAAGGCGCCATGCTCGTCCATTTTGCCGAATGGGACTGGGAAAAAGGCTGGGTCCAGCAATTCCATCTGGGGGCCCTTCGCAACAACAACTCCCGGATGACCCAGCGGCTGGGACCCGACACCGGCTGGGACTCTATCGGCGACTTTCCCCAGGGCCGCGCCCTTGCCCGGTTCCTCGACCGGCTGGACAAAGAGGACAAGCTCGCCCGGACAATCCTCTATCCTCTCAATCCCGCAGATAACGAGCTTATCGCCAGCATGACCGGCAACTTCAACGACGGCTCCATCGCCGGCAAGATCCAGTTTGGCTCCGCCTGGTGGTTCCTCGACCAGAAAGATGGGATGATCCGGCAGCTCAATGCCCTGTCCAATATGGGTCTGCTCAGCCGTTTTATAGGCATGCTCACCGATTCGCGCAGCTTCCTGTCCTATCCCCGTCACGAATATTTCCGGCGGATCCTTTGCAATCTCTTTGGCGAAGAGATCACCAACGGCGAGCTGCCCAACGACCTGGAATGGATCGGCAAGATCGTCCGCGACATCTGCTATTACAACGCCCGGCAATATTTCAATTTCCAGCCCGCTGGTTCGCTTGCATATTCGGAGTAAATTGCAGGCAATGAAAAAGCTTGCCGTCATCTCCCTGTTGTTCCTGCTTGCCGGCATGGCCGGTGCGCAACCGGCCCCTTCCAAATGGAAGCTCGTCTGGGCCGACGAGTTCAATTACACCGGCCTCCCCGACTCCACAAAATGGGGCTATGATGTCGGCGGCAACGGCTGGGGCAACCGCGAGCTCGAATACTATACCCGCGCCGACACTGCCAATGCCGTGGTCCGAAATGGGCATCTCTATATCACCGCCCGCAGGATGCCGCACGACAACAACAACTACACCTCGGCCCGGCTTGTCACCAAGGGTAAAGGCGACTGGCTCTATGGCCGCATCGAAATACGCGCTCAACTGCCGGCAGGCCGCGGGCTGTGGCCTGCGATCTGGATGCTGTCAACGGACTGGGCCTATGGCGGATGGCCGGCCAGCGGTGAGATCGATATCATGGAGAATGTCGGCTTCATGCCCGACAGTGTATTCGGCAGCATCCACACCAAACGCTTTAACCACGTCATCCACACGCAGTTTACAAAAGGACTCTACCTTTCCGATATTTATACAGCTTTCCATGTATACGCCATCGAATGGGACTCGACGCAGATCAGCTTCCTTGTAGACGATCATCTCTACTCGACTTTTCACAATTCAGGTAAAGGCTTTGAAGAATGGCCTTTCGACAAACGCTGCCACCTGATCCTCAATGTGGCCGTCGGCGGCGGCTGGGGCGGTCAGAAGGGCGTCGACGTCAACATCTTTCCCGGACAGATGGTGATCGATTATGTGCGGGTCTATCAGCGGGCACAAAACCCCCACTTACCATAGGGTCACAATCCACTCCCGACGAGGGCTTTTTGCATATAAAAAGAAAACCCGACATGAAAATGTCGGGTAGTGAGTCGACTCGAATTTAGACCTTATCCTACTACGAAAATAGGTAAGTTCTAAATATGGTCTTAATTTTTTATGGAAAAAACATTGATTTTTACATGAAAACTTTAATCTTTTTAAAAATAATAACTAACGTATATGAATTTATTTGATGCGTAATAAATAAAACGTATTAGCAAGACCGGCGGACCCGGCTATGCCCCTCCCGCCGGAACCGCTACGCCCTCCCGGCCGGACCCCGGGGACTCCCAGGGACTTAAAGGAATGATAACCCCGGCCACGCTCGCAGGCACCCGAATTGCAGCAATTTGGATAATTTTACACTAAATCAACAACTATGGCAAAGAAAGATAAAAACACGATAGACCTGCCCGATGTCAGTGACATCCCAGGTCAGGAACATGTCAGGGCGCCCCGTCTCGGCGAGCTCGCGGATACTACTCCCTCGTCCGCTGACGAAGAGGGTGATGATGTATTGGATGATGATGACGACCTGCTGGATAAGAAGAGCAATGTAACTCCCGATGAGCGCAGGACTTTGGCCGGCATCGACAGCCACAGGGCCGACAGTGAAGATGAAGTGTTGAGGGAAAGCGCGCTGGATGAAACCGATAACGACGGCGATCCCTTAAATGAAGGTGGATTCGGCCGGGATGCCGATGAAGATGTCGACGGCGAGGATCTCGACGTCCCGGGTTCCGAGGAAGATGATGCCGACGAGGCCATCGGGGAAGAGGACGAAGAGAACAACGATTACAGCCTGAGCGACGAAGACGATCACGAAGAAAGGGAAGACTACGAGTAGGTTCACGCCTTCTCGCGTCCGTCCGTTGCCTTCTTCGTGTCCGCGGCATGTCCTTCCGTTGCCCCATTTGGTGGCGCCGGCTCGAATACAGCCCTGGTCACAGGCAGGCATTGCGGATACTGTTCCCGGATGAACCCGATCAGCCCCTCCCTCACATTACACCGCAGGTCGAAGGCATTGCTTGAGCTGTTGGCGCTCATCAGCGCGCGCACCTCGATGGTCTTTTCGCTGCTATTGGTCACCTGCATCACGTTTACCCGCCGGTCCCAGAGCGGGTCGTTCTCAAGCAGTCGTAACAGCTCGGCGCGCAAAGGCTCCAGGGGCATGGTATAATCTACATACACGAATACGGTGCCCATGATATCCGCGCTTGTCCTCGTCCAGTTCTGAAATGGCTTTTCGATGAAATAGTTGATCGGCAGGATCAGCCGCCGCTGATCCCAGATCTTCAGGACCACATAGGTCAGGGTGATCTCCTCGACACGGCCCCATTCCCCTTCCACCACCAGCACATCGTCTATCCGCAGCGGCTGGGTAAAGGCGATCTGAAAGCCCGCCAGGAAATTGCTCAGCGATTTTTGCGCTGCAAAGCCGATGATGATACCGCCTACCCCTACACCGGTCAACAGACCGGTGCCTATCTTCCGGAGATTGTTAAAGCTCAGCAGGATCGCACATATGGTCAAAATGAGGATCAGCGTGACGGCAAGCCGCCGGATGAACTGCAGCTGGGTGCGGATCTTCCGCTCCCGGAGGTTGTCGGCCTTTTCGATGTCGAAGGTATGATAGACATAATCCTCGAACACCTTGACCACCCCTATCAGCACATTGGCAAAGGCGACCATGAGCAAGATCTCCACGGTATGGTTCAGCGCCGGTGCTACCCCGGTGCTCATCTTCATCAAAGGCAGCAGAAAATTCAGCGTCAGCAGGGGAAGAAACCACGCGAATGGGGTGCCAAGCCGGTCGATTATGCTGCGGGTCACGGACCAGACCTTCCGCCCCGCTTTAGGCTTTCT
>Ga0206794_1155_pt1 | contig 17362 bp, 19 predicted proteins | sample Alteio_BWOrgCont_70_FD_152877 | JGI IMG/M metagenome (GOLD analysis project Ga0206794, IMG submission 152877) | Enriched cells from forest soil in Barre Woods Harvard Forest LTER site, Petersham, Massachusetts, United States -... | ecosystem: Environmental > Terrestrial > Soil > Temperate forest >...
GGCGTCCTTGATGTATTTCACCACAAAAGGCCGCATATAGATCCCGTCATTAGCGATGGCTGAAATGGCACCCATCAGCTGAATGGGCGTGACCGTCACCTCCTGGCCTATAGGTATGGCGCCGATCGAGGTCTTGGACCATCGGCTTACCGGTTTTAATATCCCCTGGGCCTCGCCGGGCAGGTCAATGCCCGTCCTTATACCGAAACGAAAATGATGCGCATAATTGTATACCCGTTGCGCCCCCAGCCGTTGGGCCACCTTGGTGGTCCCGATATTGCTCGACTGCTCAATGACCTGTTTAAAGGTGATGGTACCTAAAGGTTCATGGTCATGCAAAACATGGTTGGCCACGCGGTACGCGCCATGCTCACAGTTGATCATGCTGTTCTCGCTGACCACCCCCTCCTGCAGGGCTGCTGAAGCCGTGACGATCTTGAACACCGATCCCGGTTCAAAAGTAAAAACAATGGCGCGGTCAGTGCGTGACTCGGGTGTGCTTTTGGAAGCATCTTCCAAATTATAGGTCGGGCGGTTGGCAAAAGCCAGGATCTCTCCGGTCCGGGGGTCCATCACGATGATGCTGGCCCCTTTACAATTGTATTTTTTATACATCCGGTCCAGGGCCTTCTCGGCGATATACTGGATCGTCTCATCAATGGTCAGGACAACGCTAAAGCCATCCACCGGGGCGATATAGCCTTTATCAAACATCAATTCCCTCGAACGCGCGTCCCGCAGGATGATGGCATGGCCCGGCTGCCCTTTCAAATATTTATCATAATCACGCTCCAGCCCGTCCAACCCGTTATTGTCAAGCCCGGCAAAACCGATCAGGTGCGAGGCCAGGGTCTGGTTGGGATAAAAGCGCCTGCTTTCTTTGATAAAGCTGATGCCGGACAATTTTAAGTTCTTGATCTGAAGATAAATTTCATCCGGCACCTTGCGTGCGATCCAAACGAAATACTTATCTTTGTCCAATTTGTCACGGATCTGCTTGGGATCTACTTTGAGGATACCGGACAATTTTGCCACCACCTCGTCTTCATCGCGTTGTTGGCTCATGGCGCGGGCATTGGCATACACCGAATAAACCGGTAAATTGATCGCCAAAGCCCTCAAATTACGGTCGTAAATGGTACCGCGGCGGGGTTCCAGGACCATGGAATGTTCATGCTCGCGCTGTTCCAGATTACTTAAATAAGCGGAACGGAAGATTTGGATGAAGATCAAGAATCCGATGGAGTAAGCGAAGCCGACAAATAAAAATATGGACACCACAGCAAAACGGAGTGGATACTTGCGCAGGAACAATTTAATCCTCTTTTAAAAACATTACATGTAAATGCACATTATGGAACCCCCTGCAAAACTTCACATAAATGTGAAGTTTTTCGGGGTAAGCCACATAACTGTGGCTTACTCCCAGGCTTTGGCTTCCTGGGCACCTAAGAATGAAAACAAATTCCAAACCGGGTTGGCGATTTTAGGCTTAGGCTGTGCCATGTGCTGCATGACCACCGCCGTCGTCCTTACCATCATCACCCGTTCATTATCCATAAACTGCAAACTGTTATCATGGTCCAAAAGCTGATTGCCCAGATTATTGGCGGATTCAAGGGTCAGGATCTGGTGGCTCAAGGCGCCATTGCTGTCATTCAATTCATGGATGATTTTTTCTTTATCTTTGCCATTATAAGACAGTTCAAAGATCCGCATCTGCATATGGATATATAATAACGCCATTATAGTCACAAATGCAGCAACTTTAAAATAAACTTTTAAACTCATCCGGTCCTTTCGATGACTCTCATTTTGGCGCTGCGGCTGCGGGGGTTCTCTGCGCATTCTTCGTCAGAGGCCACCAGCGGCCTTTTGGTCAAAATGAGCCCTTCTTGCTCAAAGCCCAGCGACTTGAATTTATTCTTTACCAGGCGGTCTTCCAAAGAATGGAAGGAGATCACACACAAACGCCCGCCTATTTTTAACGACCTGAAACAGATCTCCAGCCCCAAGGACAATACTTCCAATTCCTCATTGACCGCAATGCGCAAGGCTTGAAATGTCCTGGTGGCCGGATGAATACGCCCCCGTGTATACCCATGGGGCAAGGCCCGTAAAATAATATCCGCCAAAACTTTTGTCGTCGTGATCTTCGTCTTGGACCTGTGCATGACAATCGCCGCGGCAATACGGCGGGCAAAACGTTCTTCGCCAAATCCGGTAATGATCTTTTCCAGCTCAGCTTCTTTGAGCGTATTGACCAGGTCTGCCGCTGATATCCCTTGGGATTCAGCATCCATCCTCATGTCCAAAGGACCGTCGGATTTGAAAGCAAACCCGCGCTCTCCATCATCCAGCTGAAAACTTGATATGCCTAAGTCCAACAATATACCATCAACAGCGCTAACTTTAAGGCCGGCCAAAACTTGATCAAGCTTACAAAAATTTCCCTGTAACAAATCAATCTTTAAACTGAGAGAAACGAGCTTTTTTTGAGCAAACCTTAAAGAAGCGCTGTCACGATCTATCCCGATTAAATGCCCGTGAGGCCCCAACGCCTGGGCCATCAACAACGCATGACCTGCTAAACCTAAAGTCCCGTCAACCGCTGTCCCGCCCTGCGGCAAGCGCAAGAATTCAAGCGCCTCTTTGGGCATGACGGATATATGAGAAAGTTCATTCGACATCCAGCATATGCTCCGCGGTTTTCTCAAAATCCCCGCTGGATTTGCTAAAGAATTCCCGCCATGAGGCGGTTTCCCAAATTTCAATGCGATTAGAAATACCGATGACAACAGCATCTTTCTTGATGCCGGCAAAATCCTTAAGATATTGCGGGATGATAAAGCGCCCTTGCTTGTCCGGCAAGACCTCGACAGCACCGGAGAAGAACATACGGTTAAAGGAACGCGCCTCGCCTTTGGTGAAGGAAAGGTTCTTGAACCGCGCCTCCTGCAGCCGCCATTCTCCCTCGGCAAACATAAAAATACACTTATCTAAACCGCGGGTGACAAAAAACCTCTCGATCCCGTTTTCCTTGGCCACTTCGCGAAATCGCGCGGGCAGGATCAAACGGCCTTTGGTGTCAATCCCATGGCTGTATTCACCGTAAAACATATGCTCCACTTCCCTCCACTTTACACCACTTAATGGAAAGTATATTCCCCAATAAGACAGTTGTCAACACACAAATTTAAACAAATTTTAACAAGAAAAGAATTAAGGATATGAGGGAACGTTAGGCTAAATAACGACGGGCGAAGACTTCATCTTTTTGGATCTGCCGGACAAGGTCCTGGAGTTTCGTGAATTTCTTTTCGTTGCGGATCTTCTTTAGGAATATCACTTCTAAATATTTGCCGTAAATATCCTTTGAGAAATCTAAAATATGGACTTCCAGATGTAATTGGGAAATTTGTTTTTCAAAGGAAGGCCTGGTGCCGATATTGGCAATGGCCGGATATCTTTTTTTTCCCAACAACACCTCAACAACATAAACTCCTTGCGGGGGAAGAACATCTGCCTCGTAAGCAATATTGGCCGTCGGAAAACCCAAGCCCTTGCCCCGCGCTGAACCTTTGACAACAGCGCCGGACACGGACACGGCCCTGCCTAAAAGCTTTGAAGCCTCTTTTAACCGGCCTTCACCTATTAATCGACGGATGAGCGTCGAGCTAATAATATCCCGTCCCTGTTTAAGGGCAGCCACGGCATGCATTTCATAACCGTACCCGGGCCCTAAGGCCTGGCATAAAGCCACGTCCCCGCTTCTGTCCTTGCCAAACCGGAAATCATTGCCGACAAATATGGCCTTGACCCCGCATTTTTTGACTAAAATATCTTTAATGAATTTCTGCGGCTGGATCTTCGCGAAAGAACGGTTAAAAGGCACCACCAAACAGGCAGCAATGCCCTGATCACTAAGAAGGCGGAATCTATCTTGCAGGGAAGTCAAATAACCCAGTTTAATATCGGGCCTTAGCACATGCGCCGGATGAGGGAAAAAAGTGATGACAATGGGCCGGGCTTTAAGGCGGCGGGCAGTGCTCATCATTTGTTTGATCAAATATTGATGCCCGCGATGCACCCCGTCGAAAATACCGATGGCCGCGCACGTTTTCTTCAAATGCAGTTTAGAAGTCCCACTTAAAGATATGACCTTCATTCAAATTTTCCAATTCAACAGCGTCTTTGATATCAAAAGGACCGACCTTGGTGCGTTCGATCTGGGAAATGCATGCCCCGCAGCCCAACACTTCACCGACATCCTCGGCCAATTGGCGCACATAGGTCCCTTTAGAGCAGCTCATCAAGAATTCCACCTCCGGCAGCCGGCATTGCAAAATCCTTAATTCATCAATACGTACCTTGCGGGCGGGTCGCTCAACTTCTATACCCTGACGGGCAATTTTATACAAACGTTCGCCTTTATGCTTGACGGCAGAAACCATCGGCGGCTTTTGCTCGATCTCTCCGGTAAATTGCAGAAAAACTTTGGCGACAGCTTCCTGGTCAATACCGTCATAGGGCCTTTCCAGCATGGTTTTCCCCATGATGTCTGCCGTGGCGGTCTTAAGGCCCAATCGCAGCGTCGCCCGGTACGTTTTATCAAAAGCCACAAATTTATCAGAGAGTTTTGTCGCCTTGCCCACTAAAACAACCAAAACGCCTGTAGCCATGGGGTCAAGAGTACCTGCATGGCCCACCTGGCGCATTTTAAAAGTACGGCGGACAAAGCCCACTACATCGTGCGAAGTAATACCAGCCGGCTTATTGACCAGCACGATACCCTGAAACGTATTTTGCACCGCAGCTTGTACTTTCATAATCTTTGATGGATAGCGGAACAAATGGATTTTTGGGCTTTGGCTAAGGGTTCATAGATCTTGCATCCTGCAGCTTTTTTATGCCCTCCGCCGTCAAATTGCTGGGCCAGGGCAGCGACATCAAAACTATTTTGGCTGCGTAAATTGACCCTGATTTCTTTGGCGCTCAATTCTGTCAAGATCACCACCACCTCAATACCTTCCACTGAACGCAAAAAGGTGAACAATTTTTCTTTTAGATCAAAACTTTTGGAAAAACGGGCCGCCGCTTTCTTGGACAGGGACACACAAAAAACCCTGTTATGATCAATTAATTTGGCCTTATGGATCAGGTCGGTAAACATTTTCATATCCACCACAGGCATCCCCACGTAAAGGCGGTCATACATAAACGATGCCGAGAATTTAAAAGCCATTAACTCTTCAGCGACAGCATGGCAATGGGCTGACGTGTTCTCAAAACGGAATGATCCTGTGTCCGTCATGATGCCGGCGTAGAGAAGCATGGCTAAGTTCTTGCTAAGCGGATGCTTTGCTTCCTTCAATAAATCAAATATCATCTCGCAGGTGGAAGATGCTTTGGGCTGGACAACATTGATGCTGCCAAAACTGCCATTGGTCACATGATGGTCGATGTTGATCAATGGTTTACCCTCTTGGATGAATTTCTTGACCCCGCCCATACGCCCCCTGTCGCCGCAGTCGAGCACGATGACGGCATCATGGTCTGCTTTTTTAACATCACTTGCTTTTTTAAAAAGAGAAGTTGCCGGCAGGAATTCAAGCCATTGGGGACAGGCGTCTTCATTGAGCACAACAACATGCTTGCCCAAACTTTTTAAGAACAAGGCCATCGCCAGCGCAGAAGACACCGCGTCCGCATCGGGATTATGATGGGTGGTCACGAGGAATTTCTTATAACGACCAATAGCACTTAAAACATTTTTATAGGAATTCATTCTTCTTGGCCCTCAGGAGCGGTTTTCAATTGTTTGATCTCTTCCAAAACTTTGTCCACATCGGCCGCATGTTTGATGCCTTTGTCATAATAAAACTGGAATTCCGGGGTATAACGCAACGGCACCCGTTGAGCGATCAGCTTACGGATATAGCCGCGGCAGGATTCAAATCCGGCTTTCGCCGCATCGATCTCTTTAGGCGTGTCCGCCAGCGTGCTGAACCTGACCCTGGCATGCTGCAGGTCTTTGCTGACATCCACATTGAGGATGGTCACAAATGAGATCCTGGGATCACGCACCTCGCCCAACTGGATGATATTGGCGAGTTCCCGCTTGATAGATGAATTGACCTTTTCAATACGCATCTGACCTATGCTCCTTGTTTATATGCATTCCATGATTTTAAACTTTTGATCGCTTCCCCGGATTTCGGCTCTTTAAGAACCTTATTAAAGTCTTTAAGATACCTCTGCGGCTTGATTGTTTCAAGCACTTTAATTTTTATGGCCGATTTTAAAAGCTTTAGGGTTTTGGCCTCGATTTTAAACCCAAGCCTTGCTTTAAATCGGGCCGCCCGTAAAATACGGGTAGGGTCATCCAAAAAACTCTTTTCATGCAGGATACGGATCCTTTTAGATTTCAGATCGGCTGTCCCTTTAAATGGATCTATGACCTTCCCCCCAGTCTTGGGATTAATGGCAATAGCCATGGCATTGATCGTAAAGTCACGACGGAAAAGATCATCCTTAATGCTTGAAGGTTGAACTGCCGGAAATGCACCTCCGCGTACATAGGTCTCTGACCGGGCGGTGGCAAAATCGACCAACGTGCCATCGGCCAGGCGCACGGTGGCTGTTTTAAAAGCCGGATAGCGCGTCACCGCGGCGCCACGGTGCCCGGCGGCAAACCGATCAGCCAACCGCATCGCGTTACCTATTTTCCCTGTTCCGGGCTCCTGCGAGTGTCCGGCATGAGGACCTTTGTCTGCGGAAGGTTTATATGGTGCTTCAACGGTAATGTCTAAATCAGTATTCGCCACGCCCAGCATCAAGTCCCTGACAGGCCCGCCAACGAGATAAGCCTCTACACCTTGGGTCTGCGCCAATAGTCCAATAGATCGTACCAACTCTAAAGATTTAGGGTCCAATCGGCACAATAAATTCTTCAAAACTCTAACTCCTCGGATGGAACTGCTTGTGAACGCTTTTTAAACGTTCTTTGTCCACATGCGTATAAATTTGGGTCGTGGAAATGTCCGCATGCCCTAACATTTCCTGGACAGAACGCAGGTCAGCGCCATGTTCTAATAGATGCGTTGCAAAGGTATGACGCAAAGTGTGCGGCTTAATCGTTTTTTTGATCCTGGCCTTTTGTGCGTAGAATTTGATCACCGCCCATAAACTTTGACGGCTGATCTTTTTGCCCAGGCGGCTTAAGAATAAGACATCATTGACCTGGGCTTTCAATAATTGAGGCCGGGCTTTAAGCAAATATTTCTGCAAAGCTTCACGGGCTTTTTTCCCCAGGGGAATGATCCTCTCCTTACTCCCCTTGCCCACGGCCCGCACAAAACCCACCTCATAATTGATGCTGGTGGTCTTCAGGTCCGATAATTCCGAGACCCGCAGGCCGCTGGCATAAAAGATCTCCAGGATCGCCTGGTCCCTGACCTGTTGCGGTTTTTTACCTTCTGCCGCTGCGATCATCGATTCGATTTCCGCCTGGGTCAATACCGAGGGGATCCTCGACCATAATTTCGGCGTATCGACCAGCGTGGTCGGGTCTTCCTTGGAAAGATTTTCCCGCACCAAAAACCGATGGAACATTTTGACCGCAGCCAAATTCCGGCAAATGCTGGTGGGGGACATTTCATGTTTCTTTAGATCGAACATGAAATGGGAAACGTGCTCGCGTTTGACCTGGGAACTTGACTTGATGCCTTTAAGGGAAAGATAATCGATGTATTTGTCAAGATCGCGGCGGTAGGCCAACAGTGTATTCTTGGCAAGCCCACGCTCGACAGAAAGATAATTCATGAACTCATCAATAAATTCTTTCATTATGGATTAGATTCAGCTTTCGCGGGAATGACACGGACGAAATGCCCTTTGATCCTGTCAGCACGTAAATGGTCCCGCAAAAACCTGTCAAACTCGATCAAATCACTTCGAATGCGCGACACATTGCGTACCTGCCATGAGTCATCCAAAGAACTCATATAATAATTCAGAAAACCCTCTAACTTGGCCAAATTCGCCTGGGTGGGAGCATCCACCAGCAGCTTCATCTGGTCAATATGATTGGTGACCTGGGTGATGATATAATGGATGTATTTGGCGGTGCTTCTATCATCAATGGCCGTCCACATGTCCGTATACCAGGCCTTGATCAGGTCATAATTCTCTTTATAATTTAATTCCGGATTTAACTGGGGCGCCGGATATTCTTCAGGCTCAAGCACAGGAACCATGGCCTGATCTTCTTCTCCTTGTTTTTTCTTACGGGTGAACTTTTGGCGTAACGTGTCGCATGAACTTAATGAAAGGCTCAACACCAGAAGCCCTGCGATGACAAAAACCATCTTCTTGTGCGCATTAAAATTAACCATGCACCATCCTTTCGAAATCCTTTTGGTTGAGAATCTTGATGCCCAATTGTCTCGCTTGGGGCAGCTTGGAACCCGGATTTTCACCGACCACCAGGTAATCCAGGCTTTTGCTGACAGAGGCGATCACCTTGCCGCCCTGGTCCTGCACCCAAAGACCCGCTTCCTGGCGGCTGATACCCGCCAACTCGCCGGTAAATACGAACTTTTTACCTTCCAGACGGTTGCCCGATATTTGCTTTTTGGGTTCTAAAAAATTCAAACCCGCGGCCTTAAATTTCGCCAATAACTTTTTTACCTGGGGCTGATGGAAATACTCACCCACTGATTTGGCCATCACCGGCCCCACTTCATCAATGGCTTGTAGTTCTTCGACTGAAGCATTTATAATAGCATCCAAAGACCCAAAATGCCCAGCTAAATTTACGGAAGCTTTCACTCCAATATTCCCTATGCCAAGGCCAAACAAAAACTTGGACAAGGGCCTGGATTTGCTGACAATAATGGCTTTCAATAAATTGTCGGCCTTCTTATCCGCAAACAGGTCCAGGTCCAATAATTGCTCTTTCTTTAAAAAATAAATATCCGCCAGGTCCTTGACCAATTCTTTGCCCAAAAGCTCCTCAACCACCGACTCACCTAATCCTTCAATATCCATGGCACCGCGGCCGGCAAAATGAACCAGGAGCCGCTCCATCTGCTTGGGGCAGGAAGGATTCAAACAACGATACGCCACGTCGATCTCTTTTACTTTCCGGATCTTCCCATGGCAGGATGGGCAAACCTTGGGAAGGACGAAAGTACCCTTGGAATGTTTTTCCACGACCTTGACGATCTTGGGGATAACATCCCCTGCCCTTTCCAGAAGTACACGGTCCCCGGCATTGACACCCAAACGCAGGACCTCATCAAAATTATGCAAGGTGGCCCTGGAGATCATGACCCCGGCACAGGGCACAGGTTCTAATTCTGCGACCGGTGTTAAAACCCCGGTACGGCCAACCTGTACAATGATCTCTTTAATGATGGTGCTGGCCTGGTAAGCCGGAAATTTAAAAGCCACGGCCCAGCGCGGGCTTTTGAGTGTTGCGCCAAGCTGTGCTTGCTGTTTGAAATCATTGACCTTCACCACAATGCCATCAACATCAAAGCTGATCTCATCACGCCTGGCAGCATACTCTTCACAAAAAGTGATAACCTCATCCAGGTTTCGGCAAAGGCGGCTATGTTCATTGATGACAAATCCGTATTTTTTAGCCTGCTCCAGGAATTCCCATTGCGTCAAGGGAGCAGTATCTTTCTCCAAGAGGCCAGGTGAGTGGACAAAAAACCTCAAGCGCCGCTGTGCTGTCAGGCGTGCATCCAATAATTTCAAGGCTCCAGCCGCGGCATTGCGCGGATTGGCAAATAAAACTTGCCCCTTATCCTTACGTTGTTGATTAAGTGCAGCAAAATCCTTTTTCTCCATATACACTTCCCCGCGCACTTCGAGCATCGCCGGGACCTTACCTTTTAATTTCAAAGGGATATCACGTATTGTTTTGGCATTGTGGGTGACATCTTCGCCGGTCTCCCCGTCCCCACGCGTTGCAGCCATGCCCAAGTGACCGTTCTCATACCTGATGGCACAGCTTAGACCGTCTATTTTTAATTCCGCGGTCAGTAAAGGTTTAAGGCCATCCAATCCTTTGACCACCCGCTCATACCATTGCTTTAATTCTTCCAGCGAATAGGTATTATCCAATGAGATCATCGCCAGGGAATGCTTTACGGTCGGCAAATCCCCTTGAATTTTTGCTCCAACCCGCTGGGTCGGCGATGCTGCGGATTTAAAGGCAGGGAAAGCCTCTTCCAGCTCAATGAGCTTTTTAAACAAGCGGTCATATTCCTCATCAGAAATAACAGGATCATTGTGCACATAATAACGATGATTATGCTCCTCGATCGCCTTGCTTAATGCTCGGATCTCTTGTTTAGCTTGTGTTTGGTTCATACGATTGAAAAATCCTTGAATTCTCCCCTGACCGGCAACCATTCGATATGCTGTTCCCGGATAAAGCTGCCGAACTGGCCTTTTAATCTCAATGAAAGCTCTTCGATCTTTTCACGGGGGCCTTCGACAACGGCCTGCACCTTTCCGTCCGGCAGATTTTTAACCCACCCTGTCAAAGAAAGTTGTTGGGCAAAGGATAATGTGGTGTAGCGGAAACCGACACCTTGAACAGTGCCGGAAAAATGAATATGGGCTCGAACCATAGAAAAAAAGGATAAAAAAGTCGGGAAGGCGGGATTCGAACCCACGACCTCTTCGTCCCGAACGAAGCGCGCTAGCCAACTGCGCTACTTCCCGAAATTTCCGCAAACTTAAAAGAACATCTCCGACGAAATTCTGGGAGATGTGCAAATTTCCTTAATTTTGTTCCAGGAAATTTGCCTTCCGTATGCTACTCATATCTTCAATAAAAGCCATCCAAAACTTGATAAGGGCGATATTTTAACAGCCAGAGGGCTTAAGGTCAACAAGCATATCGGCACCCCAAAAGTCAATGTGTCCCGGTTTTTTCACTTCCCCATTGAACATGGATATTTTTATCATAGGCATCAACATCGACACAAACTTTATCCAAAGCACAGGGCCACGCCCTGAGCGCATGACCATCATCCGCCGCAGCTGATTTCACGCTGCCCCCTGCCTCTGTTTTGATGACCACTGTCAGCGGCTCAGATAATTGGGCCTGGGGTTTATCCGCCTTTAAAACAAAATCAATGGAATCGGCACCAAAGGTCTTGGTCTCAATGGTTGTATGGGTGCGTAAAGACAGGTATTCAAAAACATTCGTGAATGTATCCACCCAAATATCATCTGATTTAGAATGGATGTACGCCAAATAGGCTTCCAGGAACTCAGGAGTGATGGATTTAAATGACCGCATGCTCCTTTTTTCTCTGACCCCATGACATTTGGCGATCAACCATAATCTGCGCTTGACCCCGATATCCACTAATCTTTTAGCTGTTTCAATAGATACGTGAGGGCCGCCAATGACCACATCAACCGTTCTATGGTAAAAGGAACGCAGGAACTCCGAAGTACGAACAACTTCATGCGCTCTTAGCGCCCGGCTGACAGCTTCATCTGAATAACTATCATGGGGAAAAACATACGCTGTTACCTTATGCCCGATATTTTGCTCAATAATATCCTTGGCTTGATCAATGGCCACATCAAAATCACTGCCGTGCAGCTTCAAAGAATCAAGATGGAACATGGAATGATTGGCGATCTCAAAACCGCGATTGGACGCATCCCGCCACTGGGCCCAACTGCCCCAAAAAGGGTCACTATCGGATTCAGCAACGAATCCTGCAACAACAGGTATGGTGGCCCTATACCCGTATTTTTCAAAGGTTGGCAAGGCATGATAAACATTGGCTTCCCCGTCATCGAACATAAAGGACATAGCCAGCTTCTTGTTCTGGGGAAAATTGGCCAAATACACACTATCTTGCGGTTCCTCCAAAGGCAATCGATCAAGATCCGCATCGTCGATAATGCCAACGATATTGTTAAAATCCGGATAAGAACGTCCGGCCAGCGTCAAGGTGTCATACATCTTTTGTTCTTGGCCTGTCATCAGATAAAGTTTGGTGAGCAAAATATAGGGGTTGGCATTGATGGGAAAAATATCAATGGCTGTATTACAATCCTCAATGGCTTCCTTTAGATTCTTTTCCCTGAGGGCCTGCAGGGCATGGTCCGCCATTTTTGCTGAAATTTCCGCACTTTTGACCATGAATTCATGCCGTGAAGATCCATATGCTTTTAATTCCAGGTGCGGATCATAGCTGACTTGCCCGTGCCCCAAAAACCAGCCGATAGCAATAAGAATTGCCGCCATCAATAATCCAAATACCCAAAGAACGATCTTTTTCATTAAATTTCTTTAACTCCAAAACCAATTTCCGCTTCAGCCATTAGTTTTCCATTGACCAGGGCTTGGGCCTTGACAAAGCCGGCCTTGGACAATAATTTAACTGTTCTGACCTCGATGACCAGCTGATCGCCGGGAACGACCGGATGATGAAAACGTGCCTCGGTCTTGGCCAAATAATAGATCAACGATTTATCCTGCAGATTCTTGCTGTAGTAAAAATAAACACAGCCTGCCTGGGCCATGGCTTCAATGATCAGGACGCCGGGCATCACCTGTTCACCGGGAAAATGCCCCCTGAAATAATGCTCATTGATGGACACATTCTTGACCGCCACCAGCTTCTCATTGGGCCGGCATTCAAGGATGCGGTCGATCATCAAGAAAGGAAAACGATGCGGGATGATCTTTTGGATATCGGCAATTTCTAGTCGCATACAACCCCTCTATTTTAATAAACTAAAGAAATATTTCGCTAGAATATCCGTCTCAATATTGACGCAATCACCTGTTTTTTTCAATCCTAGTGTCGTGACTTTAAGCGTATAGGGTATCAAATACACTTCAACATAGCCTTTGCCCACCTTGCCGACGGTTAAACTTATACCGTCAATGGTCACTGAGCCTTTAGGCACAAAATATTTTTGATTTTCTTTACTGATGCCCAGGCGCAGGGCTACCCAATTCTTGGCTTTGACGATATCTTGAATGACCGCCACCTCATCCACATGCCCGGTCACAAAATGGCCGCCCAAACGGCTGCCTGCCTGTAAGGCGAGCTCCAAATTGACACGATCACCAACGCCCAAGGATCTCAAAGACGTTTTTTCAATGGTTTCTTTCATCAAGTCAAAGGCGGCAACAGTGCCTTTTTTAGAAGCAACCGTCAGGCAAACCCCGCTGACAGCAACGCTATCGCCCAATTTAACCTTTTTAGCCAAAAGGCCCAGATCAATGCTAAAAATCAATAAATTCTTTTTAGCCTCGATTTTTTTGATAATACCTATGCGTTCGATGATGCCTGTAAACATTTTTATTTTCCCGGATAGCCCTGAATTAAGATATCTTCGCCGATCTTATCAAAACTCATCGCATTCAGATGGACCATGTCGTTTACATTATTGGACTTCAAACCACGCACACTGGGCAGGCCTTCACCCATGATCTTGGGCGCGGTATAGACCATCATTTTATCAACCAATTTCCGCGATAAAGCATCCCCTATCACGGCCCCGCCGCCTTCCATAAGGACACTGGTCACTTCATGCTCCCCCAGATATTTTAAAACCCATTTGAGGTCGATCTTCCCCCTGTAAAGAGGCGCTTGGACCAGCTGGGCTTTTATTTTTCTGCCCAAAGGACTGGCGGTGAACACCAAAACATCCTCCGGCTTTGTGCCTGCCAATAATTTAGCCCGAGGGGATATTTTGCCATGCGTATCCAAAATAACTTTCTTAATTCTTTTAGCCGGTTGTGTTTTTAATTGAGGATCATCTTTGATGACCGTATTGATACCAACCATGATCGCATCAAAACCGAATCTCAAACGATGCGCGTAATCACGCGCGAAGCTTGAGGTGATCCATTTGGATCCTCCGTCAGGGCAAGCGATCTTACCATCAAGTGTTTGGGCAATTTTAGCCGTCACAAAAGGCAGCCCCGTGGTGATCCAGCAATTAAATGCTTCATTCAAATGCGTCAATTCATCCGCCAGCAGGCCTTGCTCCACCTTGATACCTTGCTGTTTTAAAAACTTCAATGATCTGCCATTATTAAGTTTGTTTGGGTCCAAGGCCCCGACGATCACCTTTTTGATCCCGGCTTTCACAATAGCCTGGGTGCATGGCGCTGTACGGCCCGTATGGCCGCAAGGTTCAAGGGTCACGTACAGGTCCGCTCCGCGGGCCTTGGCGCCTGCTTTTTTTAAAGCATCGATCTCCGCGTGATCACCGCCGCAAAAATGATGGTACCCTTCGGCAATGATCTTATTATCCTTGACGATGACAGCCCCCACCATGGGATTGGGCGAAGTCCTGCCCCAGCCCTGCAAGGCCAGCTCCCAAGCGCGGTTCATATAATTAAAATCGTTAGTCATAGGGACACTTTTAGGGTTTTGCCTGGCGTAGTCGTTCAACCACTTCTAAAGGCACGGTCCGTTTGCCGACATAGGTGTATGATTTTGCCTTGCCGTGGGCGTCTGAGCCGCCGGTGGCAATGAGATTATTTTTCTCGGCAATGCGTTCGTAAAACTGGGTGACCATCTCCATGGAATTAGGATAATAGACCTCCAGGCCCTTTAAACCAGCAGCAGCAAAACGCGGGATCAACTCGTCTTTTTGGGTCAGCATGGGATGCGCCATGACAGCCACTCCACCGCTGCTTCGGATCAATTCAATGGCTTCAAAAGGTGTCTGCTTGTATTTAGGGGCATAACCGGGGCATCCGGGCCCAATGTATTTTTCAAAAGCTGTTTTAAAATTGGAGACCCATCCCTTTTGATGCAGCAGCATCGCTAGATGGGCCCGGCCCACGGCCTTGGACTTGGTCAAGGCGCAAACTTCTTCAAATTCAATATTATTGACCCCGACTTTCTTGAGGTTCATGATCATCTGCTTCATGCGTTCCATGCGCGCATCGAGAAAAATATCGATCTTTTCCAACAACGGCCCTTTTTGAAAATCAACGAAATAGCCCAGGATATGGATATCGCAATTTTCCAATTCCGAAGACAATTCGATACCAGGGACAACTTCAAGGGCATGATTAACCGCTGCTGCAATGGTAGGTTCAACACCTTCGACAATATCATGGTCGGTGATGGCAATACAGGAAAGGCCGCACTTCAGCGCGTCGTCAACAACTTCCTGCGGGGACGAGGTGCTGTCGGAAAAATAAGTATGGATGTGTAGGTCGGCCTGGCCATTCATGGTCAATTTTGCGGCTCGACGATCTCTTTTTTGTGGATCTTATCAAGGATGCCGTTGACAAATTTGCTGGATTCCAGATCCCCGTATTTTTTCGCCAATTCCACGGCTTCATTGATGGCTACTTTCGGGGGAATGTCCGTGGTGTGCTGCAATTCGTATAAGCCGATGCGCATGACATTGCGGTCAATGATGGCCATACGCTTGATCTGCCAATTGGTGGCATAATCAGAGATCTTGTGGTCTATATTAGTGATATGCCCGCTGACACCCATGGCCAGGAGATTGGCATAGGTGATGATCTCAGTGTCCTTGATCTCTTCAGCCTTCCAGTAAGACTCGACCACCGCTTCCATCGGACGCTTGGTAATGTCAAACTGGTAGAGGATCTTTAAAGCGTGTTCACGTGCAAGTGTTCTGCGTCTCATAGGACCTTTAAAAGAGCGATCATCTCCAAAGCAGCAAGGGCACAATCACGCCCTTTATTATCGCTGCCTTTTTGACCGGCACGGGCCTGGGCCTGGGCTACGGTATCCGTCGTCAATACTCCCATGATCACGGGCTTGGATGTGACCAGTGAAGCCTCCATCATGCCGCGGGCACATTCATTGGAAACCACTTCAAAATGATAGGTCTCTCCCCGAATGACCGCGCCTAACCCAATCACCGCATCAACGTCTTTTCTTCGGGCCAATGTCAAGGCCGCGAGGGGGACCTCAAATGCGCCGGGAACCCAGACGGTCGTGACCTGTTTATCCGGTAATCCCTTAAGTTTTAATTCCCTCAAACAGGCCTGAAGCAGACCCTTGGTGATGAAATCATTGAAACTTGAAGCCACAATGGCGATACGGGCTTTATTTATTTTCATTAAAGAATATGGCCTAATTTATCTTTCTTGGTTTTCAAATAATGCTCATTGGTGGCATTATGCGGTATCTTGATGGGTACCCGTTCAATGACGGATAGACCATAGCCCTCTAAACCCACGATCTTGCGGGGATTATTGGTCAATAGACGGATCTGTTTGACCCCCAGGTCCACTAATATCTGAGCCCCAATGCCGTAATCACGCAGATCCGCGGCAAATCCCAGCGCCTGATTAGCTTCGACGGTATCCATGCCGTCATCCTGCAAATTATAGGCTTTGAGCTTGTTGACCAAACCAATGCCGCGGCCTTCATGCTGGCGGATATAAAGCAATATGCCGCGGCCGGCGTCATTAATAGTCTTCATAGCCGCTTTTAACTGGCTATTGCAGTCACAGCGCAGCGACCCGAACACGTCACCGGTCAAACATTCTGATTGGGCGCGTACCAATACCGGAGCTGTATCATCAATGACACCCTTGACCATGGCAATATGGATAATATTGTCTACCAGGGACTCATAAGCCACCATCTTGAATTCGCCATATTCCGTCGGAAGCTGGGCTTCTTCAACGCGATGGACCAATTTCTCGGTCTTGCGGCGGTGTTCGATCAAACTATCAATGGTGCAGATCTTTAATTTATGTTTTTGGGAAAATTTGATCAAATCCTGGGTGCGGGCCATGGTGCCGTCATCATTCATGATCTCGCAAATGACACCGGCTGGATAAAGATCAGCCAAACGCATCAGGTCAACGGACGCCTCGGTATGCCCGGCACGCACCAGCACACCGCCCCGCCTGGCACGCAAAGGAAACAAGTGCCCTGGAGTGACTAGGTCGCTCGCCGTTGATTTTGGGTCGATCAAAACATTCACTGTTTTGGCACGGTCCGCGGCTGAGATACCGGTCGTGACGCCATAAGCGGCATCCACGGACACGGTCCAGGCCGTATTACAGCGCTGATGCTTGGAATTCGTATCTTCTTTCATCGGATGCAGGTCCAGGTCGTTGAGACGGGCATCTTCCATAGGTACACAAATGAGCCCGCGGGCTTCCCTGGCCATGAAATTAATGACATCCGCGTTGATAAACTGGGCGGCAATAAGCACGTCCCCTTCATTTTCGCGGCCTTCATCATCCATGACAATGACCATGCGCCCGGCTTTCAGATCCTGTAAAATCTCTGCAATAGAATTAAACATTTTTATTCTCCAATTAAACTTTCCCTACAGTATGGGCGCCCAA
>Ga0206794_1157_pt1 | contig 17244 bp, 21 predicted proteins | sample Alteio_BWOrgCont_70_FD_152877 | JGI IMG/M metagenome (GOLD analysis project Ga0206794, IMG submission 152877) | Enriched cells from forest soil in Barre Woods Harvard Forest LTER site, Petersham, Massachusetts, United States -... | ecosystem: Environmental > Terrestrial > Soil > Temperate forest >...
TGCGTTTTCTGTCTCGTAGGTGACCATCAAAAAGAGGGCTGAGAGTGGTGCTTTCGGCGCCGAACCACGGTTCACTTGCACTCTCGTCACGCCGCGCGACGCTTAGTAAATTCTTTCAGGATCCGCAGCGAAGGAGGGCTGGGGAATTTAATCTCATCTCTCTCGGTTAAAGATTAGTTCTGCAAGACGAATGAGAGCTTCGTATCGAGAAGCAAGCGATTCGCAAGAAATCGGGCCTTTCGCAGCATCGGCTGCAGGGCCAGTTTCCATAGATATTCACTCATGGCATTAGATCACGAACTCGGGCCAGCGGAATCACAGGAATTGGCCATCTGCCCGCTTTCTGGCAGCCTGCCAGCGGATTCCTGGCACGCCGCATCTTTCCCTCCCGACCAATTCGTGACTTTTCTTTCATTTAGCGGATCCGTCGCTTTGGCACGCCCCGTGCCATACATATTGGCGACGATATGTTACGCATCACGATTCACGAAGATGGCAAGGTATCCAGACTTGAACTCGCGGGCAAGCTCGAGGGGCCGTGGGTCTCCGAAACAGAAAAGGCCTGGCGCGCTTCGCTACAACCAGACCAAAAGCTCGAAATCGATTTGAGACAGCTGACGTCGGTCGATAACGCTGGGCGCGATCTTCTCGCGGCCTTTCATCGGTCGGGGGCTTGTCTCATCGTCGAGGGAGTGTGGATGACTGCCCTAATCGGGGATCTCACTTCTCAGCCTTGCGAAGTTGCCGTGGTGCAGTCATCGCGGAAAAAGGCTCCTCGCAGGCCAAAATCCCGGCAACAGGAGAGCAGCAAATGAGGATCAAGTCCGTTCTGAAGGAGTACCGCGCAAGGTGCCATCGTGGTTACCCGAGTTGGAACATCTGGCGGTTTCTATGCGTCTTCATAATCGCCGCATCTGTTGTTATTCCGGCAATCGGGCAAATTGCTGCGCCCGATCCCCAACCTGGAAAAATAAGCGGCACAGTTACCGATGTGAATGACGATATTGTTCCGGGCGCCGAAGTCATCCTTCAAAGCTCTGTCACTGGGGAAAGGCGCTCGATGGTGTCCGGCGATGACGGATCCTTTACCTTCGACGATGTGAGCCCAGGTGTCTCCTACCAGGTCACGATAAGTGCCGACGGTTTTGTCACATGGACTTCGCTCACCATCGCCGTAAGGCCAGGTCAGATTCAATTTCTGACGGGGAGCAAGCTTCAGATCGCAGCAGGGGCGACTTCGGTGACGGTATATGCGTCCTCCGAACAGATTGCTGCGGAACAAGTCAAAATCGAGGAACGACAGCGTGTTTTTGGATTCATTCCGAATTTCTATGTTGTGTACGATCACGACGCGGTGCCACTTACGACGAAGTTAAAGTTCAAGCTGGCATTGAAAGCCAGCACAGATCCAGTGTTCTTCGCTGCTGCAGCCTTTACCGCCGGCGTAGAACAGGCCGGAGATACTCCTAACTACGGTCAGGGGGCAAAGGGTTACGGTCAGCGCGTAGGGGCTTTATACGCGAACGGGTTCACCGACATCATGGTGGGTGAGGCCATCCTGCCCTCACTTCTACATCAGGATCCGCGTTACTTCTATCAAGGAACCGGGACAAACAGATCTCGAGTAATTCATGCTCTCTCGAGCCCGTTTATTTGTAAGGGCGACAACGGAGAGTGGGAGCCAAACTACTCCAGCGTTGGCGGAGACTTAGCTGCAGGCGCTATTTCAAATATCTACTATCCTCAATCGAATCGCGGCGCGGGGATTGTGCTCGAGAACGCGCTGATCATAACAGGTGGCAGGATGGCCAATGGGCTTTTGCAGGAATTCATCCTGCGTAGATTCACGCCGAGCGCAAGAAATCGACCTCAGTGATCTGAAAGCGTGGCTGAATGGTGATTCGCATTTGGAGCGCGCTGCGGTGTTTCGATCAGGCCGACCATTTGGAATTAAGCATCGGCCGTTGACTCCATTTCTCGATGTGGGTAACGAATTAAACGAGACCTCAGTTGAATCTGAGTGATGTCGTAGGGGAACAAAGATGGCTGTCGATTTAGCAATAATCTCCGTCGCAGTTCTGGTCGCGGCCGTACTGATGAAACACGATCGAGACCGACGTGAATTCGAGCGGCACATCATTACGCCGGAAGCGCTGTATGCGCTGTTGGCCTCAGATCGTGATGTGCTCCTCGTTGATGTTCGTCAGCCGTTGGATCTGCTGGGCGACTCCGTAATTATCCCCGGCTCCAAGAGGCTCTCTCCGCGAGAAGTGCGAGAGAATCCCTCCCTCCTTCCGAAAGACAGAGATGTGGTCGTTTATTGCACGTGCCCGAGCGATAAGACTAGCAGGGCCGTCTTGCATCGAGCTCTGGCCTTGGGGTTCTTGCGAATCACATTACTGAAGGGCGGACTGGACGGTTGGAGAGCAAAAGGTTATCCAGTCGAACCCTACGAAAAGCCCTTCCATCTTGACTCGGATCAGAGCAGCCATTTATCAAATGCGGCTCCAGGGTCCGCTATTCGGCGTGTTCTTTTTTGCCTACTGTTTCTGCCGGGGATAAGAGTCCACGCTGATGCGACCCTGTTGATTGAAGCCCCGATCAACTTTCTGGGCCATGTGAGCTCGACAGGGCATGCGGCGCTGCTGGTCGACGATTTGTGCTCCGATGACCACATCCATATGCGTTGGTGCCAAGCGGGCGAGGATGGGGCCGTTATTAGTCGATACAAGGGGATTGACGGATACGACTGGCTGGCGATGCCTCCGGGGCCTCACTTGTTCGCTGTAGACTCCGCCGATGAGATTCCCGCTACGGTCAGTATTGCTGAGGTCGAGCGCCTGCGCTCGGAGTATCGGACAAACCATCCCGGAAGCTTCGAACAGGATCCTCCGAAAGACGGCTGGATTCAACTTCTCGGAGCGTCCTATCGCAGGCGGATCATCTGCGTTCAGCTGCATACGACCGCAGCCCAGGATGAGCGGCTAATGCGGTGGTTGAACCGCCGGCCGAACAAGACGCACTTCAACTTCTTCTTCTCGAACTGCGCCGACTTCGCCCGCCAGATGCTGGATGTCCTCTTCCCCCGCGGAGTCCATCGCGACTTCGTCTTTGACTTCGGGATGACAACGCCAAAGCAACTGGAGTCAAGCCTGCACCATTACGCACTGCGGCATTCGGAGTTGGGGTATGAAGTGCACGAGCTGCCGCAGGTGCCGGGGAACATCCCGCGGAGTGGACGCCTATATGGGGTGGCGGAGTCGTTTGTGAAATCGAAACCCTATCTTCTTCCCGTGGCTGTCCTTGATCCAATCGGGATCGGCAGCGTGGCCGCGCTAGGGATTGCGGACCACAGATATACGGCGAAGGCGACAGCAAGGGCTCCGGACAGCTTCTTCTTCCCTTCGCAGGACATCGTGGCAGCCGGTCGGTAGCAACGGCGTCGCATATGGAGATGACATTACCCATCGCAGCTTCGTTCAGAGGAATTTCTTATACAGGAAAACCACGAAATGATGGAACTCAACGAACACCTGACGGACGCCGAGATTATGCGGACGATTCGTTATCTCGATCCAGATTTCAGTGCTGAAAAAACCGGAGAAGACAATGGGACGGCCGTCGGGATTGGCTTCACCTTGCTGGCGGCGCTAACAGGCGCACTGACGTACATCGGCTTTTATGTTCGGGACCTTTGAAAGCACAAATGTGTTAGTCACCGAAAGCCGTTTCTCAGAGAAGGAACTTGGAGACGTTTGTCAATGTCTGGAAACCGCGCGCAAGGGAGAAATTCAAAATGCAAAGATAACGCGGATAAGGTCCTCCATCTGCCCGGGTGTAAGTGGACTGGAGATGATACCGCCACCGTTTTGGGAATCTGCGTCGGCCTCCTGATCGTGTTGGCCGGCACTCTTGGTTACATCTTCTGTGTCGGCCTGTTGCTCACGCTGGTGCGCGTGTTTGTTCCATTTGTGGACTTCATAAAGATGCAAGTCTGTTCCTAATTCCCCACCGGACCCAACGAAACGCGCAGCGGTTCTGGGCCCTTCTCCCGCAGGGAGACATTAATACTGAGGTATGCAATGAGGACAAGTATTCTCGAGCATTTCGGAGTGCAGCACCTGCAACCATCTAACGAGCAACTGCTTTCTGAAGCAAGATCTGGAAACGGGCAAGCTTTCGGTGAATTGTGTCTTCGCTATAGCGGAATGCTCAGTCAGAGAATCTTCCAGATCGTTCGACACCAGGAAGACGCGGAGGACGTTCTGCAAGAGACCTTTTTGAAGGCTTATCAACATCTGCAGACCTTCCGTGGCACATGCAGTTTCTCCACCTGGCTGGTGGCCATCGGGACGAACGTGTCTCTGATGCTCCTAAGGAGGAGAAAGACATTGCGCAAGAACACCTGCGATGTAGTTGCAGAAGATGGCGAGACGCTCGTCATGGAATGGAGAGACACGGCGCCAGATCCCGAACAGCGCTACATGATGTACCAGACGAGCCAAAAGGTGAACCATGCAGTTCGAAGGCTATCGCCTCAACTCCGTAACTTATTGGAAATGTATTACAAACGCGAACTGCGTCTAAAAGACGTCGCAAAGATTGTCGGGGTCTCGGAAGGAGCAGCGAAATCGAGAATATTGCGCGCGCGCCACATGCTTCGGCGTTCCCTGAAGCAGAACGAGTGTTGGGTTCCGTGAAAGCTTAAGTCACTCCTTGAGTGCGAAAGAATCCTCGCCTGCCGGCGGGACTCGACCCCGTGTTGCGTAAGGGGAACGGCTGTCTTGCTCGCATAACGGCCGGCATCTGCGCGAGGTACGACGGGTGCATCAGCAATTGGAGTTACCTGTTCTCCATGTGTAGTCGCCAGTAGTTGAGAGATGCCGGAAAGGAAACAGCAATGAGTAGTGCAACAACTATCTCCGTTGAGGATACAAGCGAGACGCCGGAGGTCAACCCATGGCTCATCGGGGTCGTGGTCTCTCTCGCCGCATTCATGGAGGTACTCGACACAAGTATTGCCAATGTTGCACTCCCACACATCGCAGGCAGCATGGGGGCGAGCAATGACGAGAGCACATGGGTCTTGACTAGCTATCTGGTGTCTAACGCCATCGTGCTTCCTATCAGCGGCTTCTTAGTCGGCTTGCTAGGCCGAAAGCGCTTTTTCTTGATCTGCATCGCCTTTTTCACCGTCAGCTCGTTTCTGTGTGGATTGGCGCCGAGTCTCGTCCTTCTGCTTCTCTTCCGCGTGCTTCAGGGCGCCTTCGGGGGCGGACTGCAACCGATGACGCAAGCAATTCTCGCGGATACGTTTCCGCCCGAGAAGCGTGGCTTGGCTTTCGCTCTATATGGCGTGACGGCCATCTGCGCCCCTGCAATCGGTCCGACGTTAGGGGGATGGCTCACGGACAACTATTCCTGGCGTTGGATTTTCTATATCAACGTACCCGTCGGAGTTCTGGCAGTCATCCTCGTTTCACAACTCGTCAAAGATCCGTCCTACTTGGTCCGAAAGAAGAACCGGAAGACGAGTTTCGATTTCGTTGGGTTCGGCATCTTAGCCATCGCTGTTGGGGCTCTACAGGTCGCTCTCGACAAAGGACAAGAGGACGATTGGTTCGGATCTCATTTCATTACGGCGCTGCTGATTATCGCCGCAGTTGGCCTTATCTCGCTGGTGATTTGGGAATGGTTCCACAAGGAGCCCATAGTGGACGTCCATCTGTTCAAAATCTTCAATTTTATGAGCAGCTGCGTTATGTTTTTCGTCGTCGGCATTGTTCTGTTCAGTTCTACAGTGCTCCTTCCTCAATTTCTGCAGACTCTTATGGGCTACACGGCGCAAAAAGCTGGGATGGTGCTCTCGGCGGCCGCTATTTTGCTGCTCATTCTTCTACAGATCGTCGGCCGTCTCACAACAAGACTCCAGGCTCGCCACATCCTCGCATTTGGCTGGATCACCCTTGCCCTGGGTATGTATGTAACCTGCAGGCGCATCGATCTACTGATCAGTTTTGGTAGTGCCACATGGCTAAGGATCGTGCAGTACCTGCCGGTCGGATTCTTGTTCGTTCCGCTCACGATGACGGGCTATGTTGGCGTGCCGAAAACCAAGACGAATGCTGCTGCCGGTCTGATGAACTTCATGCGCAATATCGGACAGAGCGTGGGGACCTCAGCTGTGACCACGTTGATCGCGAGGCGAAGTCAATATCATCAATCCGTCCTCGCCGTGTACACGCGCTCACCTCAGTTCAATGCAACCGTTGCAGAGCTAACAACGCGCCTGTCCCATGCCGGTTTTGATTTGTATGCCGCGCAACAGGCAGCACTCGTCAAAACGTACCACGCGCTGAACGCGCAGGCTCAAGCTCTCTCTTATGTTGACGTCTACTGGCTGCTTGCAGTGACTTCCGCCCTGATGTTTTTGTTGTGCTTCCTGCTGGAGAAGAATGAGCCGGGAGCATCCGGCGAGATTCAAGTTCATTGACGTAGATCTTTCTACGGGGATTTGGGACGAGTCTCAGTTCTCGTTCATTGAAAGCGATTAAGCATCACCGCACCGCCGAGTCGAGATTTTGAGCCGATAGGCTGATGAAGGAGGAAAATGGGAGGCGACAACGTGGAACAAGTATGGTTCGGGCTCTGCTTGATCAAGGCAATAGTCAGCTTGTTCGTCGTATCCCTCGTCATCCTGCTGTGTTGGCGGTTCTTATGCTCTATTCCCTGCAATCGTGTTGGGCGGCGTCCGCCGAAACACCAGATGGTCGTTCCGCTTGGTACCGTGCAGCCAACTTGGAAACCTGCCGATCTCGATCCTGGCGGCAGAAAGAGGCGCATCGGATGAGCAATTGTGACCGGCTCTGATGCGAAAGGAACTCCTTACAAATGCGCGCAATGGTTTTTGATCGCTACGGTGAGCCGGATGTGTTGCGCCTGAGGGACGTGCCGGTTCCGCAGCCGCAAGATGGTGAAGTATTGATCCGGGTCGGCTATGCGGGTGTCAATCCAGCCGACTCGAAAGCCCGCTCGGGCCAGAGCGCACGCGCGGGCTATCGACATCGAGACGTTAATCTTCCATTCGTCACCGGCATGGATGCCGCAGGTGTCGTCGAGCGAATGGGGCCGAATGTCACCGATTTCAGGCAAGGAGATCACGTGATCACCTGGAGCGCAGCGGACGGTAAGACCTGGGGCAGCTACGCAGAATTCATGCGTGTTTCCGCAAGGCATGTCTCCCCAATGCCAAAGAGCCTGAATTTCGCCCAGGCAACCGCTGTTCCAGTTGCATCGCTGACTGCCTTTCAGGCTCTTTTCACGCAGAAAAGGGCGGCATGATCCCGGGCCAGAAGGTGCTCATTCACGGGGCAGCCGGTGGTGTCGGCAGCTTCGCCGTACAACTTGCGAAAAGCGGAGGGTTGCTGGTCGCCCGCACTTGCGGCACCGCCAATGTGGCGTATGTCAGAACTCTCGGCGCAGACCGTGTCATTGACTACAAGACCGAGGACGTAAGCCGAGCCGTTCGTGACTGGTCGACTGAGGGTGTGGATGTCGTGCTGGACTCTGTGGGGCCCGCTGCTGTGCCTAAGGCCTTAGACATGCTCCGGCCCGGTGGCCGTCTGATCAACATCCTAACCGCAACCGCAGATGGTGACATCGAGGGCAATCGGAAGGAAGCCGAGCGGCGAGGGCTCCGGAAGATCACAACAATCATCAACTTCGATCGAGCCTGGGATTCGATGAGGGAGATCACTCAATTGATTGATGGTGGCCTGGTGCGCGTACCCCCAGTCGACGTGCTCCCGCTGGAGGATGTTGCCCGCGCGCATCAGATGATCGACACTGGCAAAGTCCGTGGAAAATTGGTCCTCAAGGTGGCCGAGCTTTGCGGTTGATCACGCCTGATCTTAGGGATGCGATTCTGGAAGGGGAAATGATCCCTCCTAAACCCACTTCGCTTTTCCTCTGTTCCGCAAGGCAGTGTGCTCTTGTCTTAAGCTTTCAGTTATTCCTGACCGGCCCGACGCGCTTCGATAAGCTGTCAATCACTCAACAACTAAGGAGAAGTTCTATGGCGTCCTTGGAAAGGCTCAACACCCATCAGAAAGCGCTCCACATCAATCTCGATCCGACCAGCTACGGCTCCTTCGCCGAAATTGGCGCTGGCCAGGAAGTCGTGCGCTGGTTCCTGGTTGTAGGAGGAGCCTCCGGGACAGTTGCCAAATCGATCTCCGCGTATGACAAGGAAGTCAGCGACGATTTATACGGTTCTGGTGCCCGCTACGTTTCCAAAGAACGCCTCCAAGCCATGCTGGAAGGCGAATGGGCCCAACTCATCAACCAATTGAACAAAAGCCGTGGATCGAACGTTCGCTTCTTTTCCTTTGTTGATACCATCTCCGCCCGCAACTATGCCGGAACAAATGAGCCTCACGGTTGGGTCGGTCTGCGGTTCCAATTGCAACCTGGCGGCCAACCGAACGAGATAGTTCTCCATATCAACCTGCGGGATCCTTCCAACGCCCTTGAGCAAGAGGCTATCAGCATCCTGGGCGTGAACCTTATCTATGCTGTCTTCTATCAATTGGAGGCGAGAGACTCTTTATTCGAGAATATTGCTCAGGGCGTCGAGAAACGTATTGAAATTGACTATGCGGAAGTGCGTGGCGCCGCGTTCGAAGGATGGGATCAACGCGCGATTCTGGCTCAACTGGTGCACGCAGGTCTTGCTGAAGCCGTCTGTTTCCCATGCAGTGGGCCGCCCGTGCCGCCTATCGAAGTCCTCCACAAAAAAGCTGTCGTGCTCGCGCCAGGTTCGTTCGAACACGTAGATTCCGCTCATGCGGCAATCCATAATCAGCTGCTGGCCTCCGGGATCCGACAGCTCCGCGGAGAGTTAGCTGAAAAAGATCCCGCGCCTATCGGTTTCTTTTGCCTCTCTGCGATGCCGCTCAGGGACGAGGATCCCCCTCCGGGAATCTCTGACCTGCTGGAACGGATTGATGCGCTTCACAGGCATTGCGGTGATGCCTTGCTGTTCCGTGAACGAGAACTCTACGCGATGACCGCTCTCGTCAACCGCTACACAGAGGAGCCTATTCGCTTCGTCGTGGGGCTATCTCTCACGGTTCGCGTATGGGAATATCGCTATAGAAAACTCCCCGGCGGCTTCCTTGAGGCTTTGGCTCGCCTCTTCGCGCAAAACGTCCGCGTCTATGCTTATCCGATGAGCTCAATAGACCTTGAGCAATCGATTCAAGGCATCTCCGCGACCGGCTGGCAGTGGACCGATACGAACGGATGGGTCTCCGCCCGTCAGCTTCATCCTCCACCGCCGCTCGATCACCTTTACGACTATATTCTCGCGAGCAACTTCCTTGTCCCACTGGAGATTCCGGAGGCTCTGAAAACCCACGAGTAGTTGGGCGGGCCTAGTGTGAACACCACCCGCTGCGAAACTGATACCAATTTGTTTTCGGTTCTGGAAGATGACTGCTTGCAGAGGTCATGCGCTACACGGGAGCCAGAATTCTCCTGATTGCGGAGGGACTCTTGCCGAATTTCACTGAGGAAGAACACCGGAGAATCTTTGGCTACCTCGCCGAGCATTCTCCCGGCTAGGAAATGCTTTTCACTTAATGCCACAACGGACCAGTGCTGTGAGGCCGAAAACCTTTAGAAATCCTGTCGTGCTACGTCCTCAATTGGTGCCAACAGTTGCCATATGAGCGTCCGTGGATCGCCGGATTCGGTATTTGGGGGTTCATCTTGTTACCACATCATTCTAGGGGTGCATTATCCACCACAGCAGAGCGGATGTGACCGCAACGGCGGCCAGAACGACCAAAGCTGAGCGGCCCAGACGGCGGTCTTTCGTGGTCGGTGATAGGATGCGAAGTGAAATTGCATGATCCACCGCAGTCGTCTCGGCAGACGGGCTAGTGCGATAGCGAAACCTTCCCGGGAGGCGCGAAGCCGGAAACCACGTGTTTTGTTTCAGAACCGTGAACCATCCTGCAGTTCCAACTTCAAATCCCCGACGAGTTATGGAACGTAGAAGCTTCATAATTTCCTCCAGCCCCGTGCATCCAGGACGCATCTCCGGGGGTTTTTCTGCTAGTGCTCCGCGCGTATAGCCTCGATTGGATCAATCGTCAGAACTCGCGTGGTAGCTGACCACGCGGTGCAGACGGCAATAAAGAGCAGAAAGAGCGACGGGACGACGAATGTCATCACGCCCGACACATTGACGCCCACAAAAAGATGTTGAAGGAAAAGTCCACTTCCGGCAGCCCCAGCAATCCCGGCTAGGATGCCGAAGGCGACTGGAACAGTGCCTTGGCGCAAGATCAGCGTTCGGATCTGCTGCATCGATGCTCCGAGCGCTATGCGCACGCCTAATTCGTGCTCGCGCTGGGTGATCGCGCGCGAGGATGTGCTGTACACGCCCGCCACGGCAATCAAGAGAGCGAGAGCCGCGAGGAAGAGCACAGAAGTCGTGTAGAACCTTGGGCGTTCCATCGTTTCGCTCAAACTCTGATCGAGCGCCTTCACTTCAAAGACGGGCACACTTCGATCTAGACCGACGACAGCATCCCGACACTGTGTCAGGTAATGGCGCGGATCTCCGCTCACACTCGCCACAAACGTTAAAGCTGACGGGGGTTCTTCCTCGACTGGCCAGTAGGCTTGGGGTCCTCCTTCGTATTCCGGGCCAGCCATCCGCGCCGTACTGACAACGCCTGCCACGAGGTATGGCCGGGATGTCCAAGGTGCGATGATTCTCTGACCGACGATGTTCGGACCGAAGCTTGATTCCCGTGCGAAGGCTTCGTTCACGATTACAGGGGGTTCCGGCGACTTGCTGAGGTCAAGTCCGAAATCACTTCCGGCCATGAGTTCGCTGCCCATGGCCTTGAAGTAACCCGGCATCGACCCGTTCAGCACGACTCCCGAAACCTTTAGACCAGACTCCACTTGAATCGTGCCAGCCATAAGCACACTGTTCGAAAGGGGTAGATAGTTTACCGCGCCAACGGATCTTACGCCTGGTATCGATTGCAAACGTTCTTCGACCGCGGAGTAGTACTGCCACTTGGCGCCTCCCACTTGGTACCTCGTGCCTTCAAGAGAAACCTTCAGAGTGACAGCGTTGGCAGGTTGGAATCCGAGATCGGTATGGACCAATCGAAGGAACGCCGATCCAATAGTGAACGAGCTCACCAAGAGAGTAAGCGTGAATGCGACTTGCAGGCCGACCAAGACGGAACGCAAACTGCCCGTAACCGGCTCGCTGGTGCCGGAATGCATACGCGCGACTTGTGTTGAAGGCTGGATGCGGCTGATCAGCCATGTCGGAATGATTCCGAATGCGAAGCCTGTAATCAAAGCCAGGGCGATTGCGAAACACAGAACATGCCAATCCAGTAAGGTGTAATCTTGCGTCGCTAGTTGCGCCGGCATTACCGCGCCGGCGACTCGAGCGACAAGCAAGGCAACAATCATGCCAAGTACGGCGCCTGACATAGTGAGTGCCGTCGCTTCTACTGTCAATTGTTGGATTAGCCGTGATCGGCTAGCCCCCAGCGCCGTGCGCAACGCAAGTTCCTGATGCCTCTCCGACGTGCGCGACAGCAACAACTGCGCTACGTTGGCCAAAGCTGTCAATAGAACCAGAAGAACTACCGAGGAAAGGATCAGAACAGACGCACGGATTTGTGAGGAGAGTTGATCTCTCAGCCCGATCAACTTCGGAATAGAACTGTTATCCGGTCGAAGGCTCTTCGGGTTCACGCGTGCAACATCAGCTTTGAATTCTTGACGTGCTTGACTCATCGTGATCCCGGGCCTCAGGCGGCCGATGGTTTGCCAGATGAACGCGCCGTGTTTGGGGATTACTTCAAAATCGAAAACGGTAGGCGCCCACACATCGACGTTACCCGGATAATCGAAGCGCGATGAAGCGACGCCGATGATCGTGAGAGCTGCCCCATCTAAATGCGCTACGGAGCCAATTACGGAGGGATTGCCACCATATGCTTGCTGCCACAAGCGATGACTGATCACGATCACATGGTTCTCGCCCGTCCGATCTTCTTCCGGGACGAATGTTCGGCCAAGATCGGCTTGCACTTTGAGCAATGAAAACAGATTTGCAGAAGTCTCTGTGACTCGAACTCGCAGGGCATCGCGGCCCGAGTTAAGGTTCATCTCGGATGTGGAAAATGTCGCAGCGCTGTCCAAGTAAGAACTGTGATTGCGCCACTCTGCAAAGCCGGCGTGACCATTTCCCGCGGAAAATGGCGAAAACCGCAGCTCCACCAATCGTGATGCATCTCCGAATGGCAGCCTTCGAAGAAGCAGCGCATCGGTCACGCTGAAGATCCCGGTACTCGCGCCGACTGCTAAGGCCAGCGTGCCGATGGCAATGATGGCACTCACGGGCCGTCGGCAGTAGACCCTCAGAGCAAAGCGCAAATCCTGACCAATCTCTCGAATTAGTTCCCGCGGTGCAGAGGCCGCGATATCAGAAATTGCGTGCAACCATAAACCCAAGTTTTCTTTCCATCCGTGTGCATCGCGCTGTTCGTCACGAAACTGACGGTCCATGGCTCCTTCGTATTCCTGGCGAAAGCTCGCGGGATAGAGCCTCAGCAGTTTGCGGTAGAGTTTCGTGACATCAATCATGGTCACCTCAAACGGGATCGGGAACTCCCAGACGTACTTCTGCCAGTTGCAGAAGAGCCCGCAACCGCGCGACTTCAGCGCGAACTACGCGACGGCCTGAAGGTGTGATTTTGTAATAGCGGCGGCGTTCGTCATCAAGATGTGGATCGGGCCGCTCGTCTGATTCAACAATGAGCCCTTGTTTCAGCATCTTGTTGATGGCTCCGTAAAGTGCGCCCGAACCTAGGTTTATTCGCTTGTCCGTTCGCTGCAGGATCTCGCGTTTCAGCGCATATCCATGTCGCTCGCCTTCAGTGAGAGAAAGCAGCATGTGGAATACGGGGAGGGATAACGGAAGAAATTGATCAACATCTTTAACTGAGTTCGCCATAGTGTGTCACTTTCAGGCATAGTATGACGCCAAGTGATAATGCCTGTCGAATCCGGTTCCGGGTGCCTCAACAAAAGCACTACCAGTGGACGTGAACGTACTCTACCTGTCTGCCAATCATCGCGGTCAACGAGTGAGTTATCGCCATAATGCGCTCATCGACAATGAACGCGAGCCACATGGCTGTATAGTCCGCTTTCCGGACAGGTGGGCCTTTCGTTCTTTAGTTGGCGATATCAAGACGATGCAAGTCGAACTTAACAACTTAACTGTGGGCATCGGTAATGCGCTATCGAGCGGTCAGCGCGCCAGTGCGGAAGGTCGGTCGCGACGCCCGCGAATAAGCGTCGGTCTCACCTGTTGAGCATATCCGTGTCTGTGACTAGGTATAGCCGTTCAGCCGGATCAGCGGCGAGCTGCTGCAGTTCCGGTGAGAAACCGCCCAACGCAAAGAGAATGTAGCTGGGTTTATTCCGCCAGCGCGCTTCTGGAAGGCTGGCGACCTTCGCTTGCAAGACGCTCAGGTCGTTTAAACGTGTAACACTCTCTGTGCGCCACTTGCACTCGCCGAAGAGAAATGTTCCGTCGTCGAGTTCAGCCATAAGGTCAATCTCCGTGCGGCCATCCCGGCTCCAGTATCGGGCCATCTGTCGAACGTTGAGGCCGAAGCGCTGTTGAGCGTTCCGTTGGAGCCATTGACCGCATATCTCTTCGAAAACCGACCAGCCCATATATTCGGACAACTGCGGCGTAACCTGTGCAGCGTATATCGAAGTCGGGTCGGAGAATTGCAAGGCGCTGGCCAACGGCGCAACGAAGCGATACCAGAAGGTTAGAAAGGGATCGGCAACACGATAGAGAGCTCTGCGCTCAGAGCTTTCTCCGAAGGGAAACTCACGCCGAATCCACCCTAGTTCCAGCAATGTTCGCAGGGACCCGGAAAGTGCACCGCGCTCCACGCCTATCAACTGCTGAATGCCATTGAATTTCGTTTCCCCGCCAGCAATCGCGGCTAGGATGGCATTGTACGGAGCCGGGTCGCGAATTTGTTCGCTTCCGAGCAGGAACCGTACTTCATTTTCCAGAATTGCTCGTGGCTGCATTAGCAGCGTAACAATCTCCTCGGCTGGAGGGTGCGAAGTATCTACCAGTGCGTGATAGCGCGGCGTCCCGCCAAAAACGCCGTACATGAGCAGCTTCTCGACGACGCCGTAATGGGGGCTACCTGCGTAGAAGGCCGCCACATCTTCGTAGTGAAGAGGGTCGAGGTGAAAAATTCCGGCATTGAAGCGCCCGAAGAGAGGAGCATTCTCTTGTCCGAGAGCAGCCATCGCGGAGAGCTGCGATCCGCAGAGAACGATGAATAGCGGAGAATGCACGGCTTCGCGATCCCACCATGCTTGCAGGATGGAAGGCAACTCCGGAGTCTGGTCCACCAAGTACGGGAATTCATCGAGGATCAGCGCAAAACGCCCTGCGGTCTTCTTCCGCTCCTTCGTTTGCTGTGAGGCGTAGCGAAGAAGAGCGTTCCACGAAACGGCAATATCCTCGGCGGCGACGCCTTCACTAGGAAGTGATGCGATCAATTGCCGGGCGAGCGTGAGCCGCTGTGTCGCCGCAGTGGACTGCTCTGCTAGAAAGTAACAGTGTGGCTTTTCGCGCTCGTTTCCGTCTACGCCAGCCGTGAAGTAACGCTCCAAGAGGAATGTCTTGCCCAACCGCCTGCGCCCATACAGGAGCAGCATCTGCCCACCGGCTCCGTGACGCTTCCAGGCACGATCCAAGGCTGCGAGTTCGAGCTTCCGGTCATAAAAAGGATCTGGCTTGATGGTAATGTCGGGCATCGGCTGGATGGCCGCTCCTTAAGACACATATTATGAGTTGTCAGCTTATGATATGTCAACTCATAATCAGATAAAATAAGTATGGCCAGCGGAAGGGCTGTTTTTGGGGCGAAAACCTCGCATGAGCGATAGAACGTTGTTCTATCGCTCATGCTCTGCGCCGGGCCTTACTTTTGCCTGGTTATGGCGTTGCCGCTTTGGGCTGTCAGGCATTGCAGAATCCCGCTGTGACTCTGGCAATGGAACCGGTTGCGCAACCGTGGAGGCTGGCGCTGGAGCCGTCGGAACCGACTCCCGCCAGCTTTCAATGCCCATGCCGCCAAACAGTCCGATCAGGAGAGTCGCACCGGCGATGAGCGGAATCCAAAGGCGCAGGAGATCGCTTCTCACTTCATGCAAGACCGCATCTACGGCTTTGGCCCGGCTTTCCAGAGAATACGTCAACCTATTGTTGGCGGACTCGATTTGAGCGACCGCTCCCCGAGAGTCGGACAAACTGCGCAGTGCGGTCGAAAGTTCCTTCTGGGCGGTCGTCATGGCAATACTGGTTGCTTGCAAACCTTTGACCGTATCCGGTATGCCGGAGTTGAGAAAATGCTGGCGCAGGCTTTCACCCAGCAACTCTGCAATCTGCTTCGGGTCCAGACCGGCTTCGAGTTCGCTGGGAAGCCCTGACAGCCTCGACTCCAATTCCCGAACATAGCGGAGCGTCTTTTGCTGTGCTTCCTCTGAAAACTGTTGATGCAGTTCAAACATCTCCTGGAATCGTTCTCGCTCGTCTGCAATGTCTTTGGGAGTGTGTCGCGTGAGCAAAGCCAATGTGCCCATTGCTTCCAGGATGCGCAGCATTTCGTCGTCGGGACTGAGTGTGCGAGTGTGGGCCACAACACGATAGTAGGCGGTCTGCAAATCCTTGGGGACAAGGCGCGAGAGAGAGTCAAAGAGAGTTGGCTCCCCCGCCGCTACGATTGAGATCTTGGAAGTCGTTGGAGTTCCACTCATGGCAGGAACACCTGCTTGGCCCGGTCGAACTCAGAAAAGAGCCGACGCCGATAGCTCTGTGCGCGCATGACCAGGGACGCACGTTTCAGCTCCTCAACGGTGGCCTTACGGTCCGCCACCTGCCCGAGTTGAATTCCATGCTGGCGGAGTGGGTTTTCGAGTTCAGCGAGCCGGAACTCCATCTGCAATATCTCAGGAGAGAAAGCTTCACGGAAACGGATCGCCTGTTTAGTGGACCTCCAGTACGTGAAGTCTGCCGGAGAACTGGCAGCGTTCTCGACGACGACATACTCGACCCGCTCTTGCAGGCGGCTTGCCCAGGCAAGCAGGCTCTCGACGCTGGCCGGATCAGGCGTGACAACGCCGACCGCCGTAAAACGCACACCGGTCTCAGCCACATCGTCGTACATCGACTCGAACCAATTGGCTGCGACCTGCCCAGCGCCCGCGCCCATGTCGGCAAGAATGATCGGCGTCCCGCCGTCGAGATGATCGACAAAAGCATCGAGACCCGCAGGAGTATGGATGTTGACTTTCGTCACGGTGCCGTTGAAGAAATGCTTCAGTGAGCCGCGCGCTTTGTTCTCTGTATCGAGGTCGAGCAGTGTAACGGGGATTTCATTGGCCGCGAACCACTCGGCCAAGGCAACAATGACGCCTGTCTTGCCGACACCGCCCTTGCCGCCCATGGTGAAAACAACTCGCTTCGTAAATGCCGTCATTGTTCGCCTCCATCGCTTGTCAGGGTCAGAGGTTCGTTCTCACTGAACACAAAGCGGGCGGGCTTCCCATTCCGTACCGTCGTCCTCGTCTTGAGGGCGGCAACACGATCGAGGAGCGGCGACACTTCTGTTGCGGCAAGTTCCATCGGCGGCAGTTCGAATTGTGAGCGCTTGCGATGCTTTGCCCGGACCTTCACGAACGAATGAAGCGTGCTCGGGGCAACGTACAATCCGAGGCGCTCCTGAAAGAGGCGCGCGACATCGCGGTAGGTTTGTCCCTTCCGGCGCAGTTCGCGGATGAGATCGCGGTGAGGTTCCAGTTTTGAGCGCGGCGGCTTTGGCGGTAGGTCGGCAAATCCAGCGATGATTTGGCTGCCTTCCGGAAGGGCGGAGGGTGGCTGAAGAACCATGTTTGATCCTCTGAGGCGACCAAAAAAGTCGCGCTCGGCAGACGGCTGAGCTGCACGTCGTTGGGCGCTCATTGGGGCGACCTGAAAATCGGTCCCCAATCGTCCTAGGCGCATGGTTATTGGTCAAACGTGAATTCGACCGACACCAAAACCACGCCGTTGGGCGATATCGTTGGGCACATCGTTGGGCAATCGCCAAACGAGAC
>Ga0206794_1159_pt1 | contig 17068 bp, 22 predicted proteins | sample Alteio_BWOrgCont_70_FD_152877 | JGI IMG/M metagenome (GOLD analysis project Ga0206794, IMG submission 152877) | Enriched cells from forest soil in Barre Woods Harvard Forest LTER site, Petersham, Massachusetts, United States -... | ecosystem: Environmental > Terrestrial > Soil > Temperate forest >...
AGATGGAACGGTGTTCAACTCGAAAGCATGAAAAAACAACTGCGGATCCTTCTTCGCTGCGCTCCTCAGGATGACAGCGCTGTGGTGGTAGCGATCGCTATTTTCAGGACAGATCCCCTACAGCTTCGCTCTGGGCAGGCTTTCGACTGCGGTTGGCGCGGCGACCTCCGCCCAGGATGACAAGCATAGGAGTGGTTAGCGCAGTGAGAGTCCGCCGATCCAGAAATAACCTGAGTTCCGGCGCGGTCTCGGTCTCGTTTAGAGGAAAACAAATCGAGCGGCCCTTTTTGGGGGCCGCCCGATTTGTTTGGATCAGCTCTTGACTGGCTACGCTGTCACCGGCTCCTGCGCATTTACCTTCACCGGCGTCAGCCAGCCAAAGCGGTCAGGCTTCAGCCCGTTGGCAATGGCGAAGAACTCATCGGCGATATTGCGTGTGATCTCACCGGGCTTGCCGTCCGCAATCAGAATCCGATCGATGGAGCGGATCGGCGAGACTTCGGCAGCCGTGCCGGTGAAGAAGACTTCGTCGGCAATATAAAGCAATTCGCGCGGGATGGCCTGCTCGGTGACCGCAAGCCCCAGGTGGCGGGCGATGGTGAGCACGCTGTCGCGGGTAATGCCCGAGAGCGCTGAATTGGCCAGCGGCGGCGTGTAAAGCACCCCATTGCGCACGATAAAAATGTTCTCACCGGAGCCCTCGCTGACCAGTCCGAATACGTCGAGGGCGATGCCTTCGGCATAGCCATTGGCGTCGGCTTCCATGCGGATGAGCTGCGAGTTCATGTAGTTCGCTCCGGCCTTCGCGAGCGCCGGCATGGTATTGGGGGCCAGGCGGTTCCAGCTCGAAATGCAGACATCGGCGCCATCCCCGCCGGGCATGTACTTGCCCCACGGGAAGTTTGCTATGTAGATCTCGATCGGCGAACCCTTGGGGCTGACTCCGATTTCGCCGTAGCCGCGAAGAGCAATGGGCCGGATATAGCACGGCGCCACTCCGTTGGCCTCGATCACGTCGACTACCGCGGCGCACAACTCATCGAGCGTGTACGGCAGCGTCATGCGGTAGATCTTCGCCGAGTCCAGCAGGCGCTGCATATGTTCAGGCAGACGGAACACGGCGGCGCCCTGCGGCTGGGCATAGCAGCGGATGCCCTCAAAGACGCTGGATCCGTAATGAACAACGTGGCTCATCACGTGGATCGTGGCCTGTTCCCACGGTATGAGATTGCCGTTGTGCCAGATTTTCGAAGTGGTTTGGATGGGCATGAGGGTGAACGAACTCCTTGAAACGCGGCTGGGCGCGGATATTCAAGCGTATCGCGGATGCGGTGCGACTGTCATCCGTCCTATGAGCTTAGACCATACGCGGAGATTTGACATTGCCACATCCCACATTCGGTGTAAAGGAGTAATGAATTGGGCAACTCCGTTGCTGCGTTCCGGCTTGCGGAAAGCGTCCCGCTCCCTGTGCTAAGGTTCAACCGTGAAGAAGTCCAGGCTGGATCCGGACAGCCAATCCATCAAAACAGGCGAGAAGAAGCGGGGCCTCCTGCCCGGATTGAAGGTGGCGGACGGATTCACGAAGCATCCATTCGATGCCGAGTTTGGCTTGAAGACCAGCGGCCTGATCCCTGGTCGCCACCTCAAGAGCGGCCATCCCCACGACCGCCATGCGACAGCCTACTTTGGTGTTGCTCCTTCCGTTTTTCTCGAACTCCTGGGCCGATGGAGGCAAAGCCGGCCGGCCGCCCCGATCGAACAAACCACGTTCATTGATCTAGGCGCCGGCATGGGTCGCGCCATGCTGATCGCCGCGCTCCAGCCATTCCGGGCCGTTGTGGGAGTTGAATTGAACCCCGCGCTGGTGCGCCTCGCTCGACGGAACGTGACCCGCTGGCGAAAGATCGCCAACCCGCAAGCGCCCATGCGCCTGGTGTGCGGCGACGCCGCCGACTACGTCTTTCCCAACGGCCCATGCGTCGTCTTTCTGTTCAATCCTTTTGGTGCGACTGTGATGCGGCGCCTGTTGAAAGGAATGGCCCGGAGCTTCGCAACCCGCCCCGGAGAACTGGAAATCCTCTACGTAAACAACGAGCAGGAAAGCGTACTCGAATCGCAGCCTGGACTCGTGCGTCTCTTTCACGGCCAGGTCAAGCGATCGCCCCAAGATGCCAAGGCTGATTTCCAGATCATGGCCAATCAGCTAGACGGCGAGTATGCGTCGGCCGATTACGAGGATTGCTCGATCTGGCGGTGGGTGGGCAAGCCGGGGACTACCCGCGAGGGCCCGCCTGGCCGAAGAATATTTCTTTCAAAGGATCACTAGGATTTAATGCAGTTGACGAAACCGCCCTGCAGGTAGAAAGCTTTCTGCTGGCAAACCGAGCCTCCGCCCGCAAACGATGGCCGGAGCAGGGAACGCCGGGGGGCGAACGTTCGATGGAACCGCATCTGATCCTTGGAATTGGAGAGTTGCTCTGGGATGTGTTGCCGGGCGGGGCGAGACTGGGAGGAGCGCCGGCAAATTTCACCGTCATGGCGGGAAGGCTCGGCAGTCATGCCGCGGTCCTGAGCCGCATTGGACGCGATGACCGGGGCAGGAAAGCTGTGGAACTGCTCGATCCGCTCCCGGCAGACACCGAGTTCCTGCAAGTGGACCCCGTGCATGAAACCGGTCGCGTCACGGTGGCGTTCCAGAATGGCCAGCCCCATTACACCATTCACGAGCCCGCCGCGTGGGACTTTATGGAACTCTCCGACGAATGGGTAAAACTCGCAGAGCGAGCCGACGCCATTTGTTTTGGATCCCTGGCGCAGAGGAGCCTTGAGTCGCGGCAGACGATCCAGACCCTCGCCGCGCAGACGCAGGCCGGTTCCGTGCGCGTCTTCGACGTAAATCTGCGCGCGCCGTTCTACTCCAGCGAAGTGGTGCAGGAATCGCTGGAACTCGCGACAGTGATGAAGATGAACGACGCCGAGGTGCCGCTGGTGCTGGGCCTGTTGGGCCTGCAGGCATTCGACCCGCAGGCGCCGGGCGCGCTTCGGGCGGCTGCCCAGCGCCTGCTCGAGGAGTTTCCAACCCTGAAGATGGTCGCCGTAACCCGCGGCGGAGCGGGAAGTCTGCTGGTGTCGCGCGAGGCTTGGCACGAGCATCCCGGAATCCCGGTCAAGGTCGCGGATACCATCGGAGCCGGCGATGCGTTCACCGCCGCGATGACCCATTACCTGCTGCGGGGCGCGGACCTCGCCACGCTCAACGAAGCAGGGAACCGCTGGGGAGGTTGGGTGGCCTCGCAGTCAGGAGCGATGCCGGACCTCGACGATCATGTGCGAACCCGGATCGAGGGCTCCATCGAAGCGCGCACCGTGCAGTAAAGTAATCACATCGTGATTGTTAACATTGCTCGCCGCGCTCACGACCACAACTGGGAACTCGACCCCATCACCCGGTCCCTGCTCGATACCGATTTTTACAAGCTGCTGATGCTTCAGTTCATCTGGAAGCATTTTCCGAATACACGCGCCACCTTTTCGCTGCAGAACCGGACCACCGCCGTGCGTCTGGGCGAGATCATCGAGTTGCACGAGTTGCGCGAGCAGTTGGAAGAAGCGAGAAAGCTGCGCTTCCACAAATCGGAGCTGATCTGGCTGGCCGGCAATACCTTCTATGGCCGCAGGGGCATGTTTGAGCCCGCCTTTCTCGAGTGGCTCGACGTGGATTTTCGGCTCTCGGACTTTGATCTCTCCGTCGAGGACGGCCAGATCTCTTTGCGCTTTGACGGGCTGTGGACCGAAACCACGATGTGGGAGATCTATTCCCTCGCCATCATCGACGAACTCAAGACCCGCGCCAGCCTGAAAAAGCTCACCGAGTTTGAACTCGACATTCTGTATGCGCGGGCCAAGACCCGCCTATGGGAAAAGATGGAGCGGCTGCGCGGCGTGCCCGGCCTGAGCCTGAGCGACTTTGGCACCCGCCGGCGGCACAGCTTTCTCTGGCACGAATACGTAGTCAAGGCGATGAGCGATGTGCTTGAAGCAAACTTCGCCGGCAGTTCCAACACCTATCTGGCCTACAAGCACGACCTTGAGGCGATCGGCACCAATGCCCACGAACTCCCCATGGCCTTGACCGCGCTGGCCGAGACCGATGAGGAAATGCGTGACGCCCAATATCGCTTCCTCGAGCTATGGCAGCAGACATACCAGGGCGAGTTGCTCATCCTGCTTCCCGACACATTCGGTACAACCCAGTTCTTGCGCGATGCGCCCGATTGGGTGGCCGACTGGACCGGCCAGCGCGTCGACAGCAAAGACCCCTTCGTTGCCGGCGACGAATACATCCAGTGGCTGGAGCAGCACGGGCGCGATCCTCGGCGTAAGCGGTTCATCGCTTCCGATGCCCTCGACGTGGATCGCATTCTCGCCCTCCATGCTCATTTCGGAGGAACCATTCGGGACGGCGCGAGCCCGGAGGATTTTCGCGCACCGAAGGACTTTTGCGATGCCGGGAAGTGGATCCCGCATCGGCGTATCCGATTCTCCAGCGGCTGGGGTACGTTTCTCACCAACGATTTCCGCAACTGCAATCCGCGCGGAGACCAGAGCTTCGATCCAGTCAGTCTCGTGTGCAAGCTTTCCGAGGTGGAGGGCCGCCCGGCAGTCAAACTCTCCGACAATTATGCGAAGGCCATGGGGCCGTCCGAGGCGATCGACCGCTACCGCGGCATTTTCGGAACCGCGGGCGTAGCCAACGTGCCCGTCGAAGCGTAAGGGCTGGGGCCACAATCATTTGAAAGGGCACGACTTCAGTGATGCCGTAAAGGCTTAAGGGTGAGTGCGGCTTTAGCCGCTTAGGGATGTCTTCCGAGTACAAGTTGAAAATATTAATAGGGATACCACACTAGTTTGACGGCGGCCCACCGGGTCCAGAAGGCGGCGCCGGCCTGTCCTTCGCCCGCAGAAACGCGACCAGTTGAGCAACCTCCTGGTCGGTGAGCGAATCCGCGAAAGGCGGCATCTTCGCGCCGCCGTCCGTGATCTGCTTGGTGACTTTTTCAGGAGGCCACGCTTTGTCGTTGCGGATATCCGCCAGCGACGGTCCCTTCTTGTTTCCGGCCAGGTCCGCGCCGTGACATTGCGGGCAGCCCTTGTCCCGATACAGAAGGGCGCCGGCCTGCTCGTCGGCTTTGCTATCGGGTGCGGCATAAACGGGAACGGCGAACGCCGCAAAAACCAGGACGATGGGAATGACCGCAATGCGGTTTGCACGAAGAATCACGAACATTATTTTCGCATGGCTCGGGGCACCGAGTCTCGCCGCCCGCCGCAGTGTACGCTGGCCAGATGGGGAGGGATGCGAGCTTCTATGCCGGCCTGCTGCGGCGCAAACTGGCCCTGCGCAATCGCACCTGGGCGCGCGGTCGGCTGCACGTAGAGAGCTATGGAGCGGAGCCCATTGTTGTGTACGCGCCTGAACACCGTTCAGACGGTGGTGCTTCCGACGCGATAGCTCGTCACGGCAATTTCTTTGATCCCGCTTATGCGGCCATCCTCTCCCGGCCGGAGTGGATGCGGCGCTTCAGCAAAGTGCACGCCCAGGCTGCGCGCTCCTTGCCCAGGCCTGCGGGAGAACCGCCCCGGCGCTGGCGGGAGCTTGACTCCAGCATGAGCTCGGATGCGCTTCTGATGAATGTCTTCTGCACGCCCGGCGTGCTGGAAGCTACGTCAGTACGGAGCGTGCTCGGCGTCGAACCGCAAGCCGCTCCGGAATTCGGCTGGAAGGCGCGCGTGCCGCTCAAAAGCGGGCTTCTGGACCGCACCGAAGTGGACCTGAGGCTGGGATCCCTCTTGATCGAGGCCAAGCTCACTGAGTCGGACTTCCAGACCCGCAAGGCAGAGTTCGTCGAAGCTTACCGGGACTTCGATGATGTTTTCGATCGTGACTCTCTGCCCAGAACAAAAGTTCGCGTGGGCAGGCGGATGGAAGCGGTTGAATTTCCCGAGAACTATTCGCAGGAATACGAACCGATTGTGGAAGGTGCGCTACCGATCCCGCCCGAGTCCACACCCGCCGTAGCCGTCGCTCCTGGTTATTCGAGTTATCAACTCATTCGCAATGTGCTGGCAGCGCATGCGCATGGTTGCAACTTTTGCGTCTTGCACGACGAGCGCAGGCCCGATCTGCGCGAAGCCTGGTTCCAGGTGATGGCGGCGGTCAAGAGCGCCGAAATGCGGGGGCGATTAAAGGTGCTCACGTGGCAGGAGCTGGTGGCGTTTTTGCCGGCGGGACTTCAGGAGTTTCTGGACGTGAAGTACGGAATTGTCGCGCCCGGCATCACTCAGGATGGCTTAGTCGGGTACCCCTGATTGAACGGAAAGATCAATTCGGCCTCGGTGGGGACGGGGTTGCCATTGAGAGTCGCGGGATGAAACCGCCACGTTTTGACCGTATCCAGAACGATCTGGTCCAATCCATTGCCGATGCCCTTCACCAAGGTCGCTTCGAGCACCTCGCCGATGGCGCTCACTTTGACATCCACGACGACCTGCAACTCGGAAGCGGGAAGAAGGGAACGGTCGCTCACCGGGGGACGCGGCGAGAAAACCGGGAATGCGGGATTCGCGCTCTCTGCATCCATGCCATTGCCGGGAACTGCGTCGTGTGGCGTTGAAACAGGCGCGCCAGCAGGAGGCGCGACGTGTGCGTTGAGGGCGAGATTCGAGGAGGCAGTGTGGCTAGCCGGAGGATGCTTTTTTCGTCCCGCCGGCTGGCTGGTCGACTTGGCTTTGCTTCCACCCGGCAGGTACAGGTGGACCGGATAGTATTTGATTTCCTGCCGCACGATCGGAACATTCGAGTGCCGCGAGGAATAGAACGCCACAGTAGACACCGCGATATGCAGGGCGAGTGACAGCGCCAGGAATCTCACGCTTCTGTCTCGGAATGACACCGCAGGTCGCATCGCCGCTCCGCACCGGGACTCGCATCTCAAGTGTGCCACACTTTGGTTGCGCTCATTCGAGAGATCGATTCATCATTTCCGGGGCACGGTCGCTCGCATGGCGCCGGTGGAAATGCCGCCATCGATCAGGAGCGTTTGCCCCGTCACGTAGCGGCTCGCCTCGGCCGCGAGGAAGACGACCGCTCCGTCGAGGTCGTTAGGCTGGCCCGGACGCTTCACCGGAATGCGCTCCGTCAGATACTCGACCCATTCCTGGTCCTGGTACATCACTTTGTTCTGTTCCGTCCGGAACCATCCCGGGGCGAGGCAGTTGACGGTGATTCCATGTTTGCCCCAGTCATCGGCGAGGCTCATCGTGAGTTGGCGGATGCCGCCCCGGCTTGCTCCATAGGGAGCAAGCCCTGCATAGCCGAAAACGCTGGTCACCGAGCCGATGTTGATGATGCGGCCGTAACCGTGCGAAATCATGCCCCGCGCCACAGCCTGGGACACAAAGAAGCTGCCCCGCAGATTGGTGTCGAGGATGAGATTCCAGTCGTCCCAGGTCACTTCAAGAGCCGGTTTACGAACATTGCAGCCGGCATTGTTGACCAGAATTTGAATTTGCCCGAAAGCCTCTTCAGCTTCCTTGACCATGTTAACGATGCTGGCTTGATCGCGAACGTCGAGCGGCACCGAAAAAGTGCGCCGCCCCATGGCGCGAATTTCCTCTTCAAATGGAGCCAGGGTTTCGCGCTTTCTGCTGGTGAGCACCAGGTCGGCTCCCGCGCGCGCCAGCGCCCGGGCGAAGTATTGCCCGAGCCCGCGGCTGGTCCCGGTCACAATTGCCACCTGGCCTGTAAGGTCGAACAGGTTCTCGCTCATGATGCCGCCCCGGCATGCGCAGCCGCTTGGTCCGCGGTCAGCACGATCTTCATCAGGTTGGGCTCATGGTCATACAGGCGCTTGAACCACTGCGGTCCGTCTTCGAGCGGAGCCACAGCGGTAATCAAGGGCTTCACCTTGATCTTGCCACTCGCCACCAGGTCGATGGCTTCGGGATATTCGCCCGCCGACGCAGCGCTCCCCTGCAGCCGGATTTGGCGCGATACGACTTTTTGCAGCGGCAGTTCTACTTTCGGCGTGATGTTGCCGATCAGGGTGACGGTGCCGCCCTTGCGCACGCTGTCAATGGCGGTTGCGATGGTTTCGTTCCGGCCCACGGCTTCAAGCACAACATCGGAGCCCACCCCGCCGGTTTGCTGCAATATTTCTTGCGTGAGTTCGCCGCCGGAGAGGTTAAATACGCCATCGTTCCCGAGAGAGCGGGCGAGATTCAAACGAGTCGCATCGATGTCGGCGATCATCACTCGTGCGGCGCCCACGGCGCGTGCGGCCTGCATGGTCAGCAGACCGATCATGCCCGCGCCGATCACCAGCACGGTCTGTCCTTTTACGTCGCCCGTGACATGTACCGCGTGCAGTGCTACCGAGACCGCCTCGAGCATCGCCGCTTCAGGGAACGACATCGCTTCAGGAAGGCGGTAGAGGATCCGTTCCGGAACGGCGATGTATTCGGCGAACGCGCCGTGTCGGCGGTAGTCGCCGCAGGATACCCCGATAACCTCGCGCCGGTCGCAGAGATTGACTTCTCCGCGCTTGCAAAACGCGCACTCGCCGCAATAGACGGTCGAATCAAAGGTGACACGATCACCCGGCTTGAATCCGGAGACACCCGCTCCGGTGGCCGCAACGATGCCCGCGGCCTCATGGCCCATGACGATTGGAGGGATTCGGCGTCCCGACGTACCGTCATAGCCATGCACGTCGCTGCCGCAGATTCCACAAGCCGCGACGCGGATCAGGACCTCGCCTGGGCCGGGTTTCGGCTCCGGGAAATCGGTCAGTTCCAGTTGCAAATATTCCTTCAGGAGCAGCGACTTCATGGAATTCCCCCGGATGCGCAAATAACAAGTCTCTTTGCGCAAACACCGATTTTACAACCGGGTGGGGGAACCTTGCTTCGCTCGTGAAAACGGCTACTTCATTCTAAGGGCGGTGAAGTGCCCCTCGGCGTCCTTGTGCGGAAGCGTCCAGAACCATACTGGCAACCCCTTCAAAGAGGACTGAGCCTTGGATACGTCAAGAGCGACAGCAGGGGATCATGGTTCGCCAGAAGGTTCAAACACAAAACCAAATACACCCAGGTGAAGCTGGGTGACGCCGATGATATTGCTGCTGTCGGAAACAACCTGCTGTCGTACAAAGACGCTGTGAAGCAAGCGTTGGAATGGTACGAATCGAAGGACGCGGAACAGGCGAAGGAAGCAGCCAAAAACAAGAAGTACACCGTTGCCGACGCAATGGCGGATTACCTGACAAAGCTGGAACGGGAAAAGCGCAAACCCCAACCCATCGTAGCCACAGCGATCAAGGCACACATTCTGCCAACCTTTGGACACATACTGCTCCGCAAGCTGGAGGAGAGAACAGTGCGGGATTGGTTCAATGCTCTCGCCGACTCCGCACCACGGATTCGCTGCGCCCCTGGACAAAAACAGGCATACCGCAAAATCGACATCGAACACATGAGCGATGCGGAACAAAGGGAATACAAGCGGAAGCGGCAATTGAGCGCCAATCGCGTGTTGACCGTGCTGAAGGCTGCATTGAACTACGCCTACGATGAACACCGGATCGACAGCATAAACGCATGGAAACGAGTCAAGGGATTTAAGAAAGTGGTTAAACCTAGAATCATCTGGTTGACGGTGGGTGAAGCCAGAACACTGGTTGAACGTTGCGAACCACACTTCGCGCATTTGGTGCAAGGTGCTTTGTACACTGGTGCGCGTTATTCCGAATTGGGCCGGTTAACAACTGCTGACTTTAATTCAGACAACGAACATATTTTCTTTGGAGAAACCAAAGAGGGCAGGTGTCGTTACGTTCACCTGAATGATGAAGCAGTAGCGTTTTTCACGGATCTGACACGGGATCGCGCACCCGATCAACTCATCTTCACCCTGCGAAACGGCGAGAGATGGGGAACCTCAGACCAAGCTTGGTGGATGCAAAAAGCTCGTGAGAGAGCGGGAATCGCCAAGCCGATCACGCAACACATATTGCGGCATACTTACGCGAGTCTCAGCTTGATGGCCGGAATGAGCCTGGAAACCGTAGGGGAACAGCTTGGACACGCCACCATCGAGATAACGCGCCGACACTACGCGCACCTTGCCGCCACCTACAAGCGCCAACAGGCGAAGGATCATGCGCCCAGATTTGGCTTTGGTGCCCCTGCTGGCACTCCCGACAAGGTTATCTCTATCCGCAGAGTCGCGAACGCGTCCTAGCGTCAGCAAATCGCTTCTGTAGGCATTCCATCGCATTGGGCGCATCCCCCCGCGCCCCCTTTCCTCTCGCCCTGCCCACTCCCCTACATTTTCGGCTTGACGCGGAACCGACTTTGCGCCTACAAGGTTTTAGGCCTCCCCTTGGAGGCCACTTAGTTTAGTTGTAACTCCACCAACTAGCGAGGTTTCAAATGCACCGGTTAATGCGCCTTTCAGAAGTACTTGACGTTACGGGATTGAGTAAATCCGCGTTGTACCGGCTTCAAAAGTCTGGCGACTTTCCCCACTCCATAAAGCTTGCCAACACTAGTACAACTAGGTGGCCCAACCATTTAGTTGAGGAGTGGGTAATACAGCAAAATGCAAAGCCATCCAAACAGGTTGATGCAAACCAGTTGCAGACCCCAATGCAGCAGTAACCATACATGCACGGGAGGGCGAAATGAGTACCTATCTATTGGAAGCGTTGTTGCCATTCTGGAATTGGGTTACTTGGAAGTACGAATGGAAACTCGAGCCAGAAAAAGAACCCAAGCTCAAGAAGCCTCCGTATTCGTTGCGGACAAGGCGGAAAGCATGGGTCAACCGTCCTGAACACTGGTGTCCGTACTATCCGCTTATTGCCTTAGAGGACAAAAAGGGATTTGTTCTCACCAGAGAATGCAATTTGATCTGCATCGACCTCGATAACAAGACCAACGATCCAGCCTTGTACGACCTCCACCGCAGAATTCTCGCAGACTTCAACGATACCTACATTGAATACAGCCCATCGGGTAACGGTGTGCACATCTGGTTGCGCGGGACATTCGGCCAATCGAGTTTCACCACAAGTATTGGAATCGACATCCACACCGACCTGGACAGGTGTGGTTATAAGTACGGCGAGATTGGGGTTGAAATCTACCGCAGTTCACGTTACATGACCGTGACGTTCAACCCACTGCCCAATCGCAACATCCCTTTGGCTGACGGTACGGAGAGAGTTAGCCGTTGGATTTCCGAATGCAATCGTCTGACTGGGAAAACGGAGATCCGCAAACCACCTCAACGCCACATATCCACAGGTTGTGGTGGTGGTGGGTGTATGTATGCTGACCGTCCCAACATCTACGACCTTCAACGCCAACCACTGACACCGTCCGATATCAAGTTATTCAGAACTGGTCGACGGGCAAGAAACGGCAGGAAATTTGTAGATCTGTGCGAAGGACGCTGGGAGAAGTACTATCCACGCAAATCAGAGAGTGACGCCGACATGGGGTTGATGAACATGATTTCCTTTTACTCAGTCCACCTGTATGAAAACAACCCTGTCCAGGTGGCAAGGTTCTTTCTGCACACTCCCCAAGGTAGAAAGATACTATCGCGCAAGGCCAATCCTGCCGACAACCTTTGGCGAACAGTTGATGAGGCATTTTCATCGATTGGTGGTGCGTAATGGGCATATTCCCATCGCCAAGTGTATTTGATGATGATGATGTTCCCATTGAGTACGTTATTCCCCACTGCATTATGTGCGGTGGCATCACACTGCTGACCGCAACCAGAAAGCACGGCAAGTCAACTCTTGTGAGTGTGTTGTGTCGTCACGTTGCCGATGGGCGATCATTCCTGGGCTTCCCTGCCACGCGTCCGCGTCCGGTTATTTACTTCGATTACGAGAATCCGAAAAGCATCGTCAAAGCACGATTCCACCGGCTGAACATACGGGATGGCAACGGTTTCAACTATCTCTGGAAACGTAAGGACATGCCGTATCCCTGGTCACCCGAAGTGCTGATCGAAGTTGCTCAGATGCGTCCACGACCACTTATTGCAGTCGACAGTTTCATTCGTACGTTCAAAGGCACAAATGAAAATGACAACGTGCAAATTCGGCAATATTACGCGCAATACGATCCGTTGACTGAACTTGGATGTCCGATTATGGTTCAGGATCACACTGACAGAGGAAACTTACAAACATCACGTGGTGGTGGTGACAAGGAATGTGCCATCGATTTTGGATTCAAGCTGACCAATGCAGGTGGTGGCACAGGATTGACCGAACTTACTTTGGAGCCGTTCGCCATACGCGAAGGCGAATTCAAGCCGCTGCATTTCCGATATGAGAATGGGATGTTTGTTACAACCGATAAAACACACCAGATTGAATCTATTTTGATGCAGTTGTTGTTAGCGGAGATGAACACCACTACACTCGAAAACCATTCCGCATTGAAGGCTTACAACCGAAGCGATGTTCGCGAAGTACGGGACAGGCTTGTTCGAGAAGACAAGCTTCAATGCAAGCCGGGAAAGAATCACGCATACCTGTATTCGGTTGCCGGTATACCGAACTTTGGAGCCCTGCAGGGACAGTGGGAAGAACTCAAATTCCGGTCTGCCGTGGTGTGAAAAACGGCAGTCTGCCAGGGGGTGAGAACGTACCCATGCATAATTCCCTGATTCGATTGGGTCTGCCGTCTGCCGAAGGGTGCTTGGCAGACTGGCAGAGGGTAGTCTGCCGGTCTGCCACACTCTATATATATAGAGTGGCAGGGGCACACTGGCAGCACACACCCCAAAGACAACACACCCCCACCCCCACCCAAACCTGTGGACATTTGAACTCTAGCTTCACCCCTGGCGACCAGGGCCGGTTGTGACACAGTTCGCAAGCATGCTTCTGGTCCCATCCCCTCGCCGCGCAACGCGCAGCTAAGGCCGCGCCAAAAACTTTTGGACGAACACAAAGGAGGATTCAATGAAGAACTTGAGATACGGTCTCACAGGGGAGGCATTTGGTTTGTACTTCAAGGTCACTTGCCTGCAACACGGTATTGTGCATGAACTCCAACTCTATGCCGACAAGTTCACCGTCGACGCTGGAATGCTGCTTTTGTATAGAGGCGAATTGCCCTATAGGGCTTTCGCACCAGGACAATGGCTGGAGATAAGTTCCATTTCCATCATGGATGGCTCTGAAATGTGGGAAGACGCCGACTATGTGCGCGAAGAAGATTACGAGAAATTGTAAGTGCTGCACCAAAACCTTCTTCAACATGACGAATTGGAGGAACCGATGACATTGTGGAATCCGCGATGGTCCAAGCAGAAACGATGGGAAATAACGAGGCAAAAGCTACTTGAAGCCCTTTGGCACAAACAATGCGACCGAAAGATACCTTACCAAACCCAGTCTCAAGCCGAGTGTGATTTAAAGAACCTGATGCAGTCGCGTCATTACGACGGCAAGCCGCTCTGCGTCTACCCATGCTGGAATCACTTCCACATCGGACACGTTAAAGAGTCATGCGAACCAACAACGACAAAAACCTACGTATTCGCAAACAACCAAACGGAGGAATAGGACAATGGATCAGGAACAGATTGAGTTGGTCCCGCTCACTTTCAACAAAGTGGAGTATGCATTAACCCCTAACACAAAGACGTTCTGTGAAGAACTAATCAAGCGTGTAAATGCAATTGAGGAATGGATAGAGGAATATCATGAAGTTTCGTGGAACACTCATAATCAATTGATTGAAACCGTAGAAGAAATACTCGTTCATCTTGAAAAAGGCGAAACATATGTTGGCCCAACAGACGACGAGACAGCGAGAATGATTTTTGTCGACGAACCCTAGTAACAATAGGTGTGCAACCAGCAACAGGAGAATGACAATGAAGATTCGTTTTGTTGACCCCAGTAATCCGAATGGCAAATCGCATTTGGCGCTTCCCGCATGTCTGACTGCTGTTAAAGGTACTTTGGATGGGAGTGTGTACGCCATCCAGCTTAGCCAACATGCAAACGGTGTCGGTAGCAATCAGATCACAAACGAGCTTGCGCAAGCTCGCAGCATCCTTCAAATCGAGATGTCTCAAAAGGAAGTAAAACAACTTATTGATGGGTTGTCACAAGCCATGACAGCGTCATCGGTACGTAACAACTAACTAGATTGACGGTAACTGCCTTACATCCGCGAACCTTGCGGAATTGAGAGCGATATAAGGGAGAGGATATGACATTTACGGTACAGTTAGCTCGCCCTTTGGAGGAATTGATTCCGTTAATTAAGGAAGACAGTCGGAGGGCGGAGGAAGCTGGCAAGGTCCGCCGGAAGTACAAGAACGATGCCGAACGATCAGCCGCATACCGGCAGCGCAAGCGAGAGCGGAAAGAATTGGAGAGTCAGATAGAAGTTGTGCGCGTACGTGCAGAACTCCGCGAACTACACGCAAAACTCAGCGAATTGCGCGAGAGAATTACTCGCTATAAAGAAGAAGCTGAAAGAAAGAACTGTTTCGGCAATTACGAACAGGACATGCTGATCGATACCATCAAATCCCAACTGGACTGGATTCTCGAAGTGTGACGGCAATTACGTCACGAGCGCGGGGTGTGACGAAATGTGCGTCACAGGATTAAGACAAGATTGCCCCGCAAGGCAATCGGGTAGGGTAGCAGAGGCTCAGCCAGCCTGTCAAAAAAAGCTTCAATGTCTGATAAGAGTACGTTATGTTAACTAGCAGATTCGAGAGCAGCGGGGTAGCAACCCCTGCATCTTTCCCTGTTCTTCGAGGACGGTGTAGCTCAGAGTCAGTTGTTTTCAATCATTCATGACATGGAAGCCAGTGATCAGTTATCAGTGAATGCTGAAAGGAGGTAACCGTGAGCATCCCCTACGATCAGCTTTCGACGCTGGAGCAGCAACAGCGCATGACCCGCCTTCTAGAACAGATCCGGCCATCCACCCATGCGCGGGATGAAGCGAAGCCACAACCAAAGCCACAACCAAAGCCGCAAAGGTGATGAACGATGGCCTATTGGCAAGAACCACAACCTAAGCCCAAGCCGGTCGCATTGGCAATGCGACCTTGGGAAAATGCGATCTACAGTCTTGATGTACAAGCCCATTGCGCACTGCGCCACATTTTGAACGCCGACTACAAAGATGCGGACTTCATATCCGCTTTTGCGTTTCTGGAGCGGCTTGCACGGTACAGGTGTCAACAGCGCGAACAACTGGAAAAGCAGCAAAGGAAGGCGGAGGCATTGCAATGGGATACCGACCCAAGCCACAGCACACGCCACACAACAAATAGCAAACCGCAATACAACAACCATGAAGGAGAAGCCAATGAAGTATCCAGCAACCAAAACCAAAAGCACCATCACAGATCGAGATCTACTCAGGATTGAACGCGATCTGGATGCGTTCTTTCATGGCACCGACGACGATGAACCGGTTACCACGGAAGAAGCAGTCGCGTTAATGCTTGCAGACTTTGACAACATGTCACCCAAACAGCAATCAACTTACCGCGACGACGTGCGGAAAGCTTCTATGGCAATGGACGCATTGGTGGAGCAGGAGTCTGAGCGGCGGGATGCAAAAGCCGCCGAAGCCGGAGAACAGATATACCGGGACCGTAAGCGGTTGATGAACGATATCTGGACAGAGACCAACGACGGTGTGAGTCGCACCTTTGTCGGCTCTTTGCATCCTGAACGCATAACCCGGTACTAGCAGCCAGGGCGGCACATCGTGGCAGTTCCTGACATTGTATCGACGCGAGGACGCCGCAATGCGGAGCTATTCCTGGCTGCTTTGCTGGGCGGCGTAACGGTGGAAGCTGCTGCTGCGAGTGTGGGCATATCGACGCGCACTGCTTACCGCTATCTGGCGGATGTGAAGTTCCAGCAAGCTTTCCGCGACCAGAAAAAAGCCGTGCTGGATAGAGCCGTGTTGCGACTTACCAGTGCTGTCGATGATGCGCTTACCACCATGATCTCGATTCACAAATCAGACGCGATGCCACCAGCAAGCCGCGCACAGTGCGCCATCCAGCTTTGCAAGGCTGCATTTGCGAACGTGATGCTTTCTGAAATTGAAGACCGCTTGCACCAACTTGAACAACGCAAGGGCACGGTGAACATGGGCGATATGGGTAACGGCAGTAACAACAACCAGCAGGAGTGACTAATGCCCCGGTTGTATTACTTGGAAAACCGATTAAAAAAACTCGAACTTGCCGTGTACGAGCGCCGCGCCATGCTGCGGCTTGATACTGGCGCGCAAGTTTGGCTCGATTGGAATCAAGCGATGCACGGGTGTCACAACCTCCTGACGGGAGTGAACAGTTCAGAAGCCTTTGCAATCGAACACTGCACCGCATGCGACAACGAGTGGATTTGGAAAAACGTCGAGATGTTGAGAGCAGTAACCCACCCTATCGACACCTGACTACGACACCTAACCTGAGAGGAGGGAATCACCATGATTGACGGAGATCTGTTGCGCCAGTGCGGCCCAGAAGGCGAACAGGCATATCTCGATCTGCTTGCGTTCGAGTCCAGAGCCAACCAGTTAATTGCGAATTACAAACAACAAAGAATTGCCATCCTTGAGCCGGAACACGAACAGCTAATCGTTGAGCGGCGACAGCACGGCCAGCGGCTTGACGATCTCCGCAGCGAGGAAGCCAAGCTCAACGGCCATGCCCGTTCTATCGACCAGCGATTGCGCGATGCGCGGCTCACGTTGAAGGTGTTGCAGGATCATCCACCGCTCGAGCCGTTTTCGCTGAAGGAAGAAATTCTGCAGTACGACTCCCAGGTGGCTGCCGCCCAGAAGCGAGTGGATGCTGTATTGGCGGAGCAGTTCGCGCACAACGCTCAGGTGCAAGGCTTGGCTGCTCGAGCCGACAGCGCCAACCAGAAGCTTGTCCAGTTGAACCAAAAAACTGAGGACACTTGGCGCGAGATCCAGAAGT
>Ga0206794_1035_pt1 | contig 17057 bp, 19 predicted proteins | sample Alteio_BWOrgCont_70_FD_152877 | JGI IMG/M metagenome (GOLD analysis project Ga0206794, IMG submission 152877) | Enriched cells from forest soil in Barre Woods Harvard Forest LTER site, Petersham, Massachusetts, United States -... | ecosystem: Environmental > Terrestrial > Soil > Temperate forest >...
AATTCCGTTATTGCAGGAATATTTCTATGGCGACTTTGGAAAAATAGGATTGGTGCTCGGAGCAGGTTTTGTTAAAGAAAAGAATTCAGAAAATGTAAATAAGGTATTTTCTCAATCATTTAATAAATATGATACTTCGTCCCTGGATGATAAATCAGTATACGAATTAATCGACTATACTCGACCGGTAAGTTACACGATTGAAGTTAACAAACAAATTTTAGTTATGGATTTTGTAAAAGCCATAGAACTTTTATGAGGTAGGATGAGTAAGACAAGTAAAACCACCCTTACAGTTTTTGAACACCAATCGCTTTATCTAAATGACGAAATCGACGACGTAATTTTTGATAATGGTTTATTAAAAGCCATGCAAGATTTTTATGGCAGGGATGGCGTTCCTTATTTTTCTTTGCTAAATAAGGGTGTTAAGTTTTGTGAATATGTTGGGGTAATTCAAGTTGGAAAGATTACTATAGAGGTTCTACCTAAAGCCGACCATCAAGATAATAAGATGGAATGGAGGGGAGCCCTAATTGATATGCTTCGCTCTGTTGGGGTATTTAACATCAAGGCACCTACGAGTACTTCGCTAAAGGTTAAACCCAATTCGATATTAGATTTATATATTGAATTATTTCTCAAAGAGATTGAGATTTTGCTTCACTTAGGTCTAATAAAAAAATATAGAAAAACAGATAACAATTGCACCTCACTTAAAGGGAATTTGATATTTGGAAAGCACATTCAGAAGAATTTAATTCATCGAGAATATTTTTTTACGAGACACACTGTTTATGATGTGAATCATGTTTTGCACCAAATCATATATAAAACACTTTTATTGCTTTTTCGGATAAATACTAATACCTCGTTGCAAAGTAGAATAGGCTCTTTACTTTTAAATTTTCCGGAGCAATCAGATATCAAGGTCTTTGAATCAACATTTGAAAAGCTGCCATTAAATAGAAAAACAGCAGGTTACAATAATGCTATTGAAATCGCGCGTCTATTACTGTTGAACTACCATCCAAATGTAAGTCAAGGTAAACATCACGTTTTAGCTTTAATGTTTGACATGAATATGCTTTGGGAGAAATTTGTTTTTGTGAGTTTGAAACAACATTTAAAAAAAGAAAATAATTATCGTATCATATCCCAAATGTCAAAATATTTTTGGCAACCTGAAAAGGGTTATACATCATCGATTATACCAGATATTGTTATAAGCTACGGGTCAAAGCACGAAAACTGTATAGTACTTGATACCAAGTGGAAAAATTTGAATGGATACAATCCTTCGCCAGACGATTTAAGACAATTGTATGTCTACCATGAGTTTTATGATGCTGAAAGGGTGGCATTAATATACCCGGGAACGTTCAAACCAAAAAAGGGCTTATACTATACAAAGCATAATGTAACTGGAAGCAAAGAATGTTCCGTTATGGGAATAAAGGTGACTACAAATATAAGTTTGTGGCGTGAAGAGATTGGAAAAAATATATTGAGTTGGGCAAAAAACGAGGTCTAATCTTTATCATCTTCTCTTAGTTATAAGGTTACTACTTTCGTTTCTGGCGCAAGTGTGCCGTCTCGCCGGAAGAAGTGGCAAACTTGTGCCCACTGCGCCTTGTCAGCCATTCTTTACCTGGCTCCAAAACTCTTCAGATGACATAACACGCCCATGTTTAATGTCATCTAACCCGGCATTAATATTTTCCTTTTCATATTCGGAAAGATCGTCCCACGAGAATTTGCCCGCATTTAAAATCCGTACACCCTCTAACATATCAAGCATATTTGTATCTGACAGTTGATCGATCCATGCTTTAAGGTTTGTTTTGGTTTCTTTTACTTCGGCTACAGACATAATAAGATATTTTACTTAGCAAAAATAATTAATCTTTTTCGAAAAATGTGCTGCAAATACTCTTCTTATTCTTCCAAATCCCGAACCTGCAGCGAATGCAGTGTAAATGCCAAAAGCGCCGGGTCGTCATGCCCGTTGAGACGGGGGAAAATAAAGGGGGAAATAATTAGTAAAGTTCCGGGAATACAATCAACAATTGAACTAATGAACATTTAAAATAATAATATAAATTTGCAGCATATAATTTGAATCATGACACATCACCACAACGAAGAAGAAGAAAACTATGATTACCTGTATTACCTTATAGGCTTGCTCAGCGGCCTTTTTACAGGCGTGGTTATTGATAACGGATTTATCCTGGTGCCCATTTTAGGCATTGTTGGACTGTTGCTGGCCGGCTTTTTCCTGAATGTTTTTGTAAGGGGCCGTGAAAAGGCATGATCCCGACCTGCCGTCATTTATAAGTAGCTGGAACCGGTTTTACGCCATTGTTATCGGCTGGCTGGTACTGCTGATTTTTGTATTCTGGCTCATTACCATATCGTTTGAATGAGCTTACCCGACTGGATCGTTCTTGGCGTTACGCTGCTTGCCATCGTATTATACGGGGTTTGGAAAAGCGGTCACAGCAAAAATATCGACCAGTACCTGATGGGCGGCCGCTCGTTGCCCTGGTACCATGTGGGGCTGTCGGTAATGGCCACGCAGGCCAGCGCCATCACCTTTTTATCCGCGCCCGGCCAGGCCTATTCAGATGGGATGCGCTTCGTGCAGTTTTATCTTGGCCTGCCACTGGCGATGATCGTGCTGTGCATCACCTTCGTACCCATATTTCACCGTCTAAAAGTATATACAGCGTATGAGTTCCTTGAACAGCGTTTTGACCATAAAACCAGGGCGCTGACCGCGTTTTTGTTTCTTGTACAACGCGGCCTTTCAACGGGCATAACTATTTATGCGCCATCTATTATTTTATCGACCATTCTTAATATCAATACCGTTTATACCACGCTGTTTATTGGCGGCCTCGTTATATTTTATACGGTTTACGGCGGCACAAAAGCCGTTTCGTATACCCAGCTGCTGCAAATGAGCATTATTTTTTTAGGGATGTTTTTTGCCGGAATGATGGTAGTTATGCTGCTTCCTGACGGCGTGGGCTTTAGCCACGCCATTAAACTTGCCGGCAAATTAGGAAAGATGAATGTGATCGACTGGAAGTTTGACCCTAATAACCGGTATAATATATGGAGCGGTGTCATCGGCGGCTTCTTTTTACAACTATCCTATTTTGGCACCGACCAAAGCCAGGTGGGCAGGTATTTAACCGGCAGTTCAGTTGGCCAAAGCCGCCTCGGGCTCATCATGAACGGCCTTCTTAAAATCCCCATGCAATTTTTGATCTTGCTGATCGGCATCCTCGTTTTTGCTTTTTACCAGTTTAACCGCCCGCCCATGTTTTTTAACCAGTACGAGGTAAATCAAATTAAAAAAAGCAATTATAGCACAGCTTATAACAACCTCGAAAACCAATATACAGCGGCATTTGAAGCAAGAAAAAATAAAGCCGGCGACCTGATCAAAGCCTTCGACAGCAAGGACCAAAACAGGATCAGCCAGGCGCAGAATGCTTTAAAAATTGCCGACAACCAATCCGGTGCAATACGCAAAGAGGCAATCGCTGTAATGAAAAAAAACAATGCAAAAGCTAACGAGGACGATACCAATTACGTGTTCTTAACCTTTGTAACCCATTATTTGCCGAGGGGTTTGATCGGTTTACTTATCGCTATTATTTTCCTGGCTTCGATGGGTTCAACCGCAAGCGCTTTAAGCTCACTGGCATCAACAAGCGTGGTTGATATTTATAAACGAACTATTAATCCGGACGCATCCGATAAAAATTATGTACTGGCCTCGAGGCTTGCCACTGTTTTCTGGGGGTTGGTATGCGTTTTAATGGCCCTCTATGCCAGTAAAGTTGGCAATTTATTAGAGTATGTGAATAAATTAGGCTCCTACATTTATGGTACGATATTGGGTGTATTTGTGGTAGCCTTCTACCTAAAAAAAATCAGGGGAAACGCTGTTTTTATTGCCGCGATTATAACGGAACTGCTTATTATTATTTTAGGAAACTATGAACTGGTTGCCTATTTGTGGCTTAACGCGATAGGGTGTATTTTGGTGATCATCATAGCATCAGCGTTAAATCCGCTTATCCGGGTTAAGCCCCCTCTAAACGGCGAAGGCCTCATTCACACCGCTAAAAAACAATAATAATGTGAATAATCTACCCCGGTAGGGGAGACTTTTTTAATCCTCATTCAAATCAAAACATTCCGAAACGGCGAAGCCTTCTTGAACACCATTGAAAGACAAACAACTGTGAAAAATCGGCATTCCGCATAAAAAAAATCCGAAATCGAACATCCGAAATCCGATATTAACTTCCCGCCTGCGCAATCACCGCCTGGTTTAAGCGCACATATTCTTCGTCATTGGCGGCTTTTGCCATTTTAACACCATCCTGTGCCGCTGCTATTGCCGCTGCCTTATCGCCCATCCGGAGCCGGATGCGGGCTTCCCACAGTTTATACCATGGGCCGGGATCAACTTTTTCGGCCTCAAGCGCCCAGCCGAGGGCCTTATTCATATCCTTATTATTTTCATAATAGTACTGGATGGCATTAAAATAATAAGCTTTGCGGTTGCCCTTCATTAGTTCCTCAATGTTGGCGGTTATTTGCGCGTCATCGTCTGTTTGAAGGTGAATGATCACTCCTGTATGGTCCCAAACCAGGTGCAGGTCGGACGATTTTGTAGTCTCATTAGCAAATTGAATGGTGAAGGTTTCCCTTTTTTTCATCAAGGTTTATAGGTTTTACCTGGAAACGCAAAAAGTCATCCGCTTCTTTATAGCTGTAAGCGCCCCATTGTTTCACGGTTTTATTTAGGATAACGGTCCACATATCCTTATCGGGGATGGTAAAAAGGGAATAACTGCCGGCCGGCACACTGTGCCCCTCCATAATTACATTTTCACTGAAGCTAATTACGGTAGCCGCATTTGCGCCTGTGCGCCAAACCTGTCCGTAAGGATTTATGCCGCCGAAAATAACCCGGTCTTTAACACTTGGCCGCGAATAAGTGATGGTAATTTTCCCAAGCCCAAAATCCTGTATAATGGTTTGGGTGGGACTGGCTTCCGGGATACGCGGGGCCTGTGCCTGTACGTTTATATTTATAAACGCAAAAATGGCAATTAAACAGATGGCGGTCTTTTTCATGATCGGTTTTATTTTAGCACTAAGTTATCAATTGTAATTGACAAAAATAAACGGGGCGAACTAAAACCCCGGGGGATATAGTTTACGAGGTGGAGGCGTTAGGTTTTTTTCAGGGCGCTTTTTTTATTACCGTAAAAAGCAATATTATTTTACCTTTGCAATCCAAAATTAAGGAGAGGTGTCTGAGTGGTCGAAAGAGCACGCCTGGAAAGTGTGTATACTTCAAAAGGGTATCGAGGGTTCGAATCCCTCCCTCTCCGCATTCGGCCGCTGAAGCGGCCTTCGGCGGACAACGTCCGCCAGAAGCTGCGAAAGCGGCCAGTAAAGAAACAAAATTCAACAACTTTCAAAAAGTTTTGTTGAATTTTTGCTGTCTCCGGAGAGATGTCAGAGCGGTTCAATGTGCCTGATTCGAAATCAGGTGTACTGTCAAAGGTACCGGGGGTTCGAATCCCTCTCTCTCCGCTGAAAGCGAAAAAGTGACCTTTTTAGAACACCTTTTCGCTTTTATTATATAATATTGTTAATTAACAAGTAGGCCATGGAAATGGCGTAACTACTCAATAAAAACTTATCACTAATGTCAAAAAATGTTCCGCTTTCCTAAAAAGCAGACAAAAAACTAAGAAATATCCAAGAACCTTGTGTCGCTTGAAAGAGACTGACTGATCATTTTTGAGCATAATAGTCAGACTACGATTATATTTTATTTCAGTGTAAATCTAACTATCCGTTTATAGTTCAGGTAATACCGCCAGTAGCGCTACCACTTTTTGAATAAGAGATTTATCTGCAGCCGAATATTGCTTTGAGATCGCCATAGCCAGCCATTCCTCCCTTTCTTTACGGCTGTCTGCCAGCCACTCATTGCCTTTTGTTGTAATGACTGCATAGGACTTCCTTTTATCCGACGACACGGCTTGCCGGGAGATATAGCCCAGCTCCGTGAGCCTATTAAGTACCTGTGATACATATTGCGATGATAGGTTCAGCTGTGTGCAAAGCTCCGATGGCAGTAATTGCTTGTTATCGATAAGCAATTGTATAACATTGAGTTCTGCAACCGATAGCTGTTCGGGATTGCTGAACTGCTTCCTGAGCCTCCTGTTCATTCGTGTAACCAGGTCGCGAATGCTGTGCGCTACTTCTTTATCTTGTTCAGTAACCATTGTTTTATTTAGTGAGATATAAAGATAAGAAATAATTATCAAAGTTACTTTGATAATTAAAAATATCAAAGTAACTTTGTAAAGTGATTTTGATAATATGGAAAACAAAAAAGATAAAGGACTGGCCATGTTCCTGGCGCCGCTGGTATTGGGCAATATGCTTAACCCGCTGAACTCGACCATGCTGGCTACGGCGGTGCTTACCATCGTCATGGCCTTTAAACAGGAGCCCGGCGCAGGTGCGCTGCTCATTATCCCGCTTTACTTTACTTCGGCTATTGGCCAGCCTTTAATGGGCCGTCTTTGCGATATATTCAATCCAGGCAGGATAAACCTGTTTGGTTTCCTGCTGATCCTGTTATCCGGTATTGTGGGTGTATGTGCGCAAAGCTTTGGCTGGCTGATTGTATCGCGCATGCTATTAGGCCTGGGCAGTTCGGCAGCTTATCCGTCCTCCATGACACTGGTCAGGCAACGCTATAAAGCATTGAACATGGATGTACCAGGCCTTACATTAAGTATTATCGCTATCGCGAGCCAGGTTTCGCTGGTTTTCGGGCCGTTCCTTGGGGGTATCCTACTGGAAAGCTTTGGCTGGAAGGGCATCTTTTTTATCAATATACCGTTGGTGCTAATCGGCCTGTCGCTATCGGTCAAAAATAAAGGTAAGGTGCTAAAAGCTCAAAGAAACAAAAGTGCCACGCAAGTCTTTAAAGACCTGGACCCATTAGGCATGCTGATCTTTTGCGCCTTCCTGTTCGCTTTTTTAATGGCACTCCTTTATCCAACCTATTTGTACCTAAAAATCCCGGCTGCTGTTATCCTTTTGATCTTATTAGTAGTTGTCGAGCTCCGGCATCATAAACCCTTTATCGATATCAAAATACTGAGCCTGAATTTGCTTTTAAATACAACCTTCCTGCGGCAGATCGGCATCAATTTTATCATTTACCTGGTGCTTTACGGCCTGCCGCAGTGGATGGAACAGTCCAAACATATTAACCCTTCAAGCGTCGGACTCGTCATGCTGCCCTTCTCATTGACCGCAATGGCGCTGAGTTTGATAATCGCCAAAAATAAAAACTACAAGCTCATGCTGAGCACAGGTGTGCTTTGCATTATTGCGGCAACCATAGGCATCTTCCTGTTAAATACCGCCTCGCCGGTGTATTTTATTGTGAGTATCACAATAATCATCGGGGCAGCTTTAGGGATTCTTACTGTATCCAACCAGGCAACCTTATATGCCGAAGCGCCGGACGACCAGGTAGGTGTATGCTTTGGCTTGTTTCGTACGGTGGGCTATATCGGCGCCATCCTGGCTGGTTCCAGCCTGAAGCACCAGTTTAATGCCGGGGCTACCGATGCAGGCCTGCATTCGCTGGCGGCCTTTTCGCTGGCCGCCTGCGTACTGATCGTCCTGTTCCTGCTGCCCCTGTTTTTCAAGCGACGGAAAATAGAGATCGATTTAGAAGTAACCATATAATTAGAAATAACCATATAATTTATAATTAAGATGAACAATTCAAAAAACAGTAAAACCGTCCTCCTGGTGATGGACATCCAGAAAACGATGATGGGCTACCTGCCCGATCCTGAACCGTTACTAACGAAAATTGAAAAAGCTATTGTTTCCGCCCGAAAAGCAGGCGTAACTGTAGTTTACGTAACCCTGGCTTTTCGCGAGGGTCATCCCGAAATTCATTCAGCGCATGCGCGCTTTGGAGCTATTAAGGAAAGCAAGGTGATGTTCACCCACTCCCATGAAGGCACATCCGTACACCAGGCTATCGAACCGCTGCCAACTGATATTATTGTCCACAAGAAACGGGTAAGCGCCTTTGCGGGCAGTGACCTGGAGATCATTCTCCGCGCCCATAAAGCCGAGTCATTGGTATTATCAGGATTTTCGACGACCGGGGTTGTACTCGGCACCTTAAGGGAGGCAGCTGACCGGGATTACCACATGACCGTCCTTTCCGACGCTTGTGCTGATCCGGAACCGGAGGTGCATGATTTTTTAGTAAAAAAAGTGTTCCCTTTTTCCGGTGAAGTGCTGACCACCGATGAATGGATAACAGCTTTAAATTAAGTTAACGGATCAGGCGGGACTGGCCGCCTGATCATTTTTAAATTAATGCCATTCCCAATGATCTCCGCAATATTATCCAAATTATTGGCTTCTGTTTTTAAAGCAGTTAGCTATGGCCGGTTCCTTAAATTGGCCATTAGTTGCCTGGATGTGAGCTTTTGCTTGTTGTCCGGCATGAACATAATCAGGCTATTGATGTCTGCAACCGGGCTTTTTATGGTGAACCCTTCGGGAAAATGGGTATTTTTAATTTGCCTGTTTACCAGGGAATTGGTTGTTATTGTATTGCTTTATGTTGTTTTTGAAAAACCGGTCAACTTAAGTAATAAGCTGGATGTTTACCGGTGCGGCGCTTACCTGTTTACGTTGATTAGCTATACTTTCGCGAAATATAGTGTGCCGGTTGGCTCCCTTACAATGCAAACCATTATGTTTCAAAGCGGCCTGGTCGGCTTCAGTTATACGCTTATGCTCCTAAGCAGAAGGCTATACCTTTCGCTGCGCTAAACGTGCTTTATACTCATTTGATTCATCGCGCTTTAAATGGACAGGGAAATGACAGCTTCGTTACGAAAAGTACCCTCTATTTCTTCTTATAGATTTCCCGAACAACCCTTAAAGTTTCAGCGAGGTGTTCTAACCGGAGCACTTGATCCCTGCAAGTTAATTTATTGCCTGGCGAAGCCTGATGAGCGATAGCGAATAGGCAATAAATTGATTTTAGCCTCCCCATCAGGGGATCAACGAAGTTAATCCCTCTCTCTCCGCCATATTTGCAAATACTTTAAAATCAGTATTTTTGCTTCCAATGGAGAAAGGGGTGTTCAAACACATCCCTTTCTTTTAGTCCTTCCCATGAAATATTTAACTAGTATCAAGGTGTCACTGCTTTGTTTTTGATTTATCAAGGAAACTTTCAATCATTGGAATAACAAAGTCTGCTTCTTTAGAATTGGATTTTAATGTTGTTATTTCCCCTATATACTCACCATGTACGCCTGGGATTATAGCTAATTCTGAGTTAGTAATCTGTCTATGCATTTCGATAGCGTGCTCAGGTTTTATAACATCCTGGTCACCTATGATGATTAGGGTCGGTGCTTTAATAGCTTCGATTTGTTCGTCCGGTATGTCCTTAAAGTCGACCATCCTTTTTGCATCCTTATCGTGCATGATTTGAAGACCGTTAGGGCTTGGTGTATCTTTTAAATAAGCCTCTTTAAGCTCTCCCGGCATACTGGCTAACGTTGCCTGGTTCATAAAATCATAAAATTGCGCAGGCACCCCATTGCGTTTGCATAGCGCAGAAGCCAAAACGAGTTTGCCGACTACTCCAGGATGGCGAATTGCGATCTGGACAGCAGTTGTCCCACCGTTACTGAAACCAAAAAAATCTGCTTTGGAAATGTTTAGATTTTTAAGAAGGGTGGCAACGTCATCCGCATCTTGCTCAAAAGATTCCGGTGCCGCTCTGTCGCTTGTATGTCCATGCGCCTGCAGGTCCATGGCAATGATTTTATATCTTTTGGCTAGCATCGGAATAACCCTTCCAAATGTTGTTTGGATGTTAGAACCGCCTCCATGAATTAAAACAAGTGGATTGCCTTGTCCATAAATTTCATAATACATTTTAATTCCGTTGACTTGTGAGTAACCATGTTTAGAAATCAAGGTATTATTTGCCTCAGTTTTGAACGATGATAATAGCAATAATCCTAAAACAGCATATACAATTGTCTTCATCTTTTTCATTTTATTAGTTTAGGTTAAGTACAGTTTGCATTTTATTCAACATTTGCAGCCAACTCGGATAAGCACCTGTTTTTTGGGCTAATTCCTGAGAAACTGTTTGTCGTAATTGCATTTTAGTTTTTCCGTTGTCTTCAGCGAATGTCACGGTGACAAGGGTTTCCCAGGGCCAATCAGGATCCATTCCAATTTTAACCGGGTTTATTGGGTTGCCGTTTTCATCTGCGTTGATCAGGGTAAACACAATTTTTGTATTAGGCAAAACTTCTTTATATTCACCTATGGCCCAACAGTCGCCGAATTGGGGATTAGAAATACAAGAATGGAATCTCCCGCCTTTTTCAACTTTAATTTTTTTGAAATGAACCGTACAGCCATTAGGAGCGTACCATTTCACTAATTTCTCAGGGTCTGTCCACGCATTGAAAACTTTCTCAGGACTTGCATTAAAGGTCTGTTCTATGAAAACCTCATTATTATTATTATCGACACGATTTCCCATTTTTGTAATTTTTTTGATTTATTGACAATTTTAGTTCGTTTTACTCTGAGGAAGTATCATCGAGGAATTTTTCCAATTTCTCAAAACGTTGCGTCCATAACTTCCGGGATTCAGCTACCCAATGAGTAACCTCATCCAACTGCTCAAGCCGGGCTTCACAAACTTGTTCCCGCCCTTTTTGGGTGATAGAGATCATACCGCATTCATTAAGCACTTTAATGTGTTTGGCAATCGCCTGCCTGCTAATGTCAAAATCTTCTATAATTCCGGCAAGATTTAGTGGCCCGTGGGACAGCTTCTGTATAATTATTCTTCTTGTTGGATCTGCTATTGCTTGAAAAACATCTCTTCTTTCTATCATAATACAACCAAATGGTTGCCAAATATAAATACAACCATTTGGTTGTGCAATTTTTTTAACGCTTTTTTTAAATAAAATTTTGAGTATTAGTTAGAGTTGGCTATGTCTGCACAATAAATAAAGGGATCAGAATAAATAAATTATTCTATTAGCTCTTATTGTAATTTTAGCCCGTCTAAAAAGGTCAAAAAAGGTATAAGGTGTTCGATTGGAGTCCCTCTCTCTCCGCCGATAAAATTTCAAACAAATCAAACGCGCCGTAAATGAATAATTTATGGCGTCCTTTTACTTGCCTTTTTTTCGAAGCGGTACATGATCTGCATTAACGAAAGGGACATAAAAGCGTCGACCGCCGGGTATGAAAATGAAAAAGGAGCGCCTTTATGCCAATCGGAATAAACCACACCCAGCATCACTATCATTAAGTACGCAGCAGCTGCGGGCCCGGTTTTTAGTTTGAAATGCAGTAAGACCAAAATCCCGCCCAGCGTTTCGGTGATCATTATAAAATACAGGAACCATACAGCATAACCATACGATGCAAACTGCGACACCAGGTCATCGAGGTTCTTGATCTTATAGCCGGTTTCGATAATAAATTCAAAACCGTTTATAATGGTGATAGCCCATAAAGTATAAGCCACTATCTTTTTTAGCGGATAATTACGGCTTACAGTATCATTTGATTTGAATGAATAGTATATCCTGGTAATTAAATACCCGATAATTAAATAGCTTATGGATTTTCCCCAGTTGAGTACGAAAAGCAAGGGATTTAAAAGGGCCGCATCCTGGATATTTGCAAAATTAACCAGTGCTGCATTAATGCGGAAAAGCAGCGCGATGATGATGTAGCCTATGGCCAGCCGGTAATCAAATTTGGCTTTAGGTTTTATAATACTACCTAAAAAACAGCCGATAACTAAAACGGTAATGTAGAGCAAGATTTGCATAGCTGTAAAATAATTTAATTTGTATCCTTAATTCTTTTAATAATTTGATTAGCCCGGCAGGCCATTCCAGGCGATACTGTTGTTATAGGTGTCGGGCAAAATTTTATCATATATCTTTTTTGGCGCCCCCTCAGTCCTGCGCGAAGAAAAGCGAACCGACCTTTTTCGTTTGCTATAAAAATCGATCATGTAAATGGATAAAAATTGTATAAAAGCGAAATTTGCCAAATGGCTTTACCGCATAGTATGATCCTGGCAAAATTCACACCTTTAAGGAATGAAATTTCAGAAAAAATACCCGGTTGCAGCCCTGGCTCCCTTTGGTTGTGGTGGTCTGCTTCAATACCTGACAAGGTTACAGCTTAATAGGATGTAAAAAATCCCGCAAAAAGGGTGATTTTAATCCGGTTGATTGTAAATAGCTTTGGTTAGGTTCCGTATTCCCGGATCTGTAAAAATTACTTTCAATGAAACTGTTTTATAACCCTTTTTATAAACTAAAAAGCCTGCACACATTTGTTAAAGTTGCTGCTATTTTAATTGTATTTCTTTATCACCCCGCAAAACTGGCAGCCCAGGATGCATCGCAGCAGGACCGCGTTAAGGGATGGAGCTCGGATATCGACACGCTTTTATACCTGGTTAAAACACAGCATTATGTGTACAAGGATAAGCCGCTGCCGCCGCAAATGATCAGCGGTGCCGCAGACTTAAAAACAAAAGTGGCGCAATACAGCGATGAGCGGATGCTGCTTGAGCTTGAAAAACTGGCATATTATATGGGCGATGGGCATTCGTACACACTGCCGGTTGCCCGGAAGGTGCGATCGTTTTATATGCCGGTACAGTTTTACCTGTTCAGCGACGGCGCGTATGTAATTGATGCCGGCGATCCTTACAAAGATTTGATAGGCTGCAAGGTGGTGAGCATTTATGGTGTACCCGTTAGTAAACTGGTTGACGATATGAACGGGTACGTACACCAGGACAATAAATATACCGTACAGTGGTTTGCGCCTTCGATATTGCGTTTCAGGGGTTTGTACGAGCCTTATGGCATGCCTGCCGGAGCGGCGGACATCGCGTTAAGCCTTATAGCGCCGGATGGAAAATCAATTGAGCGCAGGGTGACATTTATCCCCGCGACAGATTTTCATGGTATCCCTAAGCTTATCCCGTCTGCATTGGCAGCCGGTGCACCGGCGCCGCTTTACCTGGCAAACATCCAGGACAATTTCTGGTTTAGCAAAATGCCGGATAAAAGGATCTATTTCCAGTTTAACCAGGTTGAGGATAAGGACACCGAAACGCTGGCTGCTTTCGGCAAAAGATTTGGTGATACCCTGCAGGCGTTGAAACCGGCTTCGCTTATTATTGACGTTAGAAACAATAATGGCGGAAACTTAGATTTGCTGGGCCCGCTTATTGACGGCATTAAAAGCTTTGAGAAAAGCAACCCTAAATCAGAGATCATTGTAATTACGGGCAGGAATACTTTTTCGGCCGCGCAGGTTTTTATTTCGATACTGAACAGGGATACCCATGCCAAATTTGCCGGCGAACCGTCGTCGTCATGTCCCAACTTTGTGGGCGAGGGGAACTATTTCCTTTTGCCGTATAGCGGGGCCATGGGCAGCATTTCAAATAAATACCATGAATCCATCCCCGGCGATACGCGGAAATGGATAGCGCCCGATTACCCGGTATTGTTGTCGTCAGCCGAGTATTTCAAAAATCAGGACCCGGTTTTGGATTTGGTAACAAAAAAGATGGAGCGATAAATATTTCAGGTTGTTATTGGAGATTGGGGTATTCATGTTCATTTCCCACAGCCTTTTCATCATCCATAACATCCACTCGCCCGCGGCGTTCGCCGGGATGCGGGTTCAGCTGGTTAGCATACGTGCCTGTCATCCCCAACCCGGGCTGGGGACGGGTTCGGGTCGCGTCCATTCCGCCCCGAAAATTTAGAAAGCCTGTGATCAATGATCGCGGGCTTTTTGATGCAAACAAGCTGTTTCAGCAGGTATGAATTTCATAACATAATATGTTATATTCGCATATTTAACCTGTAAATGAAAAAAATAATCATCATTGCGCTAACAGCAATACTACTGAATTCCTGCAAAAAGGACAACCCGCCGGCTGCCCAGCCAACGCCATCGATAATTGGGAAGTGGAATTATACAAAAGAACGGACACAGGTACTTTCCCCGACCGGTTCGGTGATCAGTGATCAAACCACCACCTCTTTTACCGCCGGCGATTACATACAATACAATGCTGATGGTACCGGCGTAGCCAGCGCTGCTGGCGGCGATATGGTTGATTTCAATTACACGATCAGTGGGAATACTGATACAGAATACCAAACGCCCATAACCGTCGGCGAGACGCCCTATTTGTACACCTTTACCCTGACCAGCACAACGCTAACAAGGCATAGCGAAACACTCGCAAACAATAAAACCACCATTATTGACGATGACTTTACTAAATAAATGATATCCTCACCAAAGCGGCAAAAAATGGTAATAATTTATGTTTCGCAGCGGTTGCCGGTGGTGCTCGAGACGTTACACCATGCAGGTCCTCTTCGAGTTTAAGTTTACCCATAAAAATTAGGTGCGTATATCACTCCGTTACCTTTAATTCGGCGGTCACCCCCGCATGTGCGGGGTTCCCGATGGAACGAAAATGCCTTTTTTAACCGATTTCTACTGACCAGGCCCTCCTACGGTACGCATTTTTTGTTTTTTCGTCCCAGCGGGACGTCTGGTTGGTAGAAAAAACAATCCGGCAAATGCATGTTCCGTAGGAACATCTGGTGAAATTGGTGTCTATGTCTTTTAAGGAGATTATTGTGGGTAAACTTAGACCTTCGGGATACCATGCGGGGACGAAAAAAATTCGACGAATAAAATCGCGTGGTCACCACTCCAAATTAAACCTCACCCAATAAATATCATCAAGCCCGTTGCCCGGCCCGCTAAGTAATTTGGTCAGTTCATTATAGGTTACCGGGCTGCCTGCGTTTGGCAATTTTATGGGCCTGTTGCTGGTGAAAAACAGGTATTTTTTATCGGGGGTAACAAAAGGGCAATAATCAAGCGAGCCGCTATTTAAAGGAACGGGGAGATGACGAGCGGGCAGCCAATTGCCCTGCTTATCCTTGCGGCTTAGGTACAGGTCGCCTCCGCCCATATCATTGCTCCTGCCATAGGAGCTGAACAGGATAAATTGCTCGTCCGGATCGATAAAAGCATTAAACTCATCAAACTTGGTATTAATGTCCTCGGGTAAACTAACCGGCGGACTATAGCCTGCCGCCGAATATTTGCATAAAACAATGTCCTCGCTTCCCTTTCCGTATGCGGCCTCTACTGTAAAATATAGATCACCGTTTTTTGCGACACTCGGGTAAAATTCATTCTTATCCGAATTAACCGTACTGCCGAGGTTTACCGGGACGCCCCAATTGCCGGGGGAAGTTTGTGACACTTTCCATATATCAAAATCCTTCTTAGGAATGTTTCCGGTTACGGGGCGGTCAGAAGAAAAAAATATGGTTTTGCCATCGGCGATGAAAGTGGCTTCCAGGTCGCGGTAAACGCCCGAAAAAGGCGCCACCTCCGGCTTTCCCCATTTACCGTTTACTTTTACCAGCCTGATAATAGTACTCGACAAAAATCCGCGTTGCTGTATAGTGAAAAATATTTCGTCGCCTGATGGTGAAATAGTAAAATCCCGGTTGCTTAGCCCATCAGATAAAATACCCGGCGCAAAGATCCGGGGAGTATCATCCGGAAAATGAGGATCAGGATAAGTTTGGGCGACAGTCCGTTTCAAGAAAACAAGCAGCAACAACCAAAGCACAAACCTTACGCTCATAAATTATTTCAAATTAACAGCATAAAAAAAACCATCGGCGCTTCCAAAATAAACAACTCCCTTGTTAATAGCAGGTGATGAAACGATGGGACCTAATTTATCCAATTGGGCCAGCACATCTGCACTGGTTGCATAAGCGGCAGTGTCCTTGCTCCTGATCAGCGCCATAAAATCGATATTATCTTTTCTTAGCAATTTACTGCCATGCTCAATTCTTTCCGGCGTTGAAAATGTGCCCGAAGGTTGGCCGGTGGTTAAATTGAGCGCGAAAAATTTTCCCGAAAAATCGCCGAAATATGCGGTGTTCCCCGATATTGCTGCAGAGGAGTAAACAAATCCGTTCGCCTTAAATTTATATTTTTCGGCGCCCGTTTTTGCGTCCAGGGCAATAAACAAGTACGAATCTGAAGTGCTGATATAAAGCATGCCATCTTTGGCGGCAGCCGTGGTCAATACCCACGAGCCCCCCATTTCTTTCTTCCATAATAATTTGCCTGTTTCGGCATCCAGCGAATAAAAATGTGCATCGCGGCAGCCAAAGGAAACTGCGCCGTTATAGCAGGTGGCGGAGGCCTGGATGCCCTCCATCTGGTGATAAACAGGTTGGTCGCCGGTTTTGAATTTCCACCTCAACTGCCCTGTACCCGCATCCAGCGCATAAAAATAGGTGTCCCAGCTTCCAAAATATACCTTGCCCTGGTATAATGCTGGTGTGCTGCGGATGATGCCATTGGTTTTATAAGCCCATTTCTTTTTACCGGTTTTTGCATCCAGGGCATATAAATTACCATCGCTGCTCCCAAAATACACAGTTAGGCTGTGATCGTTTAAATTTAAAACCGGGGACGACAGGTAAAAATCATATTGGTCTTCCATGTACAAATTTTTCGGCGTCATCCCCCATAATCCCTTAAAGCCAACCAATCTTTCCCCGCCGGTCTTAAATTTCCATATTAATTTTCCTGTTTTCGCATTTACTGCATAATAGTATCCATCAAAGCTGCCAAAATAAACTACGTTTTCATATACAGCCGGCGAAGAGTCGACAGTCCCGCCGGTTTTAAATTTCCAAAGCTGTTGTCCGCTGCTTAATTCAACAGCGTACAGGTAATGATCTTCACTCCCGAAATAAACTATTCCGTTTAGAATTGCAGGCGAAGAAAATATTTTACCG
>Ga0206794_1163_pt1 | contig 16863 bp, 19 predicted proteins | sample Alteio_BWOrgCont_70_FD_152877 | JGI IMG/M metagenome (GOLD analysis project Ga0206794, IMG submission 152877) | Enriched cells from forest soil in Barre Woods Harvard Forest LTER site, Petersham, Massachusetts, United States -... | ecosystem: Environmental > Terrestrial > Soil > Temperate forest >...
CGACAAAGGCTAAAAACGGGAGACGCAAACTATTGCGTCTCTACAATCTCCTATTTCTTACCGTGCTTCTCAATATAATCAGCCAGTGTATTTACGTCAACCAGTACTTTGCGGCCTTCCCTGGGGTCTTGTATCGTGATACCATATTCTCTTTTCAGCAACACCACCAGTTCAAGCGAATCAATGGAATCCAGGCCCAGGCCGTCGCCGAAAAGCGGCTCATCGTCTTTTATATCTGCGGGAGTGAGATCGGTAAGGTTTAAAAAATGTATGATCTGGCTTTTTAGTTGCTCTTTCAGCGCTGTTGTTTCCATCCTGTAATTATATCAAATTTTTTCGTTTCAATCCCACAAAGGTTAAAAATTGAAACACTAAAGTAATAATAAATAAAGGGATGATATTGTTTAGTACATCTTTCAGTTTCCCGCCCTCCAGGAACAGCGTATAATAGGCTTGCAGGCACCAGTGCATGGGCGATATGTTTGCCGCCGATTTAAAAAAGCCCTGCATGGCAAAACTGGGTACCATCAGGCCGCCGATGCAGGCTAATATTACTATTGATACAGCCCCGAACCCGTTAGCCTGCTCATGTGTTTCGGCAAACACGCCAACACAAATGGAATAGCTTACAGCGCACCAGCCGCATATCAATGTTACAACGAACAAAGCCAGCAGGTCGGCAGGCAAATTGAGGGCGGGTAAGCCAAAGAACGGGAACAACCATATCCCCATTGAAAATATCACCGCAGCCTGCAGCATGGTAATGCCGAGGTAAGTAATTTGCTTTGACAGCATCGCTACCGCGTAACTTGTAGGCAGGGTTTTTAACCGGATAAAACTGCCGCTTTCCTTTTCCCGTACAATGCCCCCGCCTAAGGACAAAATGATAAAAAACATGGCGAAAATCGTCCAGCTTGGCACATTATGCTGGGTGGCATTGGGTGTAATCCGGGTACCGTCTTTTGAAACGGGCACCTCGTTAATAGCCGTTTTATTGTTCAGCATTTCATTTTCCAGACTTTCGGGTAATTGCTTTTCGTTAATCGAAAAATAAAGGCTTCTTAACGTTTCCCTGCTTTCAGTCATTTGCAAAGCACTGCGGAGGGCTCCCTGAACGGACAGCCTGATAGATTCCTGCAAAACGGGGTTGTAATAAATGGTAAGCGGGTCAACATCCCCGGCCGGTTTAGCGGTTTCCCCCTGCAAGCCGAAACTTGTCAAAGCCTTGCCGGCGATGCTTTTTGATTTTGCAGATACCTTTGATGAAAAATTTGAAGGTATGATCACCCCCAGCATAGCGTCCTGCTGGTGCATGGCGTCGGCCATTAATTTTTCGCTTTCCTCACCTTTAACCACCGATACTTTAAACAGACCTATTTTACCGATAGCAATGATCAGTTGCTTGCTTGATTGCCCGGTATCATTGTTGCAGATGATAATGGGCAGCCTGTTTTTATTTACTAACTGGAACGTACTGTTTTGAATACTGGTTACCACGACAACCAATAAAATAGGCATGATAAACATAAAGCAAATGCCCACTTTATCGCGCAGCAAAACCTTTACATCTTTTATTATAGTGGCCTTTAGTTTAAACATCAGTCCCTGTAATCCTTTCCCGTTAATTTTAAAAACAAATGTTCAAGGCTTTCCTCGTTGTAGTGCTTCAATAATTTATTAAGGCCGTCCTGCGCTACTATCTTACCATCATCTATTAACGCCACCTGCTCGCACAAGCCTTCGGCCTCACCCAGTTGATGCGAAGTATATACCAGTGTGGTGCCGTTTTTATTTAATTCAAGAAGATAGTTTATGATGGCGTGCCTTGTTTGCACATCCACCCCTACAGTCGGCTCATCCAAAAACAATATTACCGGGTTATGTAAAACGCCTATAGCCAGGTTTACCCGCCGTTTCATACCACCCGAGAATTTTTTTACCTGCTTATCACGCACATCGCCCAATCCCAGTATGTCGAGCAATTCGTTGGTCCGTTTCTTAATTGCTTGTTTGTTTAGGCCCGACCATGCGCCAAAAAACGCAAAATTCTCCACCGGGCTTAACTCCTCGTAAAAAGAAAAATCCTGGGGCACAAAGCCAAACAGCTTGTTTACTTCATTATTTTGGCCACCTACCTCGTGCCCTAAAAGTTTTATATGCCCTTCGTCTGCAGCAAGCAAGCCTGTCATTAAGCTTAATAGGGTTGTTTTACCCGCGCCGTTAGGGCCAAATAACCCGAAACGCTCACCTTTAGCTATCTTCAAATTAAGGTCAGCAAAAGACACATCCGGATTACCGGGATATTTAAATCCCATGTGCTCTACGTCAACTGCCAAAGCGTTTGTTACTGCCATTTAATTTTTTTTAAAGCTAAAAACGCACTTTTTTCTATTTCAGCTATTTCCAGCAAATAATCGCCCATCGTATTAAAATCTTCCTGGCTGCCTATGCGGCCTTTGTAGATCCCCGCAGCCTGCACCGCAGCGGTGCGCCACAGGTCGCCTGCCTTTGTAAACATTACAGATATATCGGCCAATTGGTTGCCCGGCAAATAGCTATCAGCCTCCTGTAAAAAAGCTGCATAAATATAGCGAAATCCGCCCCCACCTGTGCCTATTTCCTCCTGCATACGCACCATTTGCGCAAGGTACGAACCTGCTTTCTGCAAGCCCAGCTTATCCCGCCACTTTTTTATTTTGTTCCCGGTGCTTTTTATGCCTGCTACACCGGCAAAGCTGCCTGGTATATACAGCATGCTGTTCACATTTTTCTTTATGCCGTTTTTTATGGCCTGTTTTATTTGCTCATCTGTAATATCAGCACCCTTTTCGGGGAAATAAATGTGGCCCTTTGGCGCCAATGCCCCCTTAGCGAAACGCACTCTTTCCAATTGGTAACTGTCAAGTACGGTAGCATTTTCCATAATAGGGTCGCTAACCAGGTAATTCCCACCTTCCTTCCCATAAACAATTAAATTATGTGCATTAAAGTGAAAGCGATATTCTTTCGGGAAATAGGGCAGGTAATAAACACCAACCTGGCAACCTACCGGGTGGCCGTTATCAAGGCATTCTTTTAAAAATGCTTCTGCTTTTTCTTTGGAACGAAATTTTTTCCGAATAACCGGTATGCCAAGTGACTTGCATGTCCGGTTAAATATGTGCCCCGGCAAAGTGCGAAAAGCAATAGCCGGCCCATTATTGATCTTGATGAAAGGGATATGTGCAAAAAATAGCCCTGCACCAATGCCAAAGGCAAGCGGTTCGGTTATTTTGCTGTTGCTGCTAACCCTTAATAAATTACTTGTTACGCCCGATTCACAATGCGCCGCCTGACGGTGTTCAAACTCAATCTTCATGTACAGTCATGCTTTTAAGGTCCTCCACCTTTATATTAAACGCTTCGGCGTATTTTTGTAATTTTTGGTTCGATAGTTTATTGAATACACCCGGTTTTAAATGCCGTTTGATCTGCCACTTCCAAAAACCTGTATAATCGGCTAAAATGCTGATGTCCATTAACCGGTATTCCATAAAAAACAACAGGGGACTTGCATGGTTGTTCAGCACCCGTTCTTTAGCTGTTGCGATGCGTTTTGCAATATCCTCCCAGGCAACATCCAGTGCCTTTGTTTTCACGTCCCACCCGGTGCTTAGTTCAGTTACGTATTTACCGGTGCTGTCCGTTGCATAGCAAACCTCTTTTGTAATTTTGCCAAGCGAACCTAAGTCTTGCGGTACTTCGTCTTTTTTCATAGGGCATTAATGACATTATCTAAACCGTGGTATCATGATTAGAAAAAATGCTTTCTTACCCTCTTTCCGCCGCAGGCGAAGAGAGGGTCGACAATCCGCCAGCTGGCGGAGTAGTCGGGGTGAGTCAACTGTGCGCCAAGCATTTACGCCAACATCGCTTCGATAGTTTACTCACCCGGTCTTTTCCGCCAACTGGCGGATCGACCACCCTCTCTCCGGCAAGCCTGAAAGAGGGTAAAAGCCATGCTTATTTTTTTAATCTGACCAACTCCATCGGAGACAAAGATCGGTAAACACGCTATCTATACCACCGTCAGCATTGCATACATATACGAAAAACGTGCGCTTTCTGGAACAAGCAATAATATTCTTTCACCCTTTTTTAGCTTGCCGCTCTTAAATAGCTCATCTATCATCAGGTAAATGGATGCCGCGCCTACATTCCCTACTGTAAATAAATTAATGAACCATTTCTCGTATGGTATACCGCCGCCGCTTTCCTCGATCATATCGTATATCTTGCTTTTGAAGAAATTGCTGGATATATGCGGCAAAAAGTGGTCGATGTCCGCAACCGTAAGGCCTTTTTTTGCAAATATCTCCTGTATCTTTTTGCCGCCTAATGGTACGATATTATCGCTCAATAAAGTAATATCCTGTTTCACGCTAAAGATCGACTTGGTCATTATTTCTTCCGGCGTGTAGTCCATAAACCCTTTTAATGACCCGTCAGGCTGTTTTTCGCCGCCCATGTACATACAGGTATCCATTTGGTTTGCATAGGAAACACCCTCTATCCAATCTATCCGGAGGCTAAGACCTTTTTCATTTGGCTGATCCGTCATTAAAAAAGCCGAGGCGCCATCAGATAACATCCACCTTAAAAAGTCTTTTTGAAATGCGATGAAAGGGTTTTCTTCCATCTCCTTCAGTTTCTGCGCCTCTTCCTCAAAAACTTCCGAAACCAGCAGTCCCGAAAACCGTTCGGACCCGGTAGCAACCGCCTTTTTAACTTCACCGGCTTTTATAGCAAGATACGCGTATTTCAGTGCGTGCATACCAGCACAGCAAACCCCTGATGGCGATACCACTTCGATCCCACCTGCTTCTGGCAACCAGCCATGCGTCATTACACCGTGGCTGGGCATCATTTGGTCTGGAGATGAAGTGCCGCATGATAAAAGTTCCATCTCTTTTAGCCTGTCCGGGTCATTATCAAACAATTCCCTCACTGCCAAAGCAGTCATCTGCGCATTGGTATGCGTTGATTTCCTGTCCTTGGTAAGGGCGTAATACCTGTTTATGATGCCGTTATTGCGGAGGACTATTTTTTTTGATTTGGATGGCCTGTTATCAATATAACCCAGGTACGATTCCATTTCATCATTGGGAACCGGCTCATTCGGAAAAAAGGCTGAAGTATGATTGATATATACGTTGATTGCCGACATGTATTTATGAGTTGTTTACTTGTAAATAGTTTAATTTTTTGATTTTTATTCTTTTTGATGAAAATGGTTTTAAAAATATTGCATCTAATGTAAGCAAAACCGGCGCTCCTAAAAACAGGGCAATAAAAAGATAATATTTAAATGCCGACAGCCACGGCGTCCGGTTTTTGCGTTTAGCGATAAACTTAGCCCATATAGCAAATATGGGCTTTGCCCTGGCCTCGATAAACATGAGCTTATAATTTATTTCCACTGCCTTTTGTGATAATAATTCATCCTGCATCCCGTCCCAGCCTTTTTTATTGAGGTATTTGGCAACTGTCTCCCCAAATTCCCTGGTATGGCCTATATCCTCTTCAGATACCCCCGGCTTCGGGAAAATATTAAGATAGCGCTCTTTTTTCCCTGAAAGCATCCAATAAAAAATGGTTACGAAGCTTACAGGATTGGGGTGTTTATCAATCAATGCAATATTGCCAACATGTTTCGCGCCGGCATCCTTTAACAAATTACGTACGCGGGTAAAAGCATTCAGCCACATGTTTCGGGCCGCACTGATCGTTACAACCGGCGTATCTTTCAGCAAGGCCTTAAACTCTTCATTTTGCAACAAGGAGTTACTTGGTATACTGGGCGATAAAAACCAGGGCTGGTATCCTAAAATGATCAGGTCATACGATTTTTCTTTCAGGCCTAATGGCTCCAGCTGTTCAGGGATACCTAAAACACATGAGGGCATAACCGAAAAAAATCGCTTGCCGGTCCACGGAAAATTGTAGTCGGCAACCGGCCTGATCACAGCTTTTTCAACCGCTGCCCCTGCATCAACAAGCGGGCTGGTGAAGGTATCCATGATATCCCCCATCTGGCCCGACTGTGTGTAATAAATAGCTAAGATTTTTTTATGCATCAGGGTCTAAGTTGAACATTATATTTTATGCGAAGTTAAAAACTTTCTCTTGAGCGAAGCGGAAACCTTCTCTTTAGCAAGATTAAAAATCTTCTGCATGAAGCACTTTTGATTTCTTACAATAATCAAGGATAGCATGCTGAACTGATGGGGATAAATTTTTAAAATTCTTTTGAACAAACAATTTATCTTTTTCAATATCGGTATGATACTTTACAATTTTAGGGGCATTCTCTTCTATTGCAAGCCGGAGAAAATGGAACTCGGTATTCTCATTATCAGCAAGCAAAGCCGATTCCAGCTTTATGCGGCCTTCCTTAAAAAGCTTTAATTTTTTGTGAGCGTTCGCGGGAAAGCCCGCTTTTTTCATCAGTAAAGCCCCTTCATAACCTTCTTTATTGTTTATCGATGCCTCCCGGACAATAGTCAACTCATTAGTTACAGCTTCCGTATCACCGGATGACATTACATTATAAAAAACCGTCTTATCGAATTTTTGCTGCGCAGCGCTTATTTTCAAAGAGCCGGCTACAAGCAGGATCGTTGAAACCAAAACAATTTTCCATTTTACAGTCATCTTCATACAATCAAACATAAATAAATATAAATGCCCCAACAACCTGTAAAGTGCATAACGTTAAATCATTTATCGAAATAAGCGCCACCGATAACACCAACTTGTAACAAAATACTTTCATAATTGTTACAATGTGCAGCAACATTACGCGAAATTTAATTTAATTCACTTACTTTGAGGCTGCAATTTTTTTGCTGAAGAAGCGCGGCCGCAAACTTTAATATTTAAAGAAGGTACAAACAATAAATAGTTTAAAAGGAGTTTGAGATTTGGATAAAAAATTACAATTTTCAGGTTTGTGGGCAGTTATCTTAGGCGGTTCAAGCGGATTTGGCTTTGCCGCAGTGGAAAAACTGTCGGCTCACGGCATGAATGTCGCCGCTCTTTACCGGGAAACCTCGGCTGCTGAAAAATTGCTGAAAGAGAAGCTTAACGGGATAGCCGAAGCAAACTCGACTACCATATTGCCGTATAACATAAATGCACTCGACCAAAATGGCAGGGCGTCGTTTATCCGGAATTTTGCAACGATTGGAGAAAAGCATAGTGTAAAACTATTGCTCCACAGCATAGCACGGGGTAATTTAAAACCGCTGATCGATATGGACAAAGAAGTCTCTCCGCCAACCGGCGGAGGAGTCCCGATAGCTATCGGGATAGAGGGGGCAAAAGCCGCCGATGATTCTTATAACCTCTTATCTGCAGATGATATACAACTCACTTCCTACGCTATGTCAACCAGTTTGCTTGACTGGGCAAGATCGATCCTTCAAGCCGGCCTTTTTCACAACGATGGGCGCATTATTGGTATCACCAGCGAGGGCGCGCATAAATATTGGGAGGGTTACGCCGCAGTTTCAATTGCCAAGTCATCATTGGAAAGCCTCGCTAAATATATGGCCGTTGAATTTAGCACGCAGGGCTTAAAAACCAATATTATACAGGCGGGAATTACGGAAACAACCTCATTTAAATTGATACCCGGGCATGAAAAATTAGTTGAACTGAACACTAAAAGAAACCCATTTGGAAGAATGACAAAACCAGAAGACGTTTCTGGTGTTATCTACCTGCTCTGTACCGATGAAGCCAAATGGATAAATGGCGCATTGATACACGTCGATGGCGGTGAGCATTGCAAGTAAACAAATTTAGAACGAAAAATGAATAACCATATATTAAATCATTTACCTTATAAGTCCTCCTTCCGTTTTGTCGATAATATCTCCCTGCTTAACGAAGATGAGGTAAGGGGGGATTATACGTTGAAAAATGACGCTTTTTTTTACGAGGATCATTTTGAGGGAAACCCTGTTACGCCCGGCGTTATCATCACCGAGATCATGGCCCAAATAGGGCTGGTTGTTTTGGGGATATTTTTGGTGCTCAAGGACACGGGATTTAACTACATGGAAGATGATTCATTGTATCCTTTACTTACCACAACGGATGTATCCTTTCATAAAATTGTTTTACCCGGTCAAAAGGTTACTGTTGTATCTAAAAAGCAATATTTTCGTTTCGGGAAGCTGAAATGTTATGTGGAGATGCTGGACAGCTCAAAAGAAGTAGTGGCCAAAGGGGTATTTTCGGGTGTTATAAAAAAGATGAATATAAAAAAATGAGCAGGCGCATTGTAGTTACCGGTTTGGGAGTAGTTTCTCCGAATGGCATAGGCATTCCGGCTTTTTTGCATGCGATACAAAATGGTATATCCGGTATAAAATTTATGCCGCATTACCGGGAACTCAATTTTAGCTGCCAGTTAGCCGGGATGCCCGATTTTGAATGGGAAGGGCTAAAAAACTATATTTCGGATGTTACTTTTCATGGCCTTAAAGGCACAAATATTGGTTACGGATTAGCCGCCGCCCTTGATGCCTGGTCAGATTCGGGGATGGGTTACGAAACCGATGAGCCCCGGTGGGAAACAGGCTGTGTTTTTGGCAACAGCATTGCCGATACCGAGGCTATGAAGAATGTGATCAACCGTGTGGACAATAAAGAAGTAAAAAAATTAGGTTCACGCGTAGTAGAGCAGGCCATGAACAGCGGCGTAACGTCATACATCTCGGGCAGGTTAGGTTTGGGCAATAAAGTGATCACTAATTCGGCCGCCTGCGCTACCGGTACTCAGGCCATTTTAATGGGTTACGAATATATAAAGCATGGCTATGCCAAGCGCATGCTTGTGGGCAGCGCCGAGCATGTGGATACCTATGTTTATGGCTCTTTTGATTCCATGCGGGTACTTTCCCGTAAATTTAATGATCAGCCCGAACAAGCCTCGAGGCCGATGAGCTCAACAGCGGGCGGTTTTATACCTGGTTCAGGTGCAGGCGCTTTGATTTTGGAGGACCTGGATTTCGCTTTGCAGCGGAATGCAAAGATTTATGCCGAAGTTTTGGGTGGATCGAGCAATTCCGGCGGGCAACGTTTAGGCGGAACCATGACAGCTGCCAACTCAACCGGCGTCATCCGCTGTATTGACGAAGCGCTGGCGAGTTCCGGCGTTAGCCCGCGACAGATCGACACCATCAGCGGGCATTTAACGGCAACAAATGCCGACAAACAGGAGATCCAAAACTGGACACAGGCATTGAACAGGGAAGGGGATGATTTCCCGCTTACCAACTCCTTAAAATCGATGATCGGCCATTGCCTCAGTGCGGCGGGCTCTATCGAAACTGTGGCAGCAATTTTGCAGATAGAACACCAGTTTGTTCATCCAAACATAAACCTGGAAGACCCCAATCCAGAAATTACAAATTTGGTAAGCATTGATTGCCTGCCTGTAAAAATGATAAAAAAAGAAGTTAACATTGTAGCTAAAGCCAATTTTGGTTTCGGGGATGTCAATTCCTGTATAATACTTTCAAAATATAATTAAAAATGACAAGAACAGAAATATTAATTGAACTAAAAAAGGTTTTTGCGCCTTATACTACCAACAAAGAAATGCTTGACGGCATTACCGACGAAACCGACCTTATAAAAGACTTAAAAATTAATTCGGCCAACCTGGTTGATATTATCATCGACGCCGAAGCCAAATATGATATTGAAATTGATTACGATTCTGCCGATAAAATTATAAATGTTGGCACCTGCATCGACCTGATAATGGAAAAACTTAACCACGATAAATGACCAGTGCGGGTAATGATATCGTATCGCTAAATGCTATAAACATTACCCGTACAAAACACTACAGGTTTTATTCAAAAATACTCTCCCCTACCGAAAAGGCCCTATATAACCAGGCAGCGTTTGCTGCAATCCCGTTCGAAAACTTTGTCTGGTTATTATGGTCGATAAAAGAATCAGCTTATAAGTACCTTAAAAGAAATAATCCTGACCTGGTTTTCACGCCGGTTAAATTTATATTAACCGACTTGCTGATCCCATCCCGGTACATTTTAGCAAACTTTGAAGGAATACAAATGGAAGGTGCGGGCTTTGGCAATATACCCGCTTTAAAAGGCGTGGTAACCTTCGGGATTCATACCCTCTATTCAGAATCGTTGCTGTACCGCGAGTTGATCGTTTCATTCGTTAACGGGGATGAAAATTTTGAAAATATTTGCTGGGGTGTAAAGCTGATCGGGGCGAATGATGCAAGTTGTCAGTCAATAGAGGTACGAAAGTTTTTAATTGACAGGCTACACCATATTTTACATCTCGATGGCCTTGTTACGGGTAAAACGCCAGGCGGGATCCCTGTTGTGCTAAACGAGGGCGAGGAATTAGCGGTTGCCATTTCGTTATCGCATCACGGTTGGTTTGTGGGGTATTCTTTTCAATTGAGCGAATCGCTAAAACGTTAACCGGATAAACTTAGCTACCTACAGCCAAATCAACGGGTGCCTCACAGGCAAGTTCCTGATTACTTCTTCTACCTGCGGATTATGATCAAGCTTTTCCCAGGTTAAAAACCATTCGTTCTCATTGTAAGCGTTGGCGCCAAACAACAGGAATGGCTGTGCAACGGGCCAGCTGTCCCAATACATTACATCCGGCTTTAATGTCCATTTAGTTTTATCAGCAATAAATGGGTACAGGTAGTTAATGCCTTTTTTTATTGATTTGCCATCGGGCGTTTCAAAATTCCATAAATTATCCTGCTGGGTAGATAATATCTGGCAAAGCATAGTCATTGCATCCAAATTAAAAATGGAATAGCCATAAGGTTTGGTACGTGATATTTCCAATGGGAAACTTCCATCCACAGCCATTTGGTTTGGCAGCAGCACTGTTTTATACCTTATGCGCATAGAATCAAGCACTGCCTCGTTATTGCAAAGTTTGGCAAATGACGCCACCTGCATGGCCCAGCACGTGGAATGATTGTTCTTTGTCAGTTTTTCCTGGATGCCCGGTTTACTCGTCATTAGCCAATCGGTATATTCAGCAAACCATTTCTTTACACCTGCTACTGTCCGGGCATCCATCGCGTTTTCCATTACGATTATGCCCTGGGCAACTTCCATCAAATGAATACTATCGATTATGCCATAATTGCGGCCGGTAAATTTTCCTTTCACCGCCTGCGCATATAACAGGTTGGGATTCATCAGGGTTTCCTTATCGATAAACCATGCTTTAAGATGGACTACCGCCTGCCCTACATATTTTTCATCACCAGTAATTTTGTAGGCAGACGCTAAGGCGCCAATTATTTTGCTAAAGCGGATCATTGCTTTTCTATGCGCCACAAAGTTGTCCGGGTTAGTCATTCCGTCCCGGTCTATATATGGCCCATCAGGGTTTTTAGGGTCAGGCCAAAAATAGTCAGCCTCCGAAAAGAAATCATGTTGGCCTCCTGCACTCCGTGGGCAAAAAGATGCCGTCACGGTAACTGGCTCTTGTTTCATAGCCCAGGCGGCTTCTGCTAAAATCTGCTTCTTTAATACTTTTTCGGCAGCTTTTTCTATTGTGGCGTTTTCCGCCAAAGTTTGCTTGAGTGAAAAAGAAGCCTCGCTTATGAAGATGATAGCTACTAATATTACTGAAAATATCCTTTTCATAATTCACCGATAATGGAATGCAATATAGCTATTGCAATAGTTATCTTAAGTTAAAGCGGAAATGGTTTTCGAATAAAAAATGCCTCTTTCTGTGGCAGAAAAAGGCTTCAATAGCTAAGCTATCTCAAAACAATATCACTTTGCCGGTCTCTTCAGTACTACTTTAACGGTTTTATATATTATACCAAGGTCGGCGTTTAAGTTAACGTTTTGCAGATAAATCAAATCGTATCTCACACGGTCGCGCATCTGATCAATATTTTCCGCATAGCCGTAGTGCACCTGGCCAATTGAGGTAATGCCGGGCTTTAAGTGGAGCAGCTTTTTGTAGTGCGGGGTTTTCTCCAAAATTTTCTCGATATAATGCTGCCTTTCCGGGCGCGGCCCAACAACCGACATCTCACCCTTTAATACATTCCAAAACTGGGGCAATTCATCCAGTTTGTTTCTCCTGATGATAGTCCCCCATTTCGTCTGCCGGGGGTCAGCATCATTTGACAATTGGGGCCCATTTTTTTCAGCGTTAACATGCATGCTTCTGAATTTGTAGATATAAAATGGTTTCCCGTTCTGGCCTATCCTTTCCTGCCTGTAAAATGCCGGCCCCCTTGATGTCATTTTTGTTATTAGGTAAACAACCACGAATACAGGGGCTCCCGCAGTTACAACCAGCAATGAAAATACGACATCGAAGCTGCGTTTTAATAACCGGATCTTTAAACTTATTTCCGGGTGCGATGTAATTTGCAATACAGGAAAACTATCATAGTCAACCAGCCTTGCATAATTATTACTTAAAATAAGGTCTGAAACCACCTTGATCTTAATAAAATTTTCGTCACCAAAACGGATCAGCCGCTTTAAAAGATCACTATCCAATTGCTTATAACAAATGAATATTTCATCGGGTCTTTTAGAAAGAATGGTATCCATCAAAATTTCTTCGGGCATATTTATGATCATATCTTCCGAAATAAGGTCAGAAAGATCATAACCATATTCCGGGTGTTGCCCAAACGATTTTACAAGGCGTGCGGCAATATTTTCATCGCCGATAATCAAGATCTGTCGGTGATTGTACCCTTTTTTCCGGTAATAATCCAGCGAAAAGAAGAGCAGCGATCTGTACACAACGATAAACAAAAAAAACATTGAGTAACTGATCATTACCTCTGACCTCGAGATATCATATATTTTAAAGAAATAAATGATCCCGAATACCAGCAGTAAATGATAAATTAATGTCAATAGAAATCTGTTGATATTTTCCTTCAACACCAAAGGGCGTTTAAGATCAAAACTTTTTGACATTAAGGAGACAGTGATCCAGGTGGCATTAACAACCAGGATAAATATTGCTGATGCATCGTAAACGCTGTAGGTGTTAAATATTATAAAATGCGAAATATACAGGGACAGGTTTAGTAGCAAAAGATCACAAAAAAATACTAAGGCTGGCAGGTGTTTGGAGTATCGTATTGACATACGTGTATCAAGTTTTTTGTAAAATTATTAATATTAGTCAATAATTCAATAATAATTAAAAAGAATATAAGAATATAATTGAAATTATCTCAATTTACGGCTTCGCAATTTTTAAGCCAAAACATAAATAACCGCATGAATATTTTTTTTTATCCCATTTATGGACGACTAAGCCTTGAATTCTTTTTCTAAACTACTGTAAGACAGATTGGAGATGTATTTGCCCTTTAAAACAGGCTCCATAAAAAAAAACGCTGCATTTATTAATGTTTAATCAGTTTGTTCTTTAAAGTAAACACCTGTCTTATTTTCCATCGCAGTTTCCGCAGGTAAATAACTGCGCCGAGTGGGAAGCCCGCGAAAAACCAGGAAGCAAAACCTCCGAAATTAGATTGGTAAATAGTATAGCTGCATGTCGGGTAAATTTTTAATTTTACACTTTGCTGATTCGGCAGATTTTCAATTATACCTGATTAATTTATTTATATTTTATGACTATTGGCATTTTAAAAGAACCATCGTTTGAATCAAGGGTTTCTATGCTGGCAGGCGACGTAGCTGCTTTCACCAAAAACGGCATCGATGTTTGGGTAGAGGCCGGGGCAGGCTTGAAGGCTTTTTGCATAGACGAAGAATATACAGGGAGCGGCGCCCTGATAAAACCGAGGGCCGATATTTTAAGCGGGGCTGATGTTTTATTGAGTATTCACTATAACGCCAGCCCCGTTTCTGTTACAAATAAGGTGTTCATTGGCGTTTACCAGCCCATGTATAATCCGGAGCATGTAGAAGCGTGGCTTAAACAGGGGCTAACCGTGTTCAGTTTGGATATGCTGCCGCGTACCACCAGGGCACAAACTATGGATGTATTGAGTTCCCAGGCAAATATCGCCGGTTATAAGGCTGTGATACTGGCAGCCTCCCTGTACCCCCACTACTTCCCGATGATGATGACGGCTGCCGGCAGTTGTGCGCCTGCAAAGGTATTAGTGCTTGGCGCCGGTGTGGCGGGCCTGCAGGCAGTTGCCACTTCGCGGCGTTTGGGGGCAGTAGTGGAAGTGTTTGATACCCGGCCTGCGGCCAAAGAGGAAGTATTGAGCCTCGGCGCAAAGTTTGTTGAAGTGGAAGGCATTGCCGATGCCTCGAAGGCAGGCGGTTATGCTGTAGACCAGTCGGAAGATTTTAAAGAAAGGCAAAAGCTCAGGATCGCGGAAAGCATTAAAAAGGCAGATATCGTTATTACAACCGCCCAGATATTTGGTAAAAAAGCGCCGGTCCTGGTAACTAAGGCAATGATTGCGACAATGAAAGCCGGATCGGTTATTATTGACATGGCCGCTTCAACCGGGGGCAATACGGACGTAACAAAAGACAATGAAACCATTGTTTGCGGTAACGTAACTGTAATCGGCAATTCTAACCTCGCCGCTTCCGCCCCATCCGATGCCAGTAAATTATATGGCAAAAATATATCAAATTTTCTAAAGCTCCTCATCGACAAGGAAGGCGCCGTCGATCTGAACTTTACAGACGATATTATCAGGGACGCCTGCATCACCAATGACGGAAAAATTATCTCACCAATCATTAACAAAAATTATAATCATGCAAACATTACTTGATTTTGTTCAGAATAATCTTGAGCTATTTTATGTAGTTATACTATCTGTTTTTTTAGGTATAGAAGTGATCTCGAGGGTGCCGTCTGTTTTACATACACCCTTAATGAGCGGTGCAAATGCCATCCATGGGGTAATCATTATAGGGTCAATCATTGTAATGGGAGAAGCTTCGCCGGATAACTACCTGGTATTAACATTAGGTTTTATAGCGGTGATCGTAGGTACCCTGAATGTAGTTGGCGGTTTTGTAGTGACCGACAGAATGCTGGAAATGTTTAAAACGGGAAAAAAAGCGGCCTCTAAAACAACAAAAGAAAATTAAATTATGCAAACAAACATATTATCTATCTGCTACCTTATCGGCTCTGTTTCATTTATTATCGGGCTAAAAATGCTATCAAACCCCGCAACGGCACGCAGGGGGAATTTTATATCTGCGGCCGGCATGGGTATTGCCATTTTAGGCACGCTTTTTCTTTATCAGCCTGCCGATGGAGAATTTCATAATTATGGATGGATCGTAGGCGCTATGGCCATCGGGACAATTATCGGTTCAATGTCGGCACGGCAGGTAAAAATGACGGCAATGCCCGAACTGGTGAGTATATTCAACGGGATGGGCGGCCTGTGTGCGGCGCTTATTTCGATAGTTGAATTTGGCCGTATCGGGCAGGACCATACAGATATGCATGTGCTGTCCATCCTGGCAGGGATGATCATCGGCAGTGTTTCTTTTGCAGGCAGTATGATCGCGTACGGAAAACTCAGCGGCAAAATAAAAGATCATTCATTCCCGGGGCAGCATATTTTTAACCTCGTGGTATTATTTGTGATACTGGTGTTGAGCGCCTTTATCATCCTTGGAGATCGCACTTCTTCCCTTTCTATTTTCTGTGGCATCCTGGCCTTGTCGTTTTGTTATGGTATTTTGTTCGTATTGCCTATTGGCGGAGCGGATATGCCTGTAGTTATTTCGTTGTTAAACTCATTTACAGGTATTGCGACAGCATGCGCGGGCTTTTTATACAATAACCCGGTTATGCTCACCGGGGGTATCCTGGTGGGCTCCGCAGGCGCCATCCTTACTATACTGATGTGTAAAGCGATGAACCGTTCACTGCAAAATGTGCTGATCGGGTCCTTCGGCGGGACTAAAGCTGTTTCCGGCCCGGATGCAGGTGAACAGGGCACCTACAAGGAGATAAGTTTAAGTGATGCGGCAATGGTAATGGGATATGCGCATAAGGTGATCATAGTTCCCGGCTACGGGCTGGCCGTTGCCCAGGCACAGCATGCCTGCCATGAGCTGGAAAAATCATTGCGGAAAAATGGCGTTGAGGTAAAATATGCCATCCACCCCGTAGCGGGGCGCATGCCGGGACACATGAATGTGTTGCTGGCTGAAGCGGATGTATCTTACGATGACCTGCTTGAATTAGAGCCCGCAAACGAAGAATTCCCCAGCACTGATGTTGTGCTGATACTCGGGGCAAATGATGTGGTTAACCCTGCGGCTGAGAACGATCCTTCGAGCCCGATCTATGGCATGCCCGTATTGCAGGTATGGAAGGCAAAATCAGTTATCATTAACAAACGCAGTATGCGGCCCGGCTATGCAGGCATCGAGAACGGGCTTTTCTTTTTGCCAAACTCCTCTATGCTTTTTGGAGATGCAAAGGATGTTTTACAACAATTAATTAACCAGGTAAAAGAGATTTAATAACTTAAGTTATTTTTATCGGGACGTCAGTTGCAGCTTCTTTCGGACTTTCGGACTTTACTGACTTTCGGACTAACTGTAATCATCTAAAATTCCTCCCCCTCGAAAATATCTCTTTTTGCAACGTTTCGCGTACCGGTATTTTCTTGATCTCCATCGGAAAGGGGTCGGTTTTTTCATCCGCGCGGGATAAAGTCAGTACAGGCAAGTTTTCATTTTTGGCCAGGGTAAGGCCGCGCAGAAGTTTTGAAAGATCGTAACAGCGTTTGGCGATAACATGTACCACTTCGCCTTCCCGCTGCAATTTGCCCTCCAC
>Ga0206794_1165_pt1 | contig 16501 bp, 14 predicted proteins | sample Alteio_BWOrgCont_70_FD_152877 | JGI IMG/M metagenome (GOLD analysis project Ga0206794, IMG submission 152877) | Enriched cells from forest soil in Barre Woods Harvard Forest LTER site, Petersham, Massachusetts, United States -... | ecosystem: Environmental > Terrestrial > Soil > Temperate forest >...
CGGGTAGCTTCCAGCAGGATACCCTGCTTATTATCCTTGGCCTCGACCTGGGCCAGGTCACGGTATTCCCCGCTGATGGTCCAGTTGCGGTCGATCTTATAATTAAGGCGCTGGATGACAAGCCAGGTATGGGTCTGGGTAAATTGAAAACCGGTGTCTTGTTCAGGAAGGAATTGGCTAAAAAAGACAGCAAGATCGTCCTGGAGCTAAACCGCATGTTCGCCCTGGCTAAAAAGTCCGAAGCTGCCGGACGCCTGGAAGAATCCCGCCAGATCTATAAAGATATTATTGCGGCCGGCCAAATGATGTTCGATGAGGCCTCTGAATATATCCGTAATCGCATTGATTTTGAGGAACAGATGCGGACACTTGACCGTACCGCGCAGGATTATTTTAAGGGCGGGGAATATGTGAAGGCCCGCAAAATATGGGAGAAAGTAGTGGATGAAGCTTCAAAGGGTGTGGTAAAATAAAAAATAATGAATAAAAATATTCATATATTTATATTATTGGCGCTCCTGTGCCCAGCGTGTGGCCTTGCATTGGCTGATCAGCCAAGTTCTTCTCTCGACGACAAACCTTCCGTTGACTCAGCCGCTTCAGCACAGGTGCAAATACCTCCCGTGGCTTCTGATGCAGCTGCCGCAGACAACCATACCAGTTATCTTTATGACCTCAAGAAACTCATTGAAAAATCACGCACGAATATCAAAGAGGTAAACGAAAAGATCAAGGAGCAGGCCGTCCTTAAGCGCAATCAAAAGCGTGAAGAAAGGGCCCATGAATATTATGAAAAGGGTGTTGAGTTGACCAATGAAGGGAAGCTCGATGAGGCCCGCGAATATTTTGAGAAAGCTATCCGTATCACCGAGCACCCTGAGATGGTTGGTTATATTAAGGAAAGCCAACGGCGGCTTCGCAAACAGGAAGATGCCCTGCACCACCAGGAGAAGGAGCGCTTTGAACAGATCAAACAGGATGAGAATACCCGTAAGGAAGATGTTGAGACCGCTTACAAGGAGGCGGTCGACCTGTATAAACAGAAAAAATACCATCCTGCCAAGGATGCTTTTGAACATGTTGATGAGATCGCCCCGGATTACCGTGCCACGGCCAGTTATTTAAAGATCATTGACCAGGACATCATCACCGCCGACGCCATTGCCGCCAAACAGCAGGCCGTCGAGATCGAACATCAGCAAAATGAAGCTGAGGCTGCCCGCGCCAAGGAAAAGCAAATGTGGCTGGCGCAGATCGAGGAAAAAGAAAAAGAGCGTAAGGAATCAATCGATAGACAGGCCCAGGAGGTTTATGACCAGGCCATCGCATTGTATAATAAGAAGCAATATGCCGAGGCCAAAAAGAAATTTGAGGAGGTCAGCTGGGTCATCCCTGATTATAAAGCTACGATGAAATATTTGCAGCGCATCGACCGTGACGCTGACAAGGAAAAAGAGCGTATCGCTGAAGAGCAAAAGAAGGCCCTGCAGCAACAGCGTTGGGAAGAAACAGTCGCGGCCAAGAAATTGGAAGCCCAGCGGCAGCATGAGTTGGAAGTCAAGGAACGTCAGCATAAGCAGGACCTTTTGGAACAGGCCCAGTTCATGTATATAGAAGCGGTCGCTTTGTTTGATAAAAAAGATTTTGAGGGGGCTCTGGGAAAATTCAATGATATTGAGAAATTGACCCCGGATTACAAATCAACCAGGGACTATATCATTCGCCTGGAAAAAATGGATTTTTACCAGAAGGAAAGGCTGACATTGCCTGCCCCCACCGTTCAAGAGGTCCAGGCAGTGCCGGTGATGGATGAGCGCCAGAAAGAACTGGCTGATGAGCATCGTCGGGCCCAAGAACTTAAGGACAGGACGGACCAGGCCCAACAGATCTACTCCCTGGCGGTGCAGTCATACCGTCATCATCAATGGGAAACAGCCCGTGCCCAATTCAGGTCGGTAGAGCAGCTGATCGCGGATTTTAAGCATACCCGCCGCTATTTGCTCAAGGTTGAAGATCAAATTTCCAGGGAAACGAAGGCCGCTCCAACAGTCGTTGTCCCCTCAGCACCCGTGGTTGTTGCCGCAGTCCATGAAATACCTGTCCCTGTCGTGGCGCCGCTCCAATCACCCATGCCGGCGCAGGTAAAGGTAGCTGTTTCACTGCAGGACCAGCAAAAGCAAGCGCAGGACATCGCGGCCTTGGCTGAGAAATCAGCACAGCTTTATCGCCAGATCGCGGATATTGCCGATGATAACTCCACCGTCCAAACAAAGAGAAAAATGGCCCAGGTCGACGAGATATTGAGGAACCTGAAGGAAAGCAAGGAACGTCTCTTGCGCCAAATGCAGGAAGAGCAATGGAAGCGCCAGGAAGAGGAAACAAAGGCCAAACAGCAAGAACATCGGGCTGAGGCCCAAAAGCTGTATGAGGACGGGCTGGACAGTTTACGGTCCCATGATTATGCAAAGGCCAAGATCAAATTCTTGCAATTGGAGAATATAATCCCTGATTATAAGAGTACCCGCCGCTATTTAAGTCAAATCAATAACGATCAAAAACAAGCCAATGTTGAAGCGGTCACGAGCTATGAAAAGAATGAAGCAGCGCGTTTGAAACAACTGCAGGATAAAGAAGATGCCGACCAATTGCTTAAAACCCGGCAGGAACAGCAAAAAGAGCAGACGGTGCAAGAACAGCAGCAAGCTTCCTTAAAGGACCTTGCACAAAAGGCCTCGAATATTAATGATGATATCATTCGCCTGTCCAAGGCCCAGGATTATGATGGGATGAAGGCAAAATTTGCTGAATTGGAAAACACGGTCACTGCATTGACGACGCTCAAAGATGAGATGGCCAAAGAGAAAGACCGCCAGGACCGTGATAAACAATTGGCCCGTGAATCTATCCAGCGCCGTAATGAATTGCTTAGGGCCCAAAAAAGGGAAGACCAGCAGATCCGCAGCTATTATAACGTGCAGCCTTTAAAAGAATACCGTCCGATTTTATCAAACCAGGTCGCTGATGTGGACCATTATAAGCGCCGTGAGATCATGCAGGAACAGAATATGTTATTCAGTGAAGGGGTTGACCGTTATGAGCACAAGCAGTATTCCCAGGCTAAACTGCTGTTTGGGGAGTTAGCGGACCAGCAAGACCATCGGGCAGAGGTATGGCTTAAAAAGGTGGACCGTGCCATTACCCGTGAACTTTTAAGAAGCCAAGAAGGAGAAGAGAGGGAGAGGACGGCATTTTTGGCTGATCAATTAAAGGCCCAACGCGAACTGATCATCATTCAGGAACGTGAACGTCAACGTCAAAAGAAGTTGACCGAAGAATTAGAACATCAAAAGCTTCTTTATGAAGATAACATGTCGCTGCAGATACGCAAGGAACAGACGATGAAAGCCCAGGCCCGGGAACGTGAGCTTCAAGAAGCAAAGCGTCGGCAATTGGAAAAGGAAAGGGAAAAGCAGGAGGATATGCTGCGTTTCCACAAGATCGTCCCTCCCAAACAAGCGGTTGCTGTTGCGCCGCCGGTTGTGCCAGCTCCTGTTGTGGCGGCTCCAGTTCCAGCAGCTGTAGTTCCAGTACCGGCGGCAGTCCCGCCGGCAGCTGTTGTTCCACCGGCACTGACCGCAAAGCAATTGCAAGCACAAATTGAATTCTCCAATCAACGAAAAGCTTTTCTTGATGCTAAATATGAGAAAGAACAGAAGGAAAAGGCCCGTCAAAAACGTATAGAAGAGCGTCAAGCCCAGCTTAAGGCAGTCGCTGATGCCCGCCAAAAACGTATAGAAGAACGGCAGAAAGAACGGGAGCATCAGCGGGAATTAAAAGCCCAGCGTGAAGCAGAGCGTCAAGCTAAATTAAAAGCAGAAGCAGAAGCCAAAGCCGCAGAAGCCAAGGCAGAGGCTCAAAAAGCAGCCCAAGAGGAGAAACAGAAAGAAGAAATGCTTCGTCAGCAAGAACAAGAACGTGAAGAAAAGGCCAAACAGGACCAAATTATCCGTGAGGAACAGCAGCGCAGGGAAGAGTTGGAACGTCAAGAACGTCAACGTCAGGCCCAATTAGAAGCGCAGCGTCAGGCTGTCCGTAAAGAATTGGAAGACGGTGTCGAAGCCATGTACCAGGAGGCGTTGAGTTTGTATAAACAGGGAGAGTACACCGCTGCTGCCGATAGATTCAAAGATGTTCAGGATATACTTCCCGGATATAAACGTTCAGGACAATATATGGATGAAGCCCGCGAGAAATCCTTAGAAGTAAAACCGCAGGACAATGTTTCCAAAGCATTGGATTTATTTGATCCTAATGCCAAATAATCCTGCATTTTCGAACCATCTCATTAACGAAAAAAGTCCTTACTTGCTGCAGCATGCCCATAATCCGGTTGATTGGTATCCATGGGGCCACCTCGCCTTTGAAAAAGCAAAACAGGAGAACAAACCGGTCTTATTATCAATTGGTTATTCCACTTGCCATTGGTGCCATGTGATGGCGCATGAAAGTTTCGAAGATACCGGTATTGCAAAAATAATTAATGATCATTTTATTGCGATCAAGGTTGACCGCGAAGAGCGCCCGGATATTGATCACATCTATATGTCAGCCGTCACCTCCATGACAGGGCAAGGGGGATGGCCCTTGACTGTTTTTCTAACCCCGGAGGGGGACCCTTTTTATGGCGGCACTTATTTTCCACCCTATGCCAAATGGGGCAGTATTGGTTTCATTGACCTGTTAAATTCAATTGCCGGGCAGTGGGGAGTGGACCGTGAAAATATTCTATCTTCCGCGCACTCTATTACCGAAAGCCTTCGCAGGCACACGCTGATCAGGTCGACTCCTGAAATAATGGATGAGTCATTCCTTGACCGTGCTTATCGCCAGATGAGGGGACAATTTGATGAGAAAAACGGGGGTTTCGGGTCTTCCCCCAAATTCCCGATGGGGCATAATTTGTCATTTTTATTGCGCTATCAAAAGCGGCGCGGGGTGCCGGAAGCGTTGAGTATGGCCGAGAAAACATTGACCATGATGTCTCGAGGGGGGATCTGGGACCATCTAGGGGGCGGGTTTCACCGCTATTCAACAGATGCCCAATGGCATGTGCCGCATTTTGAAAAGATGCTTTATGACCAGGCGTTATTGTCCAAAAGTTACCTGGAAGGATATCAGGTCACAGGCACCTTTGAGTACGCCCAAATTGCCCGTGAGACCCTTGATTATGTCCTTAGAGAGATGACAGACAGTAATGGCGGATTTTATTCTGCCCAAGATGCTGATAGTTCTGAAGGAATCGGCGGCCATTCAAAAGAAGGGGCTTTTTATGTTTTTTCTCAGACCCAGATCGAAGAGACCTTGGGGCCTGATGCAGCCGAGATTTTTAATTATTGTTACGGGGTTTTGCCTCAAGGCAACGCGTCTTTTGACCCCCATGGAGAGTTTAGTGGAAAGAATATATTCTATCGGGCACACTCTTTAAAGGAAGCTCAAGATCAGTTTCCCAAGCAAAAGGACGAAATTCGAGGTATACTTAAAGCGGGTATTCCTAAGTTATTGGCTTTGCGTGATCAGAGGCCGCATCCTCACACCGATCATAAAATATTGTGTGATTGGAACGGTTTGATGATCGCAAGTTTAGCCTTTGCCAGCCGGGTATTGGGCGAACCAAAATATGCCGAGGCGGCAGCAAGGGCCGCTGATTTTATTTTAGGCCAAATGACGGAAAACTCCCGCCTTTTGCACCGTTGGTGTGAGGGTGAATCAGGGATCGCAGCGACCCTTGATGACCATTCTTTTTTGATCTATGGTCTTCTGGAGCTGTACGAAGCTACTTTTCAAAGTAAATATCTTGATGCGGCCCAAGACCTGGCGGATATGATGATAAAATATTTTGCTGATCCTTCGGGAGGTTTTTACATGACGGCAAGTGACGCCGAGGATTTAATAATAAGGCCTAAAGAAGCCTATGATGGGGCCTTGCCTTCAGGGAATTCAGTTGCTGCTTTGGATATGCTGAAATTATATTCCTTAACCGGGAAAGATGTATATCAAACCCAAGCAGAAGCTTTGTTTGGCTGTTTTGCCTCTTCAGTGGCCCAAGCACCGTATGCCCATTGTTTTTTATTGTCTGCCCTGGATTGGCATCTGGAGGGGCCTCTCGAGATCACTTTTGAGGGAGCCGCTGATAATGCCGAGGTTGTCAAAATGTTAAAAATATTGTATAAACATTTTATACCCTCTAAAGCCGTCAAATCCATTCCAGGCTTGGGAAGGGGAAAGGCCCATATTTGTTTTAGGGGCACATGCAAAGCGCCCATTGACAGCGCCAGTGCCTTTGAAATGGCCATGGGAGGTTAATTATGATACAGGTTATTTTCTTGTCTTTATTGGTCATTACCTTATTTGCAGGGGCTTTTGCCTATTATGCCCCGAAAGACAAGCCCATTGACCCGATGAAATTCATGATGGATAGCAGCGGATATAGTTCAGAGGAGACGACCAATACAAAGAAAATACAGAAATTAAATATGTCAACCAATAAAGGTCTTGTTGAATTTCGAAGTGAGATGGATGATCTTGCCGCCCAACAGAATAAGATCATGGAGGCTATCCGTGATCAACAGGAATTACTGGCGAATACCAGTAAAGATGCCGCTGATGTCATGCAGAAGGCGCAAGACCAATCGGATAAGAACACCATCGATGTGTTACGGCTCAAAGAATTGACGGCGCAAATGCAGGATCAGCAGCGGTTGTTGATAGCCCATGGCCAGGTCCTGATCGACATGAACAACCGATTGACGGATAGCAGGCAGTTGATCACCGACCAGGTCGATCTGGTCCGTGTCAATACGGCATCTTCAATGGATTCCCTGCAGCAGCATTATAATGCCCTCAAAGACCAGGCCGATGGATTCTTTGATAAGGTGGGTCAGCATAATCAGGAAGTCAATGACCAGATCCAAAGGATGCAGGACCACTTGAAAGAAATGTCCCAAAATGCTTTGGAGAATAATGCGATACAGCAAGATAGTGCCATGGAACGTATAGGTCATATGCTGGAAAACGAGCATGAAAGCATGGCAAAATTAGCTGAAAAAGAAGAGGGCAATAAAGGACTGTTAGAGGAAGCCCAGCAAAATCTTCAAAATTCAAAAGAGGCATTTAGCGATACAGAGCAGCGGTCAGAGGATTTGCTCGAAAGAGAACGTGAAAAAGCCCAAGACCAGAAAGACATGCTCCAGCAGCGTATGGAAGACGAGGAGCAGCGGCTGCAGGACCAGCGGGATAAATGAAATTCATCAAGATCATTTTTTTTAGCTTGTTAGCGCTGGCTTTGATCGCCTGCGCCGGTGTATTTATATTCCTGCAAATCTTTGACACGGACCAGTATTTACCCCAGATCACTCAAAAAGCTTCCATTGCTTTAGGACGGCCCGTTTCCATTGGACATATGGGACTGGGGTTATCATCCAGGGGATTGACCCTGGATGCAGGGCCGCTGACCATCACGGATGATAAGGATTTTACTGCTCAGCCATTTATCAAGATCAACAGGGTCCGTGTCAGTCTCGATTTGAGTGCCCTGATATTCCAGCATCAAATTCGTATATCCCATATTCTTCTGCAGTCGCCGCAAATCCATTTTATCCGCGCTGAGGATGGAAGTATCAATATCCATAGTATCGGTCATGTAGATCTCCCCGCCGGTGATCAGACAACCGTCAATGCGGGGACTTCCAGTGCCATTCCGGGCCAATCAAAGGTCCTCATGCCCGGATTGACCGACGAGCAACTGCGGGTGCCGGTTAATACGGCCACTCACAGTAGCTCGCAATTTTTTAACTCTATGAAGTATGTGGAAATTCAAGACGCAGCCATTTCTTACATAGATCAAAGCCAGGATATGCCTCTGGACATTTGGCTGTCGAATATCAGTGCAACCATCAATGGTTTTTCTATAGATCCATCAGACCGGTCTGTCCGGATCAGCGATCTAAGGGTCCTTTTGGATCTTTCCCAATTGGACAATAAAGATATTTGGCCGGAAAATCAGGGGAGCTTGGTTTTTAAGAATATCACCGGATTCGTGAAATTAAACGTGAGTCAAATAGGAATGGGTGCGGCCGGGGGTCTTGTCGCCAACGGAGATATAACCACTACAAGCGTGATCATCAGAAAATTCAATATAATTAAACTGATCCTGTCCCATACCCTTGGTGTTTTTGGCGATATCGATAATATCCTTAGCGGCCAACTAAAGGTCAAATTAGGCGCGGATGACACCATTCTAAAGAACACAGAGATTAAGTTTTCTATCCATGACAAGGTTATTGATATCAGTGATCTCTTGGTCTCGACCGATATCTTTGAATTGACCGCCCATGGATCCGTGGACCAGGGTTCCAATATTGATATGCAAACGATACTGCATTTGAATCCGGATGTTTCCGCGGCATTGGTCAGCGACCTTGATGGGGTGAAATATTTGATGGATGACAGTAAACGTGTTACCATTGATGCAAGTCTTCAGGGGGTTGTCCCGCACTTGAAATATAAGCCGAATAAAGATTTTAGAAAGAAAGGTAAGAAAGCCATCAATGCCATGTTCCGACAGCTCTTCGGGGCTTAATATACGCTTAGACCTAAACGAGCGCTTGATCAAGTTTGATTTCGCCAAGATCACCTGTTCCAGTGAAATTGGAGGGGGAAAGACTTTGTCCCAATTTTGCCAGGGCAAGACCCTGGAAGAAGTCCTCGACCTGGATTTCAGGATGCTTGTCTCGGTCTTGAACCTTAATGCCGATGAGGAAGCTCAGTTTATTTTGTATATGGAATTAGACGCCCTGAAAGCAGCTATTGCCCAGTATTTGGGCATTGAATATGAAGGTGTTGATGTCGACCGCTGTAAAATTACTTCTGTAGAGCAAGGCGATGAATATATTGATATCGCCCTCGTGATCCTTCCCCCCAAAGAACTCCCCAAGATCCTTCCCTGCAGTCTCAGCGAACGCAAAGACAAATAGTAAGCACATATTGCTTACAATGCTTGCTAGGAGACTAAGTTGTTTCTTTGCCGCGGGTAATGAGGACTTTTCCGGTGCGTACCATTTCCAGGATCCCGAATTTCTTGATAAGGGCTTCGAATTCATCGAGTTCGGTGGTCGTTCCGGTCTGTTCGATGATGTAACAGCCTTGGGAGGCATCATCGATCCGGACATGGAATTTACGCGCATTTTGGGCCACAAACGCTTTGACGGCAGGAGAGGCCTTAGTTTTAAGCAGGGCTAATTCCTTTTCCACGGTATTGGCTGGATGTTCCCCGCAATGGATGACATCAATGAGCTTGTTGACATTCTTGATGATCTGTTCCAAAGTTTCCAAATCACCTATAGCCGTGATTGTCATACGCGAGAACTTAGGATTCACCGTGGGGGAGACCACCAGGGAATTGATATTATAACCGCGGCGGGCAAAGACCAACGCAATACGCACCAGCACGCCGGGTTTATTGGCCACTAAAACACTGATCGTATGTAAAGGCAGTTTATTCATTATGTAGACCCCGACGGTTTTTCCATTTTGGTGGTTGGTTTCTCCACGATCATGTGGAATGCTGATTTGCCGGCAGGTATCATGGGAAACACATTGTCTTCCTTGATGACTTCCGCATGGATAACGCAGGGGCCTTTATAAGACATGGCCTCGCGCATTACTTTTTCGCAGTTCTCAGGTTTGTCCATGTGGAAACCTTTGACGCCGTAGGCTTCTGCCAATTTCACAAAATCAGGATTGCCTTCCAGGTCCACGCCGGAAAGGCGGTTATCAAAGAATAATTCCTGCCATTGGCGCACCATGCCTAAATATTTATTATCAATGATGAGGACTTTAACAGGCAGTTTGTGGATGAACACGGTGGAGAGTTCATATAAGGTCATCTGGAAGCCGCCATCACCCACAATGGCCACGACCAAGTCCTTGGGAGCGGCAAACTGGGCGCCCACGGCGGCTGGAAAACCATAACCCATGGTCCCGGCCCCACCGGAGGATAGCCAGTAATTGCCTTTATCAGAAAGATAGAATTGAGCGGCCCACATTTGATGCTGGCCCACATCGGTGCTGACAATAGCCTTGCCTTTGGTCACTTTATAGCAGGTGTCAATGACCTGTTGGGCGGTCAGGCCATTATTTTTGCTGTATTTGAGAGGAAACTCTTTTTTATAATAGTCTAATTCTTTAAGCCATTCCTTGGTATCGAGGGGCTGGACCAATTTGGTCAATTCTTCCACCACTTCCTTGGCATTGCCCAGGACCCAGGCATCAGGCTTGACGATCTTATTGATCTCGGAAAAATCAACATCGATATGGAGCTTTTTAGCACCCACACAAAATTCATTATTGTTGCCGTTGATACGGTCGTCCCAGCGTGAACCGATGGACAGGATCAGATCGCAGTTGATCAGGGCTTTGTTGGCATAGGCGGTCCCGTGCATTCCCAACATCCCCAAGGACAGGGGATGGGTTTCAGGGAATTCGCCTTTGCCTAAAAGGGTATTGGTTACAGGGGCGCCTAATTTTTCCGCTAATTTTTTAATGGCCGCACCTGCGCGTGAGAGAACTGCGCCATGCCCCACTAAGAGTAAGGGTTTTTTCTTGCCTTTAAAAAGCTTGGCCATTTTAACAATATCAGCTTTATGAGGCGAAGGAGTGTCTTTTTTATATCCGGGAATGTCCATTTCCGGGTCAAGGCTTTCCCCGCTAAAGGGTGCCGAGGTAATGTCTTTCGGCAGATCGATCAAGACCGGGCCATGACGGCCGGTTTGGGCAATATGCCAGGCTTCTTTAATGATGCGGGGGATATCATTGGTATTTTTGACCAGGTAGCTGTGTTTGACCACAGGCATGGTGATGCCGGATATATCAGCTTCCTGAAAGGCGTCTTTACCAAGCATGGAGGTGATCGTTTGTCCCGTAAGCACGATCATGGGCACGGAATCCATCATGGCGGTCAAGATGCCGGTGACGGTGTTTGTTGCCCCGGGGCCAGAGGTGACCAGCACCACACCTGGTTTACCGGTGACACGGGCATAGCCGTCAGCCATGTGGGTGGCGCCTTGTTCGTGGCGGGTCAGGATCAATTTGATCTTGGAGCCGACCAGGGCATCAAAAATAGGGATGGCCGCGCCCCCGGATAAACCCCAGATATATTCAACGCCAAAATTCTCCAAACATTTGATCAGAGCTTCAGCGCCGTTAATGGCTTTTTTAGGTTGAGTCTTGGTAATCTTTTTAGTCATAGAATCCATTCTGGTAAAGGGGATATGATAGCATAAACCCCACGGGCTGCCAAAGTATTATTTAAGCAATTCGGCCAATTCGCCGTTTTCGTGCATTTCCGCTATGATGTCCGCGCCACCGACAAATTCCCCGTTGATAAAGATCTGGGGGATGGTGGGCCAGTTGGTGAATTCCTTGATGCCTTGACGAAGTTCTTCAGAGGCCAGGACATTATGCCCTTTGACAACAACGCCGTAAGATTGCAGGGTTTGCACGGCACGTCCGGAAAAACCGCACATGGGTTGTTCAACCGTGCCTTTCATGAAGATCACCACTTTGTTATTCTTGATATCTTTTTCAATTTCCTGGCGTAATTGATCCGTTAACATATTTTACTCCTGTTTTAAAAACCGTATTGAAATTTAACTTCACTCCATTTCGCCGGTGTAAAAGTCTTTAATCCCAAGGCATGGACTATTTGGAAAATATCCTTGATGGCAGCCATGACCATTTGCTGCTGTTTGAACACCGGCATCCCTTCAAAAGCAGGGGAGATCACAAAGGCCTGTAAATGGGCGCCATCATTCATGGGATCAAGCACATAGGCGCTGGATCCTGGTATCGCTGTTTCGATCCGTTGTTTGATTTCTTCCGTTGTCATTTTTTATTTTTCTTGAACCATTCAATGATATCTAGAGACTCATACAGCGCTTTGCCGTCAATCACAAGGCAGGGCACCTGGGGCTTGCCGCCAATTTTAATAAGTTCATCGCGGTACGCGGGGTTTTCATGGGTGTCCTTCATGGGAACCGTGATATTTTCCTTGGCCAAAAAATCCCGTACCCGTTGGCAATACGGGCAGGCCATAAAATGATATAAAGTAAGGGAATGCATCCGGCTATTTTACCAATTTTTCCACAAAAGCAATGACTTTTTCTTCCAACCGTACATTGTACAAACGGTTCATTTCCTGCAGGCAGGTGGGCGAGGTGACATTGACTTCGATCAAGTAATCTCCCAATATATCAATTCCGACGAAATGAAGGCCGAGTTCTTGCAAATGAGGCTTGAGAATGCTGATGATCTTTTTATCGTTGGCATTGACGGTCGTGGGCATGGGTTTGCCCCCGGCATAAAAATTATTTCGATGCTCACCGTCTTCGTGCATCCGTATCAAAGCGCCCAATATGTTCCCGCCCAAAAGCAAGATGCGCTTATCACCATTTTTTGGATTCGGGGATATATTTTTGGACCACAATGGCCTTGTTATAGCGATCGGTCAAGGTTTCCAGGATCACCTTGGTGTTAGTACATCCTGTTTTAATATGGAATACGCTTTGTCCTCCGAAGGCATTGGTGGGCTTGGCGATGATATTCTTGTGTTTGGCGATAAAATCCATCAGATCACTTTTATTGGCAGAGATGATGGTCGGTGGAGTGATTTTCTTGAACTGGCTGACCCATACTTTTTCATTAACAGTGCGTATACCCGAAGGGCTATTAATGACCGCGATATGCTTGGGCAAATGATCTAAGAACAGGGTGTTCAATAAATACTGTTCATCCACCGGGGGGTCAGGGCGGATGAAGACCGCATGAATATCATCCTGACTTAAACGCGCACTGTGCTCTTCTTTAAATGGCATGTGTGCGACAGCCTGGGGAATGACCTTGATGACATGAAAGTACACCTTACCTTCAACGAGGCTGATGCCGTCCTCAGCCAGGAAGTAGACCTCATGACCGCGGGTATGGGCGCCTAACATCATCATGAAGGTCGTGTCTTTTTCAAAAATCACCGTTTCCAAAGGATCCATTAAAAAGAGGAATTTCATGACAGTTTGCTCTCCAATTCTTTGATCTCCTGGCCCGCAGCGACACCGGCAATGCGTCCCAAGATACGGTAAATATCAAAAATGTTCAAATTATGTTCAATGCCGCAGTCTTTGCCGTATTTGTCCAGATGCGGGCACATTTTCTGGAATGACATGCCGCCGGGTGCATTCAGGCTTTCCCTGGAAGTTTTGTTGGTATGGGAACGGTAGAAGCCGCCGACAAAATTATTATCGATCTGATAGACGCACACTTCGCAGGGATTTTCCTCAATGCGGTGGATCGTTGGCACACCTTCCTGCAGGAGAAAATGGGAGATGGTCTGAGCATCCTTGCCGTGGACCAGGTCGTTGCGTTTTTTGCGGTTTAATTCCAGGATCTGCTGGGGGTCTTCGATGGAGATGACCCCTAATCCATAGGTGCCGGAATCAGATTTGATAAAAATAAATGGTTTGCTGTCAACATGATGTTCGTTGTATTTATTTTGGATCTCTTCAAATAATTTGACTGCCGCCTGGTAGAGGCGTTGCTGATCAGATTCTTTATTAACATCGACATGGTTCTCAACTTTATAAAGGCAGGAAAATTGCCAGGGGTCAATACCGACGATATCGGCAAATTCTTTGATCAAGCTGTTGGCAATGCGGAAATGTTCCGATTTAAGCCTGGCATGCCAGCCTGCGTGGATGGAGGGGACAATAGGGATTTTGATTTCTCCCAGCTCCTTGGGGATCCCGGCGGAGAGATCATTGTTCATGATGATCAGGTCAAAATCAGCGGTCCCTTGTTTGATCTTTTCCATGATGCGTTTGACGCAATAAACTTTAACGATCTGGCCCGTGGCCGTTTCCATTTCAACGGCACTGGCTGCCTGGGCGCAAAAAGAAGGCTCGTTAATAAAAAAGGTGGCAATTTTAGTGTCAAAGCCGGCCTTGGTGGCGATCTCCTGCAAGATGCGGACATTTTCAAGATACCAGGTGTTACGCGTATGCTCCTCAGCCACGATCAGGATCTTGGTAGCATTAGGCACGCGTGAGAGGATGGCTTTTTTGATGAGGCCTTCAGCATCTGCCAAACCATGCTCGCAAAGGTTATTGAAGCCCGCGGGAAAAAGATTGGTGTCAATGACAGCGATCTTAAAACCCGCATCACGGATATCTACTGATGTATAAAAGGGGGTGTTTAATTTTTCATGCTGCAAGAGCCATTGATGGATCGCTCCCTGCTGGCGATGGATGCAGGGCACACAGATGGCTTGCGAGAAATTTTGATTGACCGTTAATTTCATGTCCCCTAGTATAATACTAAATGATGATTAAAGCAAAGATTGAAACACTGCTCACCCAAGCTTTTAGGCCCACCTATCTGCAGGTCCTTGACGAAAGTCATAAACACGCCGGCCATGCCGGCGCCTCCCAAGGCGGCCATTATCAGGTCACTATTGTGTCCAAGGCCTTCGAAGGCAAAAAACTCCTGGAAAGCCACCGCATGATCTACCAGGCCCTTGAGCCCGTCAAATCATCCATCCATGCGTTGGCCATCACAACCAAGCCTTCAATTTGACAACCCCGAAAATAAATGTTATACCTTATCATTCTTCGGGAAAATTGACCTTCATGGGATTGATCGGTGTGTCATTAAAAAGGCCACTATTTTTTAATCTTTATAGAGAAAAATGATGAAAAATTATATTGAAAGAAATTTTTTAAAGGTCATTTTTGGGGCTATTTTCTCTACTTTTAGTTTGATCATGACAGTAGATTCATTGGCGGATTTTTCTGTGAGCCTTATTGAAAACAGACTTGATGGGAGCCAGACCTTAACAGGGCATGTGCCCCTGGATGTTAAGCAGGGTACAGCTACCTTTAAATATCATGCTAATTTAAACATCAGTGCAAAGGTCATTATGCCTTTGCAGAATCAAACACAGTTAAGCAGTTTGCTGCAAGATATTTATAATCCTAAAAGTCCCGATTTTCATCATTTTTTGACTCCTGTACAATTTGCTCAACAATTTTCCTCTTCTATAGTAGATTCAACTCTTGTTCAAGAATACCTTAAAAAAGAAGGGATTTCAGTAACAGGGCAATCTCTCAACGGTTCAATACTGAATGTGGAAGGACCATCAGCGGCTTTTGAACAAGCCTTTGGTCTGCATATCAATTATTATCAAAAGAGTGATGGCAGTGAATTTTTTGCTCCGGATACAGATCCAACGATCCCTTCAACTTTAGTAGGTAAGATTTTAGCAGTTGGCGGTTTGGATAATTTTCCTAAATATAAACCTCATTCTGCTAAATTGACAAATAGACTGCTGCCTAAAACCATTGGTTCAGGGCCGGGAGGATATTTGGCTCCGAGTGATGTGAAGACCGCCTATAATCTTAATTCTGTTACTGCGACCGGTTCGGGACAAAATGTCGCTCTTTTTGAACTTGATGGGTATTCAAGCAGTGATATTACAGCTTATAATTCTCAATTTGGCCTGTCCGGCGTGCCCTTGCAGAATGTTCTTATTGATGGTTTTAGCGGAGTGCCGAATTACGGTAATGCTTTTTCTCCGGGTGGTGCTTATGAAGTGACCCTTGATATTGAATTGGTAACAGCTTTTGCACCAGGCAGCAGTGATATTCTTGTTTATGAAGCGTCCAATACTACGCAATCCTGGATTGATGAGTGGACCAGGATTGCTACCGATGATAAAGCAAAGGTAATTAGTTGTTCATGGGGGGAGCCGGAACAGGATTCTCCGACTTTAAATTTTGATAATCAAATTTTTTCACAAATGGCAGTCCAGGGGCAAGCTGTATTTGTGGCCTCGGGTGATAACGGTGCTTTCGATGCCGGTGGAACAACATTAAGTGTTAATGAGCCTGCTTCCCAACCGTATGTTACTGCGGTTGGGATCAGTACGCTTACAACTAATGCTGACGGGACATATAATAGTGAAACTGCCTCTATCTACGGTGGCGGTGGAATCAGCGCGTATTTGTCAATTCCTCAGTACCAGGTCCCCATTGTTTTGCAATCTGCCCCGACATCCCTGGTATCGACCACGATGCGTAATTTGCCGGATGTTGTTCTGACAGCAGATGGTTCGACTTCCTATGCTTTTTATATCAATGGTTCTTGGGCAGGGTTTTATGGTTCTAGTTTATCTTCGCCTATTTGGGCTTCATTTATTTCCCTTGTCAATCAGGGGCTTGGGCAAAACGGTCCTGTGGGATTTGCCAATCCCTCACTGTATCAGATCGCTCAAGGCAGTAGTCATTTGAATGATTTTCACGATATAACTACAGGGAATAATCTTTATTATGCGGCGGAACCTGGTTTTGATGATGCTACGGGCCTTGGTTCATTTAATGGCCTTAATTTGTACAATGAT
>Ga0206794_1028_pt2 | contig 16494 bp, 11 predicted proteins | sample Alteio_BWOrgCont_70_FD_152877 | JGI IMG/M metagenome (GOLD analysis project Ga0206794, IMG submission 152877) | Enriched cells from forest soil in Barre Woods Harvard Forest LTER site, Petersham, Massachusetts, United States -... | ecosystem: Environmental > Terrestrial > Soil > Temperate forest >...
GTGGTGGCAAACGTGAGCCAATCCCTGACGCGCGTCGAAGGCTTTACCCGCAAGGATGGCAAGGGCCTGGCCGGAGCCATGATCGTCCTCGTTCCGCGACAGCCCTCTGCCTACAGGGCGCTGGTGCGGCGCGATCAGTCGGATTCCGACGGCAGCTTTTCGCTGCGCGACGTGCCCGCCGGCCAGTACACAGTGATCGCCATCGAAGACGGATGGAAGCTCGACTGGACCCGGAGAGATAACCTGGGCCGCTTCCTCGCCGGCGGAGTCGCGGTCGCTGTTGGCGACCGGCCGGACGCGGTTGTCTCATTGTCTCAGCCGGTGGCGGTGCAGGCTCGCTGATGCCGTCGCCTCCGACCGGCTACTTCGTGGAAGAGGGGGAGAGAGGATAGTCTATGAAGGTACCTGATCAACGTCACGGCGCTCTCGACAAGACCCACGAGAACAGCAGACCAGTGCGCTCGATGATGAGGAGATTCGCACATTGAAGAGGAAGTGGTTGCTTTCCATTTTGGCCGTGATTCCGGCCGTATTGATTCCCACGGCCATGATGGCCCAGGTTGCCCCCGATCGTGCACCCCGCGCTGAGAGCACTGAGCCCGTGTACAAGTACTGGGTCTATGGCGGCTACAGTTACACCAGTCTCAACCAGGTCAACCAGTCGCGCTACGGGCTGAGCGGCCTCAATTTCGACGTGACCCGCGATTGGGGCAAATACTTCGCGCTGACGGCGGATGGCGCTTTTTATTGGTACGCCTTTCGAAGCGGCAATCCCGGCAATCCCTCGGTGAGTATGGTGCTGTTTGGCCCCGAGCTGCATGCGCCCCTGTACGGGAAAGTCGGTGGCTTCTTCCGCGGCATGATAGGCGGCGAACACACCGGCGGCACCGGGCAGACCCCGCATATCTCCTTTGCCGGCGGCCCTGGCGGCGGGTTGTATTATGCAGTGAATCCGCACTGGGACATTCGCGCTTCAGGCGACTACATCGGCTCGTCGTTCTCGGTGACCAACAATTCCCCGCAACTCGGCAACTCGCCGCATTTGCGCTTTAACGCGCGCGCCGGTATCGGAGCGGTCTATCGGTTCTGAAGCGCTGGGGTCGCCTTGATCAGCCTGCTGCTGTCTGCGGCGTTACGTTGTACTTCAGCATGACGATCCCGCTGGGCCGCGTCTTGTTCTCGATCAGTTTGAGTTTGCAGCGCTGCCCTTCCGGCATAAGTGCCACTCCGCTGCCCAGAAGCACCGGCACGACCGCGATGTCGATCCCATCCACCAGCCCCGCATCGAGCAGATAGCGAAACAACACTCCGCCGCCGGAGAGCCAGATGTCCTTACCCGACTCTGCCTTCAATGCGGCGACCGTTTCGGGTACATTGCTGGCGACGACCGTGACGCCTCTGTGCTGATCGGGAACCAGCGTGGTGGAAACCACCATGCCTTTCATGCCCATGCTCTTCGGCGACATTCCGCGCTCGCGCATGGTTTCGTAGGTGCGCCGACCCATGACCAGCGTATCGAACTGGCCGTACAGCGCATTCCAATCGAAATCCGGATCCATCACGATCCAGTCGTACTCGCCGTTCGGGCCGGCGATGAAGCCGTCCAGGCTCATAGCGACGCTGTAGCATAATCGCCGCATGACGGCTGCTCCTGTGTAGGAACCCGATTATCCTTCTTCCGCCTCGCGCAGTTTGGCGATCACGGTGAAATCTTCCAGCGTCGTCGTATCGCCCTTGATTTCGCCGTGCGTGGCCAGTTCTCTCAAAAGGCGGCGCATGATCTTGCCGCTGCGGGTTTTGGGAAGCGACTCGGTAAATCGGATGTCGTCGGGCCGCGCCAATGAACCGATTTCCTTGGCCACCCACTTGCGCAATTCGTCTTTCAACCCCTCGCTGGGCTGGTGGCCGCTTTCGAGCGTGACGAATGCGGAGATGGCCTGGCCCTTCAACTCGTCGGGCCGTCCCACCACGGCGGCTTCGGCTACCTTGGGGTGGGCCACCAGCGCAGACTCGACTTCCATCGTCCCGAGGCGATGGCCGCTCACGTTGATCACGTCGTCCACCCGGCCCATCAGCCAGAAGTAGCCGTCCGCGTCCATGCGGGCGCCGTCTCCGGTGAAGTAGCAGCCCGGAACGTCGCTCCAATACGTCTTCTGATAGCGTTCCGGATCGCCATAGACGGTGCGCGCCATCGAGGGCCACGGCCGCCGGACCACGAGCAAGCCGCCGCTGCCCGCCGGCACTTGCACACCTTCGCGCGTGACCACCGCGGGCTCGATGCCGAAGAACGGCCGCGTCGCCGAGCCCGGCTTGGTGGGCACCGCTCCCGGAATCGGCGCGATCATGATGCTGCCCGTCTCGGTCTGCCACCAGGTGTCGACGATCGGGCATCGATTGTGACCGATCTTCTCCCGGTACCACATCCACGCTTCGGGATTGATGGGTTCGCCCACCGTGCCCAGCAGGCGCAGCGAATCCAGCTTGTGTTTCTCCACGTGTTCGTTGCCCCACTTGATGAAGGCGCGAATCGCGGTCGGCGCGGTGTAGAAGATGGTGACACGGTGGTCGTCAACGATCTTCCAGAACCGGGAAAAGTCCGGCCAGTTGGGAGCGCCTTCGTACATCAGCACGGTGGTGCCATTCTGCAGCGGTCCGTAAACAACGTATGAGTGTCCGGTGACCCATCCGATGTCAGCAGTGCACCAGTAGACGTCCTCCTCGCGCAGGTCGAAGACATATTTCGACGTGAGGTAGGTCTGCACCGCGTACCCGCCGGTGGTGTGGACCAGGCCTTTCGGCTTCCCCGTGGTGCCCGACGTGTACAGGATGTAGAGGGGATCTTCCGAGTCGAGAGGCTCGGCTGGACATTCCTCCGGCACGTTCGCGACGAGGTCGTGCCACCAGTGGTCGCGGCCTTCCACCATGTGCACCGGAGTGCCGGTGCGGCGATAGACCACCACGTTTTTGACGGTGTGGCAGGCTTTCATCGCTTCGTCGACGGTGCGCTTGAGCTGGATCTCGCCTCCGCGGCGGAAGCTTGTGTCCTGGGTGAGGATAGCCACGCAGCCGGAATCGTTGACACGGTCGGCGATGGCGTTGGCGGCAAATCCGCCAAAGATCACCGAGTGCACCGCCCCGATGCGAGCACAGGCCAGGAGGGCAATCGCCAGTTCCGGCGTCATTCCCATGTACACGGCGACGCGGTCGCCCTTCTGGATTCCCAGCGACTTCAGGGCATTGGCGAATTTCTGCACATCCGCATGCAGTTCGCCATAGGTCAGGCGGCGCACTTCGCCGGGCTCGCCTTCCCAGATCAGGGCCGTCTTGTCGCGCCGCTCGCCCAGGGCATGGCGGTCCACGCAGTTGTAGCTGAGGTTGAGCTTCCCGCCCACAAACCACTTGGCCCAGGGCAGGTTCCATTCGAGGACTTTGTCCCACGGCTTGAACCAGTGCAGATCCCCCGCTGCCCTGGCCCAGAATGCATCGGGATCCTGGATCGACTCCCTGTACATCTCCTCGTACTGCTCGAGGCTCTTGACGTGCGCCTCGGCGCTGAATTCAGCCGGCGGAGGAAAGACCCGATTTTCGCGAAGAGTGGAATCCAGGTCTTGATTTGAAATGGCGGCAACCGGAATGGAAGACATGCGAACGTCCTTTAGGGGAGGCGAAATCGAGAGGGTCCCCAGAGGCGCACCGGACCGCATCCATGGAGCGCCCTACCGAAGTCAATGTACCGAGATCGGGCTACGCCCCGCAAGTCGCGTCCCAACCTTGGCACCGCGACTTCATTTCAGGATTGGGAGAGGTGTCCCGTTTTCGGGGCAGGACGGATGAGTGCTACTTAGCCGCCGTAACGCTTCTGGTGCCAGATCCAGGCCGTGCGAATGATGTCGTCCAGTTGTGTGTAGCGGGGTTTCCAGCCCAATTCGCGGATCGCCTTATCGGAGCTGGCAACCAGCACCGCCGGATCACCCGGGCGCCGCGGGTACACGTCGGCAGGAATGGGATGCCCGGTCACCCGCCGCGCCGATTCGATGACTTCCCGCACGCTGAATCCGTGCCCGTTCCCGAGGTTGTAGATCAGCCTTCCCTCGGACTCCAGTTTCGCCAGGGCAAGCAGATGCGCGTCGGCCAGATCGGACACGTGAATATAATCACGCACGCAGGTCCCGTCGGGGGTGGCATAGTCCTCGCCGTAAATCCGGATCGAAGCGCGCCGCCCGAGCGCCACGTCGAGCACAAGCGGAATCAGATGGGATTCGGGCTCATGGGCTTCGCCGCGGGTGACGCCGTCCGGCCCTTCCGGCGCTCCTGCCACGTTGAAGTAGCGCAAAGACGCATAGTGCAGCCCGTGGATCTGGTTGAACCATCGCAGCATGTGCTCAAACAGCAGCTTTGATTCCCCGTATGCGTTGGTGGGCTGGAGGCGAGCTTCCTCGACAATGGGCACTGATTCCGGCTCCCCGTAAACTGCAGCCGTCGATGAAAACACCAGCCGCCGCGGCCCATGCGCCAGCATGGCCTCGAGCAAGGCCAGGCTGGAGGCGGTGTTATTCCGAAAAAAAGTCTCCGGCTTGACCATCGATTCGCCGGCCTCGATAAGAGCCGCGAAATGCAACACCCCGTCGAAAGGCTTGCCCTGCTCGCGTGCGGAAATGAAAAGGTTTTCAAGGAGAGCCCGATCCGCCAGTTCTCCTTCCACAAAATCCACCCCGGGCGGGAGCAGGTCGCGGCGACCGTGGCTGAGATTGTCGAAGACTAGCGCCTGGTGCCCCTGGGAAGCGAGGAGTCCGGCCACGGTTCCGCCGATGTACCCGGCTCCGCCGGTAACCAAAACTTTCACAAAAAGTAATTCCTTTCCGGAACACTTTGGGTTAATCTGAGTTTATAACACCAAACGATGTCGAACCGGACGCGTCTGATCTTACCGCCACAGGTGGCTGGATTTTAGCTTGTGCCTATCGATACAGAATTAAAGCGAAGCTTGCTTGATATAAGCCCGGTTCAAAGCTCCGATTTTTCCCTTGCTGCGTAAAGCGGAGTGGAGTGCCCTATGTTCGGCAAACCAACGGTTTTGAGGCAATTATGGCTGGCCCGGGTACCATACCATACAACTTTGTACGCATTTAGTTTTTGGTCTTCGTCTTATACACTGGTGGCAACGGTTTGCCGTTTTTCCCCATCCCAATTCGTAGGATTCTTTTTAGTCGGGTTGCGGAGCTGCAAGGAGTGCGCGTCTCTTTCCTATTACGTTCAAAGTCGATTGGGATTATCGTTGGGTACAGTGCAGGGTGGCGAATGCGTACCTCACTCGCTTGAAGCCGCTCTTCATATGTTTTCCAAAAAGGCTGGGACTCTAGCAAGCTTCAGGGGACCACGCCGCGTAACTTGGGGTTTTGCCGCTCCCCGGGATTCCGTCATTGGGACCTGCCACACCAATCCGTCTTTATCGGCGCAAAATTGAGGGATATGATTATGTCGGTAAATCGTTATTCAGCTTCAGCTAGAACCAGCTTTGATCTGCCGCCAGAACCACCCACCAAGTTGCCCGTGAATCGCCCGCAGGTTCGTGCCAACTTTGGGCTGCTCCCTGAACCGGAAAGAAGCCCGGCGTCCTTCATCACCAGCGCTGCGGTCAACCTAATCATCCTGGCCGCGGTTATTTACGTTGGGATGACCGCCCGGAGCGTCATTCAGGCCCATCGCTACGAACAGACGGAGTTGATCTTTCCTACGACTCCTCCGCCTCCGCCTGCTCCGTTGAAGATAAAGATACCGCCGCCGCCCAAGGTGGAAGCCCCGAAGCTGCCTGAAGTCAAGCTCGATGCACCCAAGATCAATATGCCGAAGATCGAGAAGAAACCCGATCTGAAGCCGCTGCAGATGGAAGCCAAGACAGCCCTGCCGACGGTGAAGCAAGCCAAGCCCTCTATTATTCTTGCTCCCCAGCCCAAGGCAGCCCTGACCGCGGCCGCTCCGGCCCAGGTGCCGCAGGCCAAGCCGTCGACCGCACCCGTTCATCTGGGCGAGACTTTCGGCGTAACACCCAATCCCAACGCCACCCGGCCCGCAACCGTAGCGGCCATCGGCAACCCATACGGCGGCATGGAAGGACCGGCCGTTGCCCCCCGGGGCGTGGTCGGCTCGGCCGGCATCGGCAATGGAACCAAGGCAGGTTCGAATGCCGGGACGGTAGGCAAGGTGGCTTCGGCCGGAATTCCGGCCGGAACCGGTACCGCTGCCACCTATACGGGAGGGAAAGTAGCTTCTGCCGGTATTCCTGCAGTGCAGGCCGCGGTCGCGCCCACTCCCGCCGTGGTCGCGGCTCCCAAAACAACCACTCTTGAGGTAATTTCCAAACCGCCGGTGCAGTACACCAGCGAAGCGCGCGCCCTCCGCGTCCAGGGGGATGTAGTTCTGCGGGTTACCTTTACCGCCGCCGGTCAGGTGCTGGTCCAGGGCGTGATTCACAGTCTGGGCCACGGCCTTGACGAAGAGGCTCGACGCGTCGCCGAGCAGATTCGCTTCCATCCGGCCACCCGAAATGGCCAGGCGGTCGATTTAACTACCAATATTACGATTACCTTCCAGTTGGCTTAGGATCAAAGAAGCATGCATGCTCAGCAACGGCGGTGAGCAGTGGCGGATGGAACAAACTGTGCAATCGACCCAACGCAAAACCGGAGATTCGGTATCCCCAGGGCCTCGCATGACTCCGGTTTCGCCGCAGCACCTATAGATCTAATCAGGAGTTAACAATGAATTCTCGGAAGATTCCGACAACCTTGCTGCTTATCGCCTTGGGTACGACCTGCGCGCTCGCAAAGAAGGAACCCAAATATGAAGCTGTCCACCCGCTTACCCCAGAGCAGCAAGCATTGGTCGTGAAGGCGATCGGTCAGGAAAAGGTTCTGATCAAGAGCATCCAGCAGCGTACCCCCCTGGTGGAAACATATATACAGGACACCCGGCCCGACGTAAAACTCTACCAAATCCCGGTCGCAGATACCTACATGCTCAGCCGCGTTGATTTTGGGAAGGCCTTTTACGACAAGGCCTACCAACCCCGCACGGCTTCGAACAAAGGCGGATGGTTCAAGGGGTCGATGGCCTCGATCATGAACCTGACCAAAGCCCTGGGCCTGGACACCAAGTTTACCTACAATCCGACCGGCTTCATGCAGATGATGTTCCTCGACCCTTCCGGATTCGATACACAGCACTACCAGTTCAACTACGTGCGCCGCGAGTTTCTAGGTTCGGTTCGGACCTGGGTGTTCGACGTGCATCCCAAGGTCTCCGGCATGGGCCGCTTTTATGGCCGCGTGTGGATCGAAGATGAGGACGCCAACATTGTCCGCTTTAACGGTACCTTCACACCGCCAACCAACGAAGACTCGTCCAAGTACTATTTCCACTTCGACAGCTGGCGCATGAACGTGCAGCCGGGAATCTGGCTGCCCGTGGCCGTCTACGTTGAGGAGAGCCAGCGCACCGAGGGAAACAAGACGGTTGGCCTGAAGGCCCAGACCCACTTCTGGGGCTACTCGCTCAAACTGCCCACCCGTGACAGCGAGAACGTGAGCGTCAAGGTGGAAGATGCCGAGGACAAGAGCGATGACTCCCAGGACATGAGCCCGCTGCAGGCCTCGCGTGAATGGGTGACCCAGGCGGAAAACAACGTGATCGATCGCCTCGTCGAGGCGGGCCTGGTAGCGCCCTTGACGCCCAACGGCTTTGAAACCACCGTGCTCGAGCAGATCGTTACCAACCTCGCCGTGCCCAACAACCTGGCCCTGAGCAGCCCCATCCACTGCCGGATCCTGCTCACCAATACGATCGAAACCACGACCGTTGGCAATACGATCCTGCTCAGCAAGGGCCTGATCGACACCATGCCCCGCAACGAAGCGACGATCGCGTCGGTCATCGCCATGCAGGTGGCGCACATTACGCTCGGCCACCACATCGACACCCGCTACGCCTTCAACGACCGCCTCCTGTTCCCCGACGAAGCGACCTTCCAGCGCATCGACATGTACCACTCCGATCACGATAATGAGGAGGCGGCGAAAAAGGGTCAGCTCTATCTTGAAGCCTCGATGTACAAGGATCAGCTCCCGACCGCGGGCTTGTTCTGGGTGCAACTGGCCGACCGTGGACATGTGCTGAAGTCGCTTAACACTCCCAAGTTGGGCGATTCTCTACTCCGCACCGATGGGACGCCCTGGATGACGCAGCTCGCCCAGTCCGCCCCAAAGATCAACTGGGACGACCTGGCCCAGATTCCAGCGCTGCCGCTGGGGAGCTGGCTCAAGACCGATCCATGGGATGATCGCGTTCACCAGCTGAATGCCAAGCTGTACGCGCCCTTGAACCCGCGCGACAAGATGCCGCTTGAGGTCACGCCGATCTTCTTCAAACTGCAGCGTTACAGCGCCGCCACTGTGGCGCCCAATAATGCCGCACCGGCGGACCGGCCGGCCAGCGGAGATCCCAACAATTCGCCCACGCCGACCGCCACTCCCGGGCCGGGAACCGCACCACCCTCGGCTGCGCAACCCGCAGTCGGAGATTCCTCGGCTCAACAGCAACAGCCGCCAACGCCGACCCCGCAGCTCCGTTAGAACTTCTGTATTCAATTCAGGCCGGGATGAGATGCTCGTCCCGGCCAAGGCTTGTCTGCTCTATTTTTCCGGATGCCGATTGAGGTGAGTACCGGCACTTAGACTGGACTCAGTTCATGACCATGAGACGATCCGCAGTTGTTCTTTTATTTGTTCTTATTTTCTCGGCGGCCTTTGCCCACGCACAGGTAGTGGAATCCGCCACGGCCCGCCAGTTCACCATCACCGCCGGCGCGTTAGGCTCGGCCTTCAATCCCCACGACAGCAACGCGGGCGCTTATGCCGGGGGGACGAATTACCTCGTTGGACCGGGCACGTATGTCGACGTGCACTTTACCCACTGGTTCCAACTCGAAGCAGAGGCCCGCTGGCTGCGGTTCAACGAGTATGACGGTGAACACCAGGACAATTATCTTCTCGGTCCTAAGATTCCCATCCATCGCTTCGGACGTTTCGATCTCTACGGCAAGGCCATGGTCGGCTTTGCGAAGATGACTTTCCCTTACAACTACGGTTACGGGACTTTCACCGCATTGGCTTACGGGGGTGGCGTCGACTACAGGCTCTCGCAGAAACTCACGCTGCGGCCCATCGATTTCGAATTTCAGCAGTGGCCGGTCTGGCTCGGCAATTCGTCGCTGTATCCCTACGGGATAAGCATGGGAATCGGGTACCGGGTATTTTAGATGTCACCGGGCATCGATGCTGGGTCGCCGTGATCGGGGCAGGCGTTGTGGGCCTCGCAGCAGGCCTGCAACTGCTTCGCAGGGCAGCTTGGGGCTTCCAATTATTCGTGCCGCAACGCTTCCATCGGCTGCACGCCTGCGGCGCGCCGCGCCGGAATCCAGCTTGCCGCCAATGAAACAAATGCAAGCAACATCGCAGCGCCTGCCAGGCTGGATAGATCCTGGGGTTGCAGCCCATACAAGAGCGACCTGACAAGCCGGGTGAGCACGAGTGCGATCGCAAGACCCGAGCCAATCCCAAACAAGCCGAGCCACGAAGCCTCGCCCAGCACCATCGCCAATACTCTTTGAGGCAACGCGCCCAACGCGAGGCGAATGCCAATCTCGTTCGTTCTGCGCGCCACTGAGTACGCCATCACGCCATACACACCCACGCACGCCAGGGCCAGTGCAAGCACGCCAAACCCTGCTGTCAGCGCCGCGAAGATCCGCTCCTGCTGCATCGTCGCGTCAATCTGCTCGCGCTGCGTGCGCACGTCCATCAGCGGCAAATCGGGATCGATGGATTGGACGGCCTTGCGCAGGGCAGGAGCAAGACTGGCCGCATTCTGCCGCGTTCGAATCTCGTAGGTCGCCCCGTAGTCCAGGTTAGAAGCCTGAACATAGGGCTCAAAGAAAATGGCCACCAGGTCCTGCTTCAGGGTCCAGTACCGCGTGTCTGCGCAAACTCCTACCACCTCGACCAGGTCGCCCTGCTTGCCCTCGCGGGGATGCCAGTGCGCGAGAAAATGGCGCCCCACCGGATTCATGCCGGGAAAAGCCTTCCGTGCCAGAGCCTGGCTTATGACCGCGACTTTGGGGGATGTGGCTGTATCCCTCGCGTCGAACTCGCGACCGGCAATGATCGGGATGCCCATGGTTTTGAAGAAGCCTGCGCCCACTGCATTGTTGGGTGCGGACTGCTCCTTGTTCGAATCCAGCTTCTGGCCCTCGGGCAGAAAATTTGTATTCTCCATGCTGTCGGAGATCAACGCGACCTCAGAGAGAGTGACCGCATCCACGCCCGGCACCGTGCGCAATCTTTCTTCAATACGTCGATGCAAAGCCAGATCAGCCCCGGGTGGATAGCGCGAGTCGGGTTGGCGAATCGCGAACAACAACAGGTGATCGCTTCGAAATCCAGGATCCACATGCGCCAGGTTATACAGCGTTTGCATAAAAAGAAATGCACCGGTCACCAGCACCGTGGAGAGCATCAACTGAAAGGCGACGATTGCCTTTCCGCCAAGTCCCTTGCGGCGGCGTGTTGAAGTCTGTGCCGTCTCCTTCAGTCCCGAACTCACCTCGGTCCGCGTCGCAACCCAGGCGGGCGCGATGCCGAAAAGCAGTCCGGTGGCCAGCGTCACAAGTGCGGTGAAGGCGAAGATCCTCCAATCGAAACCGGCATCGAACTGCGCCTGTTCCCAGGGATTGGATAACAGCGAAGGCAGCGCATTGCGTCCCAGGAAGGCAAACGATAGACCGGCCACGCCTCCTATTGCCGAAAGCAGCATGCTCTCAGTGAGTACTTGCCGCAGGACCCGCGACCGGCCCGCACCGAGGGCCAGGCGCACGCTCACCTCCCTCTGCCGCGCCGCCGACCGTGCCAGCAACAGGCTGGCAATGTTGGCGCAAGCCAGAAGCAGTACCAGGCCCACCACAGCCATCAAGACCGTGATTGGTTTCCCAAAGAATTGCCGGGTCAAAAACAAACCGCGGCTTCCATCTCCCAGCCACAAACGAGGCATCGTGTCAGACGAGTTCGGCCGCAGCGAGGCCTGAACCGCGGCATCCAGCGATACGTTGAGTGCCGCCTGCGCCTGCTCATCAGAGACTCCGGGGCTGGTCCGGCCCATGATATTCAGCCACCACATCTCCGGACTGGCCTCGCCGATGAGCGATCCCCCTTTGCCGCGCGGCTCCACCAGAGGCTGAGCGCTGAATGGAAAAAACAAATCCGGAGCGGCTTGCACATTTTTGGCCCCTGTAAATCCGCGCGGCGTCACGCCGATGATGGTCACGGGAACCATGTTCACCTTGATGGTCCGGCCGATGACGGAGGCGCTGCTGCCATAGGCGCGCTGCCAGAACGAAGTGCTGAGCATGGCGACCGGCCCCGCTCCCCAAACATCGTCCGTCGGAGAAATGGAACGGCCCAGTTGCGGGCGCACTTGCAATTGCTCAAAGTAGTTTCCGCTGACCAACTCGCCCTGGACGATCTGCGCCGTGCCTTCCACCGTGGCATTCATCGTGCCTACAGCTTTGAAGGCAAACAGATCCTGAAGCACGCGGTTGTCTCTGCGCAGTTGCTCGAACACGGGGTAGGAGAACGAAGTACCGCCCATCCCAGTGGACGTGTCGTCCGAGATGCCCCACATGTTGGAAACAGCAACATGCTTGTCGCCTGCCCAGTGGAAGAGCCGCAACTCTTCAGGATGCGGAACGTCGAGCCGATCGAGAAGCAGCCGCTTGGCGATGGAAAAGATCGTGGTATTCGCGCCAATGGCAAGCGCCAGCGAGAGCACGGCAAGCGAAGTGAAGCCGGGGCTTTTGAATAAAATGCGCATACCGTAGCGCAAGTCGGCGACAACTTCGTCCCACCAGTGCAAGCCGAGGGAGGCACGCATCTCTTCCTTATGCTTGAGCATTGGTCCGAGGGCGATGCGGGCGCGTCGCGCAGCCGCATCGGGCGAAAATCCCGATCGAATCAGGTCCCGGGTCAGGATCTCGCGATGGCATTCCAGTTCCGACTCCATTCGCTCTTCCAACTCATCGCGCCGGAAGATGGCTCGGAACCAGGAGTACAACTGCGAACGGATTCGGGCACCGATTGATGTGAGACTCATGCTCCCTCCGGCGTTGCGCGTAGAATACTTCCAATTACGCTGGCCATCCGGTTCCACTTCTGGGTCTCTCCGGCCAGTCGTTCGCGCCCGGCGCGTGTGAGCTTGTAGTACTTCGCCTTCCGATTGTTCTCGCTCTCACCCCACTCGCTCGCGATGGCGCCCTGATGCTCCAATCGATACAGTGCGGGGTACAAGGATCCCTGCTGAATCACCAGTTCCTCGCCTGAAAGTTGCTGGATGCGCAACAAGACTCCATAGCCGTGGAGCGGTCCAAGCGAAACCGCCTTCAAGATCAGCAGGTCCAGAGTCCCTTGCAGCAAGTCAATTTGTTTTTCCTGCTTCTCTTTTGCCATCCAGCCTCTCCTCGGCGATCTAGGAAAGAGAGTATCCCAACTCTCCTAGTACGTCAAGGAGAGACGGCAGTGGCACCAAGCGGTACTAAGTGATTCGGCTCGGTTCATTGACGAGAGCTTACTCGGATCGCAGCGAACTAATTGGATCGACGTTGGCTGCCTTCAGAGCGGGAACGAGGCTGGACAGAAGCGTCACGATCGCCAGGAGCAGGGCCGATGCGGCCAGCACCATCGGATCCCAAGGCTTCAACCCGAAAAGCATGCTGCTTGCCTCGCGCCCGGCAAGCAACGCGAGCCCGGTTCCGGCCGCAAGCCCAACCAGGAGCATCACGACCGCCTCAACGAGCAAGCCACCAACCACGCGACGGCGGCTCGCCCCCAGCGCGATGCGGATTCCGATTTCGCCACGTCGCTGGGCCAGGAAATATGTCAGCACACCGTACAATCCCACCACCACGAGCAACGCGGCGAGGATACCGAAGAATCCCGACAGCAAGGCCATCATGCGATCGCCGACGAGATTGTCACGGATTCCCTGCTCGAAGTCGTAGAACTGCATGATTGTTCCCGGATGCTTCTGTTCGAACATGCGCCGCACAGTCTCGACGGCCGATGAGCGGTCGCGCCCGGCAAACATCATGGCCAGGAACGGTCCCTGCGCGGTCACAGGGAACTGGTCGATGGGCACGAAGGCCATCGGCGGCGTTTCATCGCGCAGATCGCCGTACTTCGTGTCCGGAATCGTCCCAACGATCTCATAGGTACGCTCGGGATACTGCGGTTCCGGCCGGACGTGCACATGCTGGCCGATCGGAGACGGCGTACGTATATATTTCCGGATGAAAGTCTGGTTCACGACGAGCACCAGTGGAGAATCGTTGGTGTCACGGTCGGTGAAGTTGCGGCCGGTCAGCAGCGGAATGCCGAGGGTCGCGAAGTAGCTGGGACTTACATAAGTGAACTTGCTCGATCCATCCAGCGCATCTACCTGCACGTGGTGGCTCCAGCTGCCGCCGCTCAAAGGAACATTTGTAGTGCCGGCCGCATTCTCGATACCGGGCAGGGCGCGCACGTCCTCCACCAGTTGCCGTTTATAGGCGGCAAGGTTCTCGGGCTTGATCTTCATCATCGGAAAATTGAAATACCCAACGCTGATTCCGCTCTCCCTGAAACCCGGATCGACGGTCATCAAATTCCGATAGCTGCGCACAAAGAGCAACGCGGCCACGAGCAGAACCATGGAGACGGCTACCTGAGTGATGACCATTGCACGCTGAACCGCGAACCTTTCGCGGTTGCCCGCAACGCCGCGCTCGCCCGACCTCATCGCGGTGATAGGGTTCGCATTTGCATTGCGCACGGCCGGCAACGTCCCGAAGACGACGCAGGTAGCAACCGAAACCACGGCGGCAAACACCAACACGCGCCAGTCGGGAAGGATAGTCAGATGAATCGAGTTCTGGCTGGTGTTCAACGCGTTCACGAGCGCCCGGCTCAGGGGCTGCGCGAGGGCAATGCCGAGCGCGGCGCCGATCATCGCGAGCAAGGCGCTCTCGAGCAGGATCTGTCGCAGCACTCGACCACGGGACGCGCCAAGGGCCATGCGAATCGCCACTTCGCGCTGTTTGCCGCTGGCCCGCGCCAGCATCAGGTTGGCGAGATTTGCGCAGGCTATCAGCAACACCAGTCCGGTGATGGCAAGAAGAAGCTCCAGCGATGAGTTGTACTCGTTTCGCAGATAGCTCACCCCGGCTCCAGCCGGATACGCGGCCAGCCGGAATGCCTTGAATGCCTTTATCGTTTCCGGACTATATCCCTCGGGTGCGGTCCTTTCAAAAAGTCCGGGGCTCAGGGCGTTGAAGTATTCCGTCGCATGCTGCAGATTCCAGCCTGGCTTCAGACGGCCCATCACGGAGAGTGCAAAGACCTCGCGGCGCGGATTGGGAGGCGTACAGGTGGGATAGGCAAGATCAAACCGGTCACCCACCACCAATCCGAAAAAGGATGGCGGCGTGACACCAAGCACCTGCACTGTTTTTCCTTCGACCATGAGCGTGGAGTTGGCAGTGATCGGCGCTCCGGCCATTTCCGATTTCCAGAAGGCGTAACTCGCGACCACCTTCGTCAAGTCGCATCCGGCCTCATCCTGCGGCTCGATCAAGCGCCCCTGCCAGGGCGGGACGCCGAGCACGTTGAACAAGTTTCCGCTGACCTCGAGGCCATACGCACGATGCGCATCGCTCGGCTTTCCCAGCAGCATCTCGTCCGTGCGCCAGGCAAAAATGCCGGAGAAGGGATCGTGATGATCCTTCACCTCCTGCCACATGGGCACAGTGAAGTTCCCCACCAGCCCGTTGTTGATTCCAAAACCTCCATTGCCTCCCGCAATCCGAACCTCGGCAAGTTCGCCAGGCTTCAACACCGGCAGGCTCCGCAGCCGCACCGCGTCGAGAAGCTCGAAGATCGCCGTGTTTGCCCCGATGCCGAGCGCCAATGTTCCAACAACAACGAGCGAGAAGCCGGGACTCTTCACAAATCCCCGCAGTGCCGTTCGCACATCGCGCCCCAGGCTTTCGAGACCCAGCGCCGCATCCTCTGCCCCCACGCGCTCGCGCATCGCGGACGGACTTCCGAATCGCAGACGTGCTTCCCGCTCAGCCTGCTCACGGCTCATTCCTCTGGCCATGTTGTCGTCGATGCCCATCTGCATGTGTTCCAGCAATTCGGCCTGAATCTCGCGGTCCATGCGCGACCGCCTGCCAAGCATCACAATGCGACGGAGAAGTGCCATCACTCACCTCATGCGAAACGCAGAATTGCGTTGACGCCCTTGACTACCTGCTCCCAGTTCTTTTCGCGGCTGGCGAGTTGTTCCCTGCCGGCCTTGGTGAGCGCGTACCACCTTGCTTTTCGCCCGTAATCCGTCACCGCCCAGTTTGCGCGCACCCAGCCGTTCTGCTCCATGCGGTGGAGTGCGGGATACAGGGAGCCTTCTTCCACGATGATCAGTTCGTCGGATACCCGGCGAAGATGCATGACGATGCCGTACCCGTGCATCGATCCAAGCTGTGAGAGTGTTTTGAGGATGAGTAGATCGAGCGCGCCCTGAAGGTCATTCTTGGCCATGGTTTCCCTACCCTAGACATCAAGGGTAGGATAACCGTACTACCCATTGACCCTAGACGTCAATGGGAAGGAGAGGTGGCGGCGTAGCAAACGAAAAGGGCCGCTCCGGATTGGAGCGGCCCTTTTTTCTTTTTCGTTATCTGGAAGCCGGCACGATGGTTTATGCCGGTGACGGCGAGCCTTCGGGATGGATCGGACCGCCCCGCGAGCCCTCCGGCTTGAGCACCTGCTGTACACTGCCGCCGCCATCGCCGGGCGAAGCGAGGATGGAGCGCATGGGCGGCAGTTGCCTGCCCTCGATCAGCATCTTCACTTCCTCGGCGTCGATGGTTTCGCGTTCCAGCAGTGCTGCCGAAATGCGGTGCATCGCGTCCTGGTTGGCGTTGATGATGGTGTACGCCGACTGGTAGGCTTCGTCGATCAGGCGCCGTACCTCGAGATCGATCTGCCGGGCTGTTTCTTCGCTGAAGTCGCGATGCTGCGCGATTTCGCGGCCCAGGAAGATCTGCTCTTCCTTCTTGCCGAAAGTCAGCGGACCGAGCCGGCTCATGCCGTACTCGCAGACCATGCGGCGGGCGAGGTCGGTTGCGGTTTCGATGTCGCTGCCCGCGCCGGTGGACATCTGGTTGAGGAAGATCTCCTCAGCGCATCGCCCGCCGTAGGCCGTCGCCAAGCGCGTTTCAAGGTACTCCCGCGTGTAGTTGTGGCGATCGTCGGGCAGGTAAACAGTAACGCCCAACGCCATCCCGCGTGGGATGATCGTGACCTTGTGAATGGGGTCGGAGTGGTCGCGCAGGTACGACACCAGCGCGTGGCC
>Ga0206794_1166_pt1 | contig 16475 bp, 14 predicted proteins | sample Alteio_BWOrgCont_70_FD_152877 | JGI IMG/M metagenome (GOLD analysis project Ga0206794, IMG submission 152877) | Enriched cells from forest soil in Barre Woods Harvard Forest LTER site, Petersham, Massachusetts, United States -... | ecosystem: Environmental > Terrestrial > Soil > Temperate forest >...
ACTGATAAGGTTAGAGATTACCGAGCTGATCTTGTCCCTGTCGGCATTGATTTCTATGGGGCTGGCTGCTGCCAGGGTAATTGTATGCGTTGTAAGGATCAGCCTGGTTTCGTCCACTATTTCCTGCAAAAGCTGGCCGAGGTCAAAATGCTCTTTTTTAATATCGATCTTACCGGCCTCCAGTCGCGCAATATTCAGAAAGCCGTTGATCATTGTGGTCATCCTTTTTACCTGCATGTTTGCCCTTTGCATGGCGCCGGTCAGGAAGGTGTCGTCACTTCCCTTTAATTTAGCATTAGCTACCTGGATGATTGCCGTCAACGAGGTAAGCGGTGTCTTTAGCTCATGGCTCACCATACCTATAAAATCATTTTTCCTGGCTTCATCCAGTTTTCTTTCGGTGATGTCTCTCGCTATTTTTGATAAGCCGATGATATTGCCCTGTTTGTCTTTTATAGGCGAAATCGTTAAGGAAACGTCCAAAAGCCTGCCTTCTTTGGTCATTCTTCGCGTTTCAAAATGCTCCACCCGTTCCCCGCCTTTTAAACGTGCAAGTATGCGGGGCTCTTCATCCTGCCGGTCGGGCGGTATCAGCTTGTAAATCGTTTCACCAATAATTTCCTGCGCCGTATAGCCAAACATTCGTTCTGCTGCGTCATTCCAGCTGGTAATCACACTTTCCAGTGTTTTGCTGATGATGGCATCGTCCGAAGATTCAATAATAGCTGCCAGCTTCGCTCCTTTTTCCTCTGCCTGTTTAACCTCTGTGATATCGATAGCCATCACCAGCCCGGCGTCCACTTCGTCAAGCTCGTTTTTTAACGGTACAAAGTGCACAATATAGTTCTCGCCGGTTGCCGCCTTGCGCTCTATCGAAAACTTTTCGCCGGCCATCATACGGTCGTACAGATGTTTCGAAGCCACATACCGTTCGGTCTGTCCTATTTCTGTCGGGTGCTTTCCCTCATAGTCTCTCCGGTCATAACCCAACTTATCCATCAGATCGCCCTCAACGATTATGTACCGGTGGTCTTTATCGATCACGATGATCAGCGAGTTCGGTATATTAAAGGCGATAGACCGGAAAAGCCTTTCGCTTCGGGCAGTACTTGCCTGGGCTTTTGCAAGTTCCTCGTTCGTGGTAGCCAGTTCTTCATTTACCGCGGCAAGTTCCTCGTTGGTAGCCGCCATTTCTTCGTTCATCACCTGCAGTTCTGTCGCATTTTCTTCTATCCTGCGCCGTGCAACCACTTGCACAGTGTTTTCAAGTACCCATACGGCTACCTTTGTAACCTTTCCTTTTTTGTTTTTTATGGGCGAATAAACGAAGGTTACAAATATCATTTCCTCTTTCCCGTGCCGTATCAGCATCAACTCCACCTCGTTGGCATAATAGGGTTCGCCGTTTTCCACCACACTGTTTAAGGCCGCTTCATAATAGGGCCGGGCTTCGGCAAAGGAATCCCAATAAAATTTCCCGGCGATTGCATCATAAGGTTTGCCTGCAACCTCCAAAAATTTATCGTTAACAATTTCGCTAATAAGGGTGGCAGCGTCCAAAATGCAAATACCAATAGGGGCGTTTAGCACGATATTGTGTAAGTCCTCGCCGCTGGTTATTTGCATTATGAATAAAATAATTTCTTAAATGTAAACATAAGTGAATTTTAACTAAAAGTGTTTTAAAAAAATCGCATGAATATATCCGCCGGAAGTTTATCGAATACTGTTTTCATGCAAAACTGCCCGGTTATGTAGAATATCCCGACAAGTATCACATTAATTTTTCTTATCAGAACGGCTTGTGTACTTTTATAGAAACAAAAAAGAATTGTAACAAAAAGAGCCTGTAAATCATCCAATTATCACCAAATAAACAACACAATGAAAACTGTTATACAATTCGGAGAAAACGTAGAAGGCTATAACATTCCCGTTTTAAACGAACGGGAAATCAGGGCTTCGGCGGGAATATTATTTTTGGGCCTGATCATCTCATTAATGGAAATTTTGTATAGAAGTGATTTTTTACCGGTTAAATATTTTATAACAATTTTCCTTACCGATTTTGCCATACGTGTTTTTATTAACCCAAAATTCTCTCCTTCCTTAATAATCGGGCGTTTAGCCGTGCGGAACCAGGTCCCTGAATACGTGGGGGCCGCGCAGAAAAAAGTTGCCTGGATAATCGGCCTGGCTTTGTCGGCCACGATGTTCATTTTCATGGTAATTGTAAATTCCTACAGCCCGATAACAGGCATTATTTGTCTTATTTGTTTGATATTCACCTTTTTTGAGTCGGTTTTTGGCATTTGCCTGGGATGTAAATTTTATAAAATGATCTACGGAGACAAAGCCCAATACTGCCCGGGCGAAGTTTGCGATGTAAAATCAAAACAGGATATCCAAAAAATATCCGGGTCGCAGTTGCTGATCGTTTTGGGATTTATCGTATTCATTTCCTCTACGGCTTTCTTCTTTAATGATTTTTATAGTAAAACACCGCGTGACTTGTTCGGGATCAACAGTACAGTAAAACACAGGTAGAGACGCAATATTTTGCGTCTCAAAACGGATGATAGCGTTTATTGAGATCAATTTCAGACATCAAGATCCAAACGCAAATGGAGACGCAAAATATTGCGTCTCTACGTAATTCGAAATTGATAACGTTAATACGATGATGTGAAATTATATGGAAACTGAAGCCCCAATTTATTCCATCCACGATAGCCAGGCAAATTTTACTGCCCCAAAAGGTGTATTGGAAAATTATTTCTCCAGGTTCCGAAGAAACATCATCGGCCTCCATCAATTTTTTGAATCCCCTTTTGGTAAAAAACAAATAATTTATGCCGACTGGACTGCTACCGGCAGGCCCTATGGGCCAATTGAAGAACGCATACAAAACGAGATACTGCCCTTTCTCGGCAATACACATACAGAAACTACCATTACCGGCACATTGATGTCCAAAGCTTATGACGAGGCTAAGGTTATAGTTAAGAAACATGTAAATGCCAACAGCGATGACGCCCTGATTTTTTGCGGCAGCGGGATGACGGCTGCGGTGAATAAGCTGCAAAGGATACTTGGGTTAAGGATGCCGGAGCGAATGATGGATTACATGAAAAAGGAAGCTGCCCCTATCCAATTTGATGAGGAGTTAAGGCCAATTGTTTTTGTAACGCACATGGAACATCACAGCAACCAGGTGAGCTGGCTGGAGACCATCGCAACTGTTGAAATAATTGACGCCGATGAAAATGGCAATGTTGACCTGGCGCACTTCAGGAGCTTATTGGAGCAATTTAAGCACCGGAAAAATAAAATTGCCGCAGTTACCGCATGTTCAAACGTTACCGGGATTGAAACGCCGTACCATGAAATTGCAAAACTGGTACATGAATATGGTGGCCTGTGTTTTGTTGACTTTGCCTGTTCCGCCCCTTATGTCGGCATCAACATGCACCCTGCGGAAAAAGGCGGCCATTTGGACGCTATTTATTTTTCGGCTCACAAATTTTTAGGTGGTGCAGGTACGCCAGGCATCTTGATCTTCAATAAAAAAATTTATAAAAACACGATCCCCGATCAGCCGGGCGGGGGCACCGTGGTTTACAGCAACCCCTGGAAGGTACATGAATATGTTACCGATATTGAACAGCGCGAAGATGGCGGCACCCCCCCGTTTTTACAGGGGATAAAAGCGGCCATGTGCATCAGGCTGAAGGAAGCCATGGGCGTTGAAAATATGCTAAAACGGGAAGAAGAGATGCTGCGGCTTATTTTTGCCAGGTTGGAAAAAATTGAAAATATTGAAGTGCTGGAAGGAAACATCAAAAAAAGACTGGGCATAATTTCATTTATAGTCGGCGGCGCGCATTATAATTTGATCACCAAAATTCTGAATGACAGGTTTGGCATCCAGGCCAGGGGTGGCTGTTCCTGTGCCGGAACATACGGGCATAGGCTGATGCAAGTCGACGAGGCCAGGTCTTATAAAATATTAAAGGCAATCAGTTCCGGCGACCTGTCATGTAAACCCGGTTGGGTGAGGCTATCTGTTCACCCCACCATGACTAATGCGGAAGTTAATTTTATAATGGATGCGATTGAATTGACGGCGTCTCATTTTAGGGAGTGGGGAGAGGATTATGTGTATGATGTTGCTTGCAATGAATATGTTATTGAGGGAGTTGAGGGAAAAGAAATGGAGAAGGTTGAGGGGTGGTTCGATGTGGCCGGTTGGTAAATAGAAGTTACTGGCAGATAATGCGCAGACATTGGATAAATAGTATTTAAGCATAATCATTCACTCCAACCGCTGCCATACCGTAGTTTTACCAAGTATTGGGAAACCAATGTAACCGCGAAGGTAAAGGCTGTTTCCCTTTAATGTTACCACAACGCTGTAGGTTTTGCCCGTAAGCGAATTATATATCTTACCGTTCTGCCACTTCCCGTCTTCATATTCCAGCCCGGTAAGGATGACCAATCCCTGCAATAACCTCGACCTTAGCTTTGGATCAGGATTATAAACATCATGTTTGGGTTTCCCGTTTTCATCCAATATCGAGTTGCCCCATATCAGTTTGCCCGACCAGGTATTACCCGTGCGGAATATCTCAACTTTACCATCTTTCTTTTCTGTTAGCCAAATGCCTTTGATACGATCTCCCGGGTTAACCTGTGCTTTAGTCTTAAAGCCCGCAAAAATTACAACCACGATAGCCAGCAAAAGCCTCTTTTTCATATATCACCCTTCATTTTTACCAGAAGAACTACATTAGCAACTAATTTAAGAATTTTAAAATAACTGATCGGCCAAGTTGAAAGAATATGACGTTTTTATAGCCTGCTGGTCTGGCGTGGGCATAGCGGCCGGTTTTTACCTTCTCCGCAAGGAAGCACCGTATGGCCGATTTAGTAACAGCAATTGGGGGCCGATGATCAGCAACAGTCTTGGCTGGTTTTTGATGGAGGTCACGGTAATGGTTGTTTTTGCCTTATGGATCCCGTTCCGGCAATTTAGCTGGCACTCGCCTGCGGCTGTAATGATCGCATTATTTTTCATCCATTACATTCAACGTAGTTTGGTGTACCCATTTATGATCCGCACCAAGGGCAAAAAAATGCCGGTCGTTATTATGTTTTCTGCCATGTTATTTAATACGGTGAATGGCTCACTGCTAGGCGTATGGTTTGCGAAGTTTGCCCATTATCCTGTTGAATGGTTTTCATCGCCGGCATTTATAACCGGCGGCATTTTTTTTATGGGTGGGATGATAGTTAACTGACGGGCTGACTATTACCTGGTGCATCTTCGAAAAAAAGGAGAGACCGGTTATAAAATCCCGCAGGCCGGGCTTTTCAAATTAATAACTTCGCCCAACCTGCTCGGAGAGATAATTGAGTGGGGTGGTTTTGCTTTACTCACGTGGAGCTTACCGGCGCTGGCGTTTTTTACCTGGACATGTGCTAACCTGGTGCCCCGTGCACTTGCCAACCATCGGTGGTACAGGAAACAGTTTGCCGACTACCCATCTAACAGAAAAAGGTTATTGCCTTACCTATGGTGAGTTGGTTTTTGTGCCTGGCAAGCCTCACCCCGCGTGCGATTTGGTCGCTGTTAGCCCTTAAAGGTATCAAGAACTTTAAAACGCGGAATTTCTTTTAACGTCAATTAAACCTTGATTTATAGAACTTTTTTTCTAACGGGGATGGACTGAATGGTTTCTCATCGCCCAAACGGTGGAACCTGATTTTTTGGCTAAAATATAAATTAGTAATATTTACGCCGTTCATTTCTAACAGTACGACATCGGGTTCCTGGTACTTTGATTTCTCTTTCCACTGCGAAAGCTCGTCATCAATCGTATATGCCCATTTCGAAGTATTAATTATTGTTTTATCCGGGTGCTTTTTTTGCAAAACGCCGGTGATTGTTTCCGGGTTATCCACCCCGGATCCATAAATTTCCGAATCACCCATAAGAAGGACATGTTGTTTCTTCTTTGGAAATTCAACCACCCCGTCCATACGCAACCCTTGTTTGTTTGTGGTTAATTTGTAGGGCAATCCTTTTTTATCCTCCACTATCTTGTCAATATCGGGGTCTTCATCTCCAAGTACAGCAGGTATCATAGAAGCGGGATAAGTAACGTCGCTCCGGTAATCCTTATTGTTTTCTATCAGCTCCGAAATCTTATTTGCCACGAGCATTGACCCTTTCTGATTAAAATGGCCGTCAACCGGCATAAAAGTAATTCCTTGCCGGTTTGCTACTACATCGGTAAAATCAACAAAAGGCACGTGCTGTTTTTCACACAAATCTTTAATAAAGGGTTTTTCTTCACTTTCACACCTGGTTACGGCCGAGCCTACCTCCGGGGTTATATAACAAACATATAATTTCGCATGACTTGCGTCAACCTCTTTTTTAAAAGCAACAAAATCTTCGGCAAACCGTGATTCGAGCGTATCAACGAGCCGTAAGCCAATCCGGGTCTTATAAAAATCGTCAGGCTCTGGCACCTGGCGGTATTCATCAGTACTTCGCACTTTCGTGCTGCTAAGCCCGTCATAAAAATTATCAGTACCGGATTTTGCGTTATTCCTGTCACAGCTAAAAATAAATATTGAAATAAGTATTAAAATAGTATTTAATCTCAGTTTTCCCATCATGGCTCACAATAGTTAATAATTAAAAAATATACGCCCCTCACCGAAATAAAATTTATCAAAAGAAACAAAGCACACAGATAAAATAATGTACACCATCAACCTGGTATAAATTGGAAAGGGCGCTGCCCCGTGCAACATCCCTTTTCCTCATAGACTGTTAATAATCAAAAACCCTGCCGTTAGCATAAGAAATATGATCAGGCATCGCCGTGGGAACGAGAAGGCAGTCAGCCAAAGATAACGAGCGATAAATATCCGGAGTTTGTGATCAGCTATTGAAGCGAAGAACAACAACAATAAGGGCTTCCGCAATATTGGCAAGTAAATCACTCTGTGTGACCCGAATAAGCATAGCAGATGCGGGCAAAATGGGGTCCCTGGCGGAAATAAAATCTATCGGTCTACCTACTGCATCCGGAACCGCTGTTTTTTAATATCCAATAAAGGACCTTGTTAATTCTATCTCCAAATAATTTTGACAAAAAAGTAATTGAATTCTCAAATTGGGGAACAATATGGCCGGTGCGTTCAATTGGGCCTGATTTCGTAACGTAGATTTTATGAAAAATGCCAGGGGAAGCGGCTGGACGTCGTCGCCTATAAACATACCGGCCACCGCCTGGGGCGATTTAAATTTGGATGATTAAATATATAATTCTTCTTTCAGCCTCAACAATACAGCCGGGTAATAACAATATTACAGAAGTGTTTTTTAATATTATTTAAACCCTGCGTTATAATACTTCTCTTCTAAAGGGGATGGCGTAAAGGGTTTTTTATTACCTGACCGATGGAATTTAATTTTCTGGCTAAAATACAAATTCGGTATATTCAATCCGCTCACCTGCAGTATTACGATATCCGGCTCTGTGTATTTTGTTCTTTGCTGCCACTGCGATAGCTCATCATCAATGGTATATCCCCATTTTGCAGCGTTAATTATTGTCTTATCCGGGTATCTTTTTTGCAGGATGCCGGTTATTGTTTCCGGGTTATCTACCCCGGCCAGGTAAATTTCCGAATCGCCCTCAAGCAGGATATGCTGTTTCTTTTTTGGTATTTCAACCGATCCGTTCATCCGCAATCCTTGTTTGTTTGTCACTAATTTGTAGGGTAACCCTTTTTTATCCTCCACTATCCTGTCAATGCTCGTATCTTCATCTCCAAATAAGGCGGGCATTGAAGAGGGAGGATAGCTGACATCGCTTCTATAGTTCTTGTTGCTGTCTATTATCGTTGCCATTTTGTTGGCTACAAGTATTGCCCCTTTTCCATTAAAATGACCATCAATCGGCATGAAAGTAATTTCCGGCCCATGTTTCACTATTTCATTCGTAAAATCAATAAACGGAATGTGTTGTTTTTTGCATAAAGCGGCAATAAACGGTTTCTCGTTTTTTTCGCATGCAGTAATATCTCCACCTACCTCTGTTGTTATATAACAGACATAAAATTTTGCATGGGCGGTGGTCACCTCCTTGTCCAAAGCGATCAGGTCATTGGTGAACCTTCCCCGGAGCGTATCTATCAGCAGTAGGCCGTTAGGGCTTTTATAAAAATCCTCGGGATCGGGCGCATTGGGGTAATTAAGGGGTTGCGTTGCCTCTTGCTTTTTGGTAGAATCATCGAAAAAACCGGAATCTGATGAGTCTGCTTTCCCGTTATTGCGTCCCTTACAACTAAAAATAAATATAGAAATAAGTATCAGCAACGTATTAAATCTTAGTTTTTCCGACATAACAATTAATAATTAAAATATAAAAATGCCTTACTGTGATAAAAATTATCAGAGGTGACAAAGCACACAATTAGGATAGTGTACACGGCCAGCCTGATGTATATTGGAAAGGAGGCCATTTGCAGGCCATATTCCTTTTCCCGCATAAACCATTCAATAATCAAAAATCCTGCCGCTAAAATAAGAAACATAACCGAGAATCCGGGAGGAGAAAAGAGGCCGCCCGCTGAAAATAATGAACGGTACATATCTGCCGCCTGCGACAGGGTGTCGGCGCGAAAAATTACAAGGATAAGGGTCCATACAATAAAGGTTAATACAGCGCTTACCGTATTATAAAGTCGTGCGGGCATTTTGCCGGCTATTTTGCTCCGCGCATTAACAGTGATCAGTTCGTAGCCAATAATACAGCCATGTAAGGCGCCCCATACCACAAACGTCCAGTTAGCGCCGTGCCACAAGCCGCTCAACAGAAAAGCTATAACAGCGGCATAAAATATACCAAATTTTTTCTTTTTCCTGTAGGCAAAAGAGATGGGATTAAATATATAGGTCAAAATCCAGGTGGTAAGCGAGATGTGCCAGCGCCGCCATACAGCTGAGATCGAGGTAGCAAAATATGGGTATTTAAAATTTGTGAAAAGGCGGATACCAAAAAATTTGCCCAGCCCGATGGCGATATCAGAATATCCCGAAAAATCAAAATATAATTGTATGGAGTAGCCTACAATGCCAATAACTATTGCCGATGCAGGCATAGTTGCATACCGGGCATAAACATAATCAACAAAAGTCCCTATTGAATCGGCGATCACTACTTTTTTAAATATGCCGTACAGCACCTGGTTAACACCATCCTCCAATAGTTTTATAGAAAAAGCACGGGGTTTCTCAAATTGGGGAACAATATGGCCGGCCCGCTCGATCGGGCCCGATGAAATGGCCGGAAAAAAAACCGCCCCGGCCATAAATGCGGGGTAATCGGTAACAGGGTCAACAGTGTCGTAATAAAGGTCTATGGAATAGCCCATCATGTGCAGCGTATAGAAACTGATCCCAAGCGGCAATGCAAGATGTATTAAATGGTACATCGGTTGGGCGCCCGATAACGCCAGCAGGTCATTCCATATCCCCCCGAAAAAATTAAGATATTTAAAATAAACGAGGAAGGACAGGTAAACCACGATTGCAAAAGCCAGCAGCCATTTCTTTTTTGTTTCGGATTGAACTTTGGCTATAAGCGGGCTGTAAAAAAATGAAAAGTGCGTGATCAGCAGTAACAGCAGCACGTAATTCAACGCGTAATAGCAATAAAAAACATAGCTGGCAAATACCAGAAACAAATTCTGGATCAACGCTTTTTTGGGCAGTACCCAATAAATACAAAAGCTTACTAAAAGATAGATCAGAAAATAGTTGCTTGTAAAAAACATAGTATTGAGCGGGTTCGGTTACAAATTTTACGCTTTGTGTTTTTTTATGGCCTCAACTATGTCTCCAAGATTCCTGAAACGGGCAACTTCCCTCAATGACAAAGTTATCCCAAAGCGCGTTTCAATCTCTACTATAAAAATAGTATGGGTAAACGAAGTCCATTTTTCAACTTTCTCAGCAGAAAGGTCATCAGTTACAGGCAGGGTATAATCAAATGTATTTCTAAATATTTCGAATAATAAATTCCTTATTTCGGTCTCTTCCATATTTTTTATAAAGTTAATGCTAATAATGCTGCGCGGTCTATTTTCATATTCTGGTTGTAAGGCATTTGTTTTAAAGCAATGATCTTGCCGGGAATCATATACCAGGGAAGAAATGATTTAAGCGAGGATGTTAATTCCTCTTCGTTAAACGCGCTGTCTTTTGTCTCGACAAAAAGAACCATTTCCTGGTCATTTTTTTTAACAACCACCGCCTGGTTCACGTTTACATCCTTTCGGGCATAATGCTCTACTTCGGCAAGTTCTAACCTGTACCCGTTTATCTTTACCTGGAAATCTTTCCTGTTGCTAAAATGGTAATTACCCTGGTCATCCAAAAAGCAAATATCGCCTGTTTTATAAAACTTTTGTTGTGTTTCAGGATGAAGCATAAAACTTTTTGCATCGGCAGCTTCGTTGTGCCAGTAATTGTTTATCACCTGGTCGCCATTAAAACACAATTCGCCTTTAACGTTCAGATCTGTAATGAGTTTGCCGTCGTCATCAACTAATATACCGGTAACATTTTCTAATGGTTTACCAATACTTATAATATCGTTAACACTATTATCAGCATCAGGATATACCGGGTACACCGTACAAATTACAGTAGTTTCCGTAGGGCCATACCAGTTATGTACGGCGGCATTCGGGCAGCAAAGCTGCCAGCCCTTATATACGGAATCGTGCAACGCATCGCCGCAAAACATTGAATACCTGAGGTCAGGCAGGTTAATCTCTTTAAAATACGGCTTCAGAAAATTAATGACCGAAGGGATGAACAGGGCGACTGTAATTTTATGATCCTCGAGCATGTTGAATATATGATGAAAAACGACCCCTGAATCGGGAACCACATAACAGGTAGCGCCAACATATAACGGCACCATGATCGAAAAGACTGAAGGGTCGAAACTTAGTTCAAACATTTGAATAAACCTGTCTGCTTCAGAATATTCGAACAAAGGGTCAGTGACCATTTTTGTAAGATATGACCCCATGTTTTCGTACGAGATAGGGACACCTTTTGGCTTCCCGGTACTGCCCGAGGTAAATAAAATATAAGCCAGGTGTGCTGGGTCATATTCCTTTATAACAAATGCGTCGCCTTCTATTGTTTCGGAGGCAACCATCGCCGGTTCCACTATTTTTAACGCGGGAAGATCAAGTTCCTTTAGTTCCAAAGCCACATTCACATCGCTGCAAAATATCAGGTCAGCACCCGCTTCTCCCACTATATCAGCAATACGCCGTACGGGATTTTTCCTGTTAACCGGCACGTACGGCCTTTGTAAATAAAGGGCGGCTAATAGTGAACAATAGGTTTCAAAGTCATCACCCGTTACTATCGCTATATTGTTTGATGCTGCCGGTAGTTTTGTTATCACTTGCGCATAATCGAATACTCTATTCCTTGTTTCCCGGTAACTATAATACCGGTCGTCCATAAAAAAAGCTGCCTTTTCAGTCAGTTTATTAAGATTTGTAAAAATTTGTTGAAAAAACATGGTTAGTAAGGTAGTTTAGTGCTAAAATACATTTATTTTCAATACACGCTGAATGGCGGTAAATTATTATTCATCCATTGTGTATATTAAAACCAATTTTTACGCAATAACCAATACAATTGTTTAATATTATCAGCAATTGAAGCCAGCCACGGAATGGATGGGAATTTGCAAAATCTGTTGTCTTTAGGCTAATCATTATCCCACCTATGCAAACCAACCTCCAACAACTTTACGGCAATATCGATATATACCTGTTCGATCAGTTACTTAAAGGCACTTATCATAATTGCCACAAAATACTCGATGCCGGCTGTGGCGGTGGCCGTAACCTTGTTTATTTTTTGAGGAATGGATACGAGGTTTATGGTATTGATCCTAATGCCAATGCCGTTGAAGCAGTTAAAGGGTTATCAAAAAGCTTGTCGCCGGCTAACCCCTTAACCAATTTTTTCGTGAGTGCTGCCGAAGATTTGCCTTTTGACGATAATTATTTCGACCTGGTGATCAGCAGCGCGGTATTGCATTTTGCCCGTAGCGCGGGGCATTTTGATGCCATGCTGCATGCCATGTGGCGGGTGCTTAAGCCCGGAGGCTATTTTTTTGCCCGGCTGGCGTCTGATATTGGCATAGAGGAATTGGTGAAAGATTTAGGCAACGGCCGCTACCTGCTGCCTGATGGTTCGGAACGGTTTTTGGTAAATGAAGCCTTATTGCTCAGTTATACACAACGCCTGAATGGCCAGTTGCATGAGCCAATAAAAACCACTAATGTGCAAAATTTAAGGTGCATGACTACCTGGTGCTTGCGAAAGATTTGACCTTTAGTTCCGGGCGCTAATTTGTTATAACGTACCAGGGCTTTTAAATGAAGTCTCGCGTAGCTATATTTGAATACAAATCCAAAAGCACGCTACAAATTGAATATCACCGTAAAGCAATTAACTCCCCGTGATTTTAACGAATTTATACAGATGCTCCGGCTTTTTGAGGAAGTGTTTGAAATGAAAGATTTCCGGATGCCCGCCGAAAAACATCTTAAAAAATTGCTCCGCAGCAAAAATTTTATTGCTTTTATAGCACTGCATGAAAATACTGTGATCGGCGGCTTAACCGCACATCTGTTGCCTTCTTATTATTCCCAATCATCAGAAGTTTATTTGTACGACCTTGCGGTAAAAACCAATTTTCAACAGAAAGGCATCGGCAAAAAATTGCTGCTGGCGCTAATGGCCTATTGCCGTGAAAATAATTTCAAAACATTTTTTGTACAGGCTGATGAAGCGGACAGCCATGCCTTAGAGTTCTATAGCGCGACAGGGGGCTTACCTGAAAAGGTTGTGCATTTTGATTATTTGGTGGAGTAAATGGAAAATGATTTAAATCCGACACGGGGAAATGAGAAGACGGTAGTATTGCTATTCCTCTGAAAAAAGTATTTGTAATAAAGTATTTACCGCCTCCCTTTGGTTTTTATCCAATTCGCCGTCTTTCTTCAATATCCTGCCTTTATCGATAGTTTTGATCTGGTCAAAGGCCAGGGCGCCTGTTTTTCCTTTGTGATTAGTGAACAGTCGTGTGGGGTAGTTTTTAATTGTCGATGTAAAGGGTACAACTATTACGGTACTTAATGCTGCATTTACAGCGTTTGGTGAAACTATAAGACACGGTCGTATTTTTGCAATTTCTGCGCCTTTGGTTGGATTTAGATCAACTAACACAATCTCCCATTTTTTATAGGGCTTACTCATCTTCTAATCCGTCTTGCAGTGTTATATCCCAATCATTAAACTCTGGTTCAGGGCTCGTGTCCGCTTTTGCAAATAAAGCTGCCCATTCTTTTAAAGGTGGGATAGCAGGAGCCGGCTTTATCAGTATACCCTCCATGGTTTTTTCCAGGGTAACTTCCGCCGTACCCAAAGACAGAGCCAATTCTTTAGGCAATCTTACTCCTTTTGAATTTCCTATTTGTGTTATCCTGGCACGATATGTTTGTTCCATAAGACAAAGGTAATAACTTTTATTATAACATTAGGATAAAGATGATTTGTAAACAAACATTTGCCAAGGTGCTGTGATGCGTTAAAAAACAAAAAACCCGCCTGAATTATCAGGTGGGTTTTTTTTGTTTTCCTGCAAGGGCTCGAACCTCAATCTTCAGAGCCAGAATCTGATGTGATACCATTACACCACAGGAAAATTAATAAAGTCGAATTATGCAGAAACCTGGCTATATTTTCTGCTGCAAATATATAAATATTGCCATTTATCCAGTCTCATTTTTTAGTAAAACCTTGTTTGGGCAGAGTTGAGTGATAATAAACAAAAAAACGGCCATTTGGCACAAGATTATTACTTAAACGCTATTGTGCCTTATTAATAAATCAATAAATTTGGTTTCCTCATTCCAATTAACCAATTAGCAATAACCTAATATTTATACATCATGAAAAAAGAAAACGTTTCCAGGCGTCATTTTATTGGCGCCGGGGTGATTGCAGCGGCGGGCATGGCCTTAGCTTCAAAAAGTTCATTTGCAAATTCACTTTTTGCGCCTGCAAAACCCAACTCCAAAATAAATGGCGTGCAGATAGGAGTGATCACTTACTCTTTCAGGAGTATGCCCGGCAGTATTGAACAAATTTTAGGCTACTGTGTAGCCTGTAATATAAATTACATCGAGCTGATGGGCGAAGCTGCCGAAGCCTACGCAGGCGCCCCTAAGCGCGATGGCAGCGCAGATTATGCCGCAAAACTTGCACAGTGGCGCGAAAATACCCTCATGGATCCATTTGTGGCCATCCGCAAAATGTATAATGATGCAGGCATAACTATTTATGCCTGGAAACCAAATGCTTTGAACGAGAAAAATACGGACGGCGAAATTGCTTACGCTTTTAAAGCAGGTAAGGCGCTTGGCTGCAGCCATTGTACAGTTGAGCTGTCTACCGATCCGGTGCAAACGCAGCGACTTGGCGACCTGGCTGAGAAAAATGATATGATGGTTGGCTATCATGCCCATACCCAGGCTACGCCAACTATATGGGATACCGCTTTAAGCCAATCGGCGCACAATGGTATTAACCTTGATATCGGCCACTATACAGCAGGCACCAGCACCAGCCCCATTGATTTTATCCTGAAAAACCACAAACGGATACTGAGCATGCACATGAAGGACCGTAAATTCCACGATGGGCCAAACATGCCCTGGGGCCAGGGCGACACGCCTATTAAAGAGGTATTGCAACTGATGAAAAAGGAAGGCTATAAATTCCCGGCAACAATCGAACAAGAATATAACATACCTGCCGGCTCTGATGCGGTTAAAGAAGTAAAAATATGCCGCGCCTATGCGGCCGCTGCTTTGGCTTAGTTGGTGAGTGGTGAATGGTGAGTGGTCAGTTTGTTAGTTTTGACTTCTCACCATTCTCAACCCACTTCTCACCACTCACCACTCACTTCTCACCACTCATCATTTGTGCCTGTTCTTCTATTTCCTATATTTGGATTATAAACTAATACAATGAAGGAAATAGCTTTAATTATGCATGAGGACGCAACATTATCTACCCTTACCGGGGCAATGGACATGTTGATACATACCAACCAGCTTTTCGCGCAATCCGGTAAACCGCTGCCCTTCAAAATCGTGCTGGCAGTTGAAAACAAAACCAATGCCCCTTTGCGAATGGCTTCTCCGTTTATTGAGTATAAGGCATTAGCCGAAATTTCCGATCCCGACCTGATCATTGTCCCTGCCTTTTACGGCGACCGGGACATGATGCTGATGAAACACAGGGAAATTATCGGTTGGATAAAAAGCAGTTACCAGGATGGGGCCGAGATAGCAAGTTTATGCTCGGGTATCTATTTCCTTGCCGAGGCGGGGCTTTTACCCGGCCGGTCGTGCACCGCGCATTGGTATGATATGGAGGACATCGTGCGCAGGTATCCCGATGTAAATTTTCTTTCGGATATGGTGATCACCGATCAGGAGGGTATTTATACCAGCGGCGGCGCATTTTCTTCTTTAAACCTGATCCTGTACATGATCGATAAATTCTGCGGAAGAGAGGTCGGGATATGGGCAAGTAAAATGTTTTCGCTGGATATGGACAGGATCAGCCAGTCGCATTTTGCGGTATTTAAAGGCCAGCGCCAGCACAAGGATGATGATATATTAAAAGCGCAAACCTATATCGAGCAAAACCACCACCTGCAGCTCAATATCGATGAAATTGCCGGGCATACCAATATGAGCAAGCGCAATTTCATCAGGCGTTTTAAAAAGGCAACTCACAACACGCCTTTTGAATACCTGCAAAGGGTAAAAATAGAATCGGCCAAAAAAGCCCTTGAAAAAGGCGCGCAAAACATCAATTTGTTAATGTACGATGCAGGCTATAATGACATAAAAACCTTCCGCGAAGTTTTTAAAAAGATCACCGGGCTTACACCCCAGGATTATAGGCGGAAATACAACAGGGACGTCCTTGTTAGTCATTTGAATTAATGAGAGCAAGGGTTATTTGTATAAAATGAAAAAAGGATCGGTCACAGGCATTATACTGGTAATTATGATATTCATCGGCGCTTTTATATATTTTGTGTCAGGGGTAAGCGGTACTTCCACTGTGATTAAAAAGTATCAATATTCGGGAAGTATCAATCAACTAATAACCGGCTTGCGAAGATATGTTGCCAATAGTCCGGATATGACTTTTAAAATTACCGATACCACAGGTAACCGGGCTGATGGATATGGTATATACATGGACGTTAGAATGATAAAGAACGGGCATCATCTTGAGTATAGTTTAATGTGTGAAAAAAACAATGATG